>Ga0136846_1219083_pt1 | contig 41690 bp, 41 predicted proteins | sample HopSoiMetagenom2_FD_96841 | JGI IMG/M metagenome (GOLD analysis project Ga0136846, IMG submission 96841) | Grasslands soil microbial communities from Hopland, California, USA - 2 Assembly 2016 (version 4) | ecosystem: Environmental > Terrestrial > Soil > Grasslands | place: USA: Hopland...
AGGACGAGACGCGATGGTCGGCAGAATCGTCGGCATCGTCGGCAGCGTACGGCCGATCTCGCAAATCATTCCTGATGGCGATTCGCTGCGATTCGCGGTGCCACATCAGTGGGAAGCCGGCGACGGCGACCTGCGGGTGGTGTTCCGTCGGCGAGGCGAAACTCTGGTCGGCAGGATGACTTTCCCCGACAACACCACCCGCGAATGGGTGGGCGTGCGGGCGCCACGGCTCTTTCGCGCCAATCCACCGCAATGGGCAGCGCCAATCAAGCTCCTCGACGCGAACGATCTCAACGGCTGGCAGCCGATGGGTGCGAACAATCAGTGGACGGTCAAGAACGGCGTTCTCACCAGCCCGAAGTCAGGGGTGAACCTGCGGACGGCGCGGACTTTCAACGATTTCAAGCTGCACGTCGAGTTCCGCTACCCGAAGGAAAGCAACAGCGGCGTTTATCTGCGCGGACGTCACGAGGTTCAGATCGAGGATGACTATGGCCGCGAGCCGTACTCGCATCGCTTCAGTGGCATCTACGGCTTCATCGCTCCCACGGAAATTGCCGCTCTTCCCGCGGGTCAGTGGCAGACCTACGACATCACTCTGATTGGTCGCATGGTGACTGTCGTCGCCAACGGCAAGCAGGTGATCTGCAACCGCGAGATCCCCGGCATCACCGGCGGCGCCATCGACAGCAATGAAGGCTCACCCGGTCCGATCTACCTGCAGGGCGATCACGGACCCGTCGAGTACCGGAACATCGTCATCACTCCGACACGTTAGCCAGACCGATTATCATTCTTTGGAAATCCAACTGAGGAATTGATGCGTTCAGGACTGGTAGCAGCACTGATGGGCGTTGGTGGGATCTTCGCGGCGTTCGGAGTGACGGTCCTCATCATCACGATCTTTTCGCGTATGAACCATTGGCTTCAGGTTCCAACCGAGATGTCTGTCGGCACACTTACTGTCGTTATCGGCGGGGCGATGATGGTCGCTGGATACCTCTTGAACCGTATCGGACGCAGATCCAACGATACCGCTGCGATTTAGCGGGAGGCGGCTGGCGGGAGGCGGGATGCGGGAATGACTTATATGCAAAGACGCCATAACTGATTCGATGAGCCGCAAATATCCCCGAGTCACCGCGGATCCCGCGGCCAAGCTCTTCGAGATCGTCATCGAAATTGCAGCGCCGCCCCAGCGTGCCTGGGACGTGACCATTGATATCGAGCGCTGGCCTGAATGGACCGCGAGCGTCAAAAGCGTCCGTCGACTCGACACCGGGAAGTTCCGCGTAGGGAGCCGCGCCAAGATCAAGCAGCCGAAGTTCCTGCCTGCGGTGTGGGAAGTAACCGAGCTCGAGGATGGACGCAGCTTCACCTGGGTGACACGCAGCCCGGGGCTCAAGGCGACCGGCCGTCACCGCGTCGATCCCATTACCGGCGGGAGCCGGGCGACTCTCTCAGTCAGTTACGCCGGAGTGCTGTCCGGAATCGTATCGAAACTCCTCGGCCGAACTACCGAGAGATTCCTCACCCTCGAGGCGAACGGCCTCAAGAAACGCAGTGAGGCACGCTAGCAGTTCCCGCTTCCCGCCTCCCGCCTTCCGCGTTCCGCCTACCCGACGATCTTCTTCGTCCCCTCGTCCCACGTCACCGAGTTCTTTCTAAAGTAGGACTCGTTCGCCATGTGACACGCCAGCGCCGCGTTGTTCCCGAAGACAACGTCCTCAACCACCGGCCTGCGAACTCTCACTGCATCGAAGAAGTTCGCCAGGTGCGGCCGGGTGTCGTCGAAGTCCGCCATTCTGTAAGTCACTGACTCCTGCGCGGGCACCTTCGCCAGCTTCGCATCATTCTCGGCGTGCCATTGCTTCTCGTACTCCTCGCGCATGGCGCGCGGAAAACTGCCGGTGTAGTAGCACGGGTAGGTGTCGACTCCGAGCTGCGGCGTGAAGCTCACAGTGGAACCTGTCACCTCCAGCAATCCCTTCGATCCCTGGATTCGATAAATCTCCGGCATCTCGCAGGCGAGATTCAGCCGCATGTACACTGGCATGTCGCCGAAGTAGTACACGACGCTGTGCACGTCGGGCATGTTCCGCCCGTCCTTCCAGTGGCGAATTCCACCAACCGCGGCGGCGAAGCGCGCCGGCTGATTAATCCCGAGCATGAACATCATGCCGCTGATCAGGTGAACAAGCAGATCACCAGCGACTCCGGTTCCATACTCCTTCCAGCAGCGCCAACGAGCAAAGATGAGCGGGTTGAAAGCCTTCTTCGGCACGACGTCGCCCTGCCAGGTATCCCAATCAAGATTCGCTGGTGAGAGATCGAACGGTGGCGGATACTGCCACGCGCCGCACGGATCGTTGCGACCCATCGAGCCTTCGACAAGCATCAGATCGCCGAGCATTCCCTGCGCGATGATCTCTTTTGCCTTGGCGCAAACTTGTGAACTTACCCTTTGAGATCCAATCTGTACGATGCGCCCACTCTTCTTGGCTGCATCGACCATCGCGACGCCGTCGGCGGCGGTGTGGGACATCGGCTTCTCGCAGTAGATGTCCTTTCCCGCGCTCACCGCATCGATGACCACCTGGCGGTGCCAGTGATCTGGTACCGCGGCGACGATGCAGTCGATGTTCTTGTTGTCGAGCAGATCGCGGTAGCGCCTGGTCACTGGGAGATCGGGGCGGACGATCTCGCGAGCCAGGGTGTGGCGGCCATCGTACAAGTCGGCCGCGCCGGCGCACTCGACGCCTGGGAGCTGAATCGACGTGCCGAGCAGTCCGGATCCCTGCATACCGACGCCGATCATCCCGAACCGCAGGGTGTCACTCGCCGGCGCTGGTCTCACGCTGCGAGGCTCGGTTTCCTGCCCGAGAAGAACGGTTCTGGCAGCGAGTGATCCGCCGGCCGCGGCAGCGCCAATTTCCAGAAACTCACGTCGCGAAAAACCGCTCTTCGACATTTGGCCTTCCTCGCAAAGAAGTGGTCGAACCACCCTCAACTTGCTGGATGCTCGGGCAAGAGAATATCGTATCACCTGCCGGAGACCGATAGGAATGCTCATCACCCGCCTTCACACTCAGGGGTAACCATGAATCGGCGCGAATTTCTTGCAGCTCTTGGAGTCGCAGCAGTGGCACCGCAGTTTGGCTGCTCTACGTCTGGCGCTGGCAGCACTGTGGGTGCGCGCCGTCTAAAGAACGTCGGCATCCAGCTCTATACTTTGCGCGACGACGCGCGGAAGAACCTGGAGGGTACGCTCGCCAACATCGCCAACGCTGGCTACAAGGAGGTCGAGCTCCTCAGCTCGATGAACAACTTCGGGATGCCGGCGCAGCAGCTGCGCGCCGTTCTCGATCGACTCGGACTTCGCGCTCCTTCTACCCACGTCGAGCCGGAGATCTTCACCAATCTTCAGCCGCAGATCGACACCGCGGCCATACTCGGCCATCAATACCTGATCGTCGCCAGCCTGCCCGACGGCGAGCACCTCGGACTCGACGACTATCGTCGCTGGGCGGATCGGTTCAATGAGGCGGGAGCACGCGCTTTACGCAGCAACATCCGCATCGGCTTCCACGATGAGGCCTGGGATTTCCGGAACATCGACGGCACCACTCCTTACGACGTCTTCGCCGAGCGCACCGATCCGTCGGTGGTGGCGCTGCAGCTGGATACCGGCAACGCGGCGATCGGCGGAAAGGATCCTCTGGTCTACATGCAGCGCTACGGCAAACGGTATCAGTTGTTCCACATCAAGGATGCGCCGAGCATAGGTGCCGACCACGACGTGGAGCTAGGCAAAGGTGTGGTCGATTTCCGCCGTCTGTTCGCCATGATTGATAACATCGATCAGAAGCATTTGTACGTCGAGCAGGAGACGTATCCCGGCGCGCCGATCGACAGCGTGCGTCGCGATTACGACTACATCTCGAAGCTGGAGTTCTAGAAGACCGTCCGGCAAATGCGGCGCGTCTTCCTGATGGAAGGAGGCATTGATTGCATCAGGCTTTGCTTTTGCGCGCCGCAGTGGCAGTTGTTTCCGGCTCTTCGTTTTCGTGTCAGACGGGCGATGCCATAGCGCCGCCAGGCTCGGAACCACTTGCAGTAGCCACAACCAGCAGGCCTGCGCTGCCCGGCGAATTCCTTCCGGTAGCGCAGGTCGCTGGTGGCGCCTCCACCATCGAGTTCATTGTGAAGCGTGAAGGATTCTGCATGTACGTCGACGCGACTTTGAGTCGCGAGCCGCACGATCTCGCAGTTATCGGCCGCGCGTACGTCGAGCCAGCAGACTGCGCCACCGCCGCGGCCCGGAGATCCGTCATCGAGTACCGCGGAACAATCCGGATCATGGAGCCCGGTGACTATCAGGTGCGTATCTTCGATGCGGAGGGGAACGGGACTCCGCACCTCATCGAGTCGAGCGTGGTCAAGGTTTCGTTATAGGTCCGCCTATCTGTCGATCGCGAACGGTGAGAGATCGAACGCCGTTCGGCCGTTGACGACAAGCTCCGCCTGCAGCTCACCTATCGCGCTGGCGAATTTGAATCCGTGACCTGAGCATGGACTCGATACGAGTACGTTGCGATGCTCCGGATGAAAGTCGATGACGAAGTCGTGGTCGCGCGTGTTGGTGAACAGGCAGACCGACGTCTCACGTACTTTCGATTCAGCCAGCTCCGGCAATATCGGACGGAGCGCTGCGCGAAGCGGCTCAACCTCTTCGGCTGAAACCCCCCGGCCGACGTGGTCGGGATCAGCGACCGATTGACCGTCGTGCATCACCGACGCCTTCACGCCTCGCGGCAACCGTGGAAACCCGTAGCAGATTGTGCCCGGTTTGAATTCATACGCGTAGATCGGGAACTCCTCCGCTTCGTACTCGGCCGCGGACGGAGCGTCGAACCAAAACACCGTTTGCCGCTCGACAGTGAGCTTCAGGTCCGAGACACCCGCCAGCCTCTCCGTCCATGCCCCCGCGCACAGGACGAGCCGATCCGCCAAGTATTCTCCGGCCGTGGTCTTCACCCGTGCGTCATCGCCAACCGCGGACCAGGCGACCACCGGCTCGTCGAAGTGCGTTTCTGCGCCCGCTGCAACCGCCGCCGCGAGATGCGTTCGTGTGCAGGCTTCAGGGTCGAGATAGCCCGCACGCGGATCGAGCACCGCCACCGCACCCTCCGGAAGACGGAACGCCGGGAATCTCGGCATGATTTCATCCGCAGTCAGCACTTCATGGGGAAGCCCGTGCTCGCGAACGCTCCGCAGCGTACCGGCGACTACCATCCCATCGGGCGGACCGATCATCAAGCCGCCGGTGATCTTCATCAGAGAGGTGTCGTTCATATCCTCCAGCTCACGCCACAGGTGATGTGCGCGCTGAACCAGCGGCACGTAGAGCGGGTGCTCGAAGTACGTCTCACGAATGATGCGGCTGTCGCCGTGAGACGAGCCGAGCGAGTGGCCGGGAGAAAACTGCTCGAGTCCCAGCACCCGCACTCCACGTCGCGCTAGATGATAGAGCGTCGCCGAGCCCATCGCGCCGAGTCCGACGACGATCGCGTCGTAGCTATGTGGTTGAGTCATCCAGCGCTAAGTTGCATTTATATTGTGTAACTTCGCCGCTCGGAATTTCGTAGGATACCCTATGCTGACATTTCAAACCCGAGGCAGCAATGGATCCTGATGTTGCCAACTTTGGCGTCGTTATGGTAATCATCGTCGTGGTGGTTGCGGCCTTTGCATCGATCACGGTTCGCTTCATGCGCAGCATCAAACCGGCGACGCGTAAGGAGCTTCCCAGCCCGTTGTACGAGGAGCGGCTGGATCAGCTCCAGCAATCCGTCGACGCGATAGCCGTGGAAGTGGAAAGGATCGCTGAAGCGCAGCGCTTCTCCGCCAAACTGCTCGCGGAGCGTCCTGAGATTCCCGCCCTGCCACGCTGAAACCCGGAAGAGTGATGCTCTCGCTGCGACGGTGGCGGCCGCGTCACCTCCTCGCCGCCTGGTTGGCGTATTGGGCCGTACTCATCCTCGTCAAACTTTGGCCGGCGTTGCTCGCTGCGTGGCGGCTCTCGCGCACTGGCAGTCACGGTAACGCCAACGCCGCCGTCGGAGACGGAGTCCTCAGCGCATCGATCAGCCAGTCGGGTCGCATCGTCTGGACCGGCTCTATTCCCTTTCTGACCCTCATACTGTTGCTGTGTCTGCCGCCGTTGGCGCTCTGGGTGGCGTGGCTGGTCGTGACATCTCGCACGAACAATGCGGATGCTCTTCGGCCGAAGGAGCAGCAGGAACGCAAAGAGCTGGCAGCACCTGATCGAATTCCAGGCACGACCGAATCATTCAGTCAACCCTCAATGCGCAAAAGGCGAGAGGAAATCTGATCGATGCCGTGCATCATGACACTCCTGGCTCTGGCGGCGCCGCGGCTCGTAGTAGCGGTGCTGTGGTTCTTCACCCATTGGTTCCGCGGTGTCTTCGACAACCTGCTCTGGCCGATAATCGGATTTGTCTTTCTGCCGACGACGTTGCTTTGGTACTCAGTCGTTCACAACTGGTTCGGAGGCCACTGGACGTTCTGGCCTGTAGTCGGCCTCGTGCTTGCGCTCCTTGTCGACCTCGGACCGGTCAGCGGGCGGAGAGTGCCGCACCGTCGCTGATCCGGTAAGTCTTTCCCTGCCGGAGGGCAACAATGTTCAGAAAGTGGTGTGCGTTAGCGGTGGCGTTGGTCGCCTGCGCGAAGTCCGACCGCACGAGCAGCAACGACAGCACCGCCGCCAGCAGTACCCAGGCATCGACCGCATCGTCAGCAGCGTGCGCGGCGGATAACGGGGGGATCACCCTCCCCGCCGGATTCTGCGCCGTGGTCTTCGCCGATTCACTCGGCCATCCACGTGACATCGTCATCGCATCAAACGGCGACGCCTACGTCAACACCTGGAGCGGACAGTACTTCAACACTCCCGCTCCTCCCGGTGGCTTCGTCGTCGCCTTGCGCGATACCAACAATGATGGAAAGGCCGACATCATCAAGCGCTTCGGCCCCGACCTGACACAGAAGAACGGCGGCGGGACAGGGATCGGCCTGTACAACGGATCGCTGTACGTGGAAGAGGGCGACACGATTTCCAAGAGAATCGTCCGCTACCCGATATCGACGGACAGCATGGCGCCGACCTCCGCCAAATCAGAGCTGATCGTCGACAAGCTGCCGGCGAAGGGCGATCACCCGATGCACCCGTTCGTCATCGATGGCAGCGGCAACATCTTCATGGACGTCGGCTCGGCGACAAACTCCTGCCAGGCGAAAAACCGCACGGCGAATTCTCCGGGGCAGAAGCCGTGTGTCGAGCTGCAGACCCGCGGCGGGATCTGGCGCTACGCCGCGAACAAAACGAACCAGCAATTCTCCTCGGCGGGCCGGTACGCAACCGGCATCCGGAACGCTGTCGGTATCGCGCTCGACGGCAACGGTCAGCTGTACTCGACGCAGCACGGTCGCGACCAGCTCGGGGACAATTGGTCAAAACTGTATACATCCGAGCAGGGGCAGAATCTTCCCGCCGAGGAGCTGCTGAAAATCGAACAGGGCGGTGATTACGGCTGGCCGTACTGCTACTTCGACGGCATACAGCAGAACACGCTCGTCCTCGCTCCTGAGTACGGCGGTGACGGCAAAACCGTGGGAGATTGCGCCGGCAAGAAGGCGCCTGAGGCCTGGTTTCCTGCGCACTGGGCGCCCGATGGCCTGGTGTTCTACACGGGCTCGCAGTTCCCCGCGCAGTACAAGGGCGGTGCTTTCATCTCCTTCCACGGCTCGTGGAATCGCGCGCCCGGCCCTCAGGGCGGATACAAGGTCGTCTTCGTTCCTTTCTCCGGAGGCAAGCCGACCGACCCATCCAAATTCGAGGTCTTCGCCGACGGATTCGTCGGCGGCCCAGTCGGCCCGGATGCCAGCGATAAGGCGAAGCACAGACCGACGGCCCTCGCGCAGGGCCCGGACGGCGCCATTTACATCACCGACGACAAGGGTGGACGCGTCTGGAAGGTCGTTTACCGCGGCGGAGCAAAATAGGCGAGTCTGAGCAGTAACCCAGCACTGCGCCTGTCGTCTAAAAGGTGAGACCAGCGGCGGCCACACGGTCGCCGCTGGTCGCATCTACCCTGCTCCGGACAACCAAATGAGTACAGCATTTCGTTCCCGCCGTGCCTCCTTGCGCGCGGCGTTCATCGGTCTTGGATCTGTCGGCGCGCTGGCCTCATGCGGCGGTGGTCATCACCTCGCCGAGTACCCATTTACGAGCCGGACGCTGGCGGTGATCTACATCGCCCCGCCATCTCCGGAGCTGCTCACCAGCTACTACGATCTCGGCAGCTCTCGCAATCCTGTCGAGGCAGTAGTGCGAGCTGGCGCGGATGCGGCGAGAGAAAAAGAAGGTCGCAAGGCGAGTGCACGTCTGGACAGCGCGACGGCGCGCATCGATATCCCTGCGGTCCTGGCGCAGCGCACTCTCCAGCGCGCCAGCAGATACCTCGGGACGCGGCCGAGCACCGATGAGAATACGGCCGACTATCTGTTGGAAGTCAGAATGGAGCGCTTCGGCATCAATGCCAAAGCCGATGAAGCAGCGTATCTGTTCACTTACGCGGAAGCGGTTCTGCTCGACCGGCGCACCGGCCGCGAAATCTGGAACAGCAACGTCCATGGCCGTGATCGGCTCACGCCCTACGTGGAGAGTACCAGTCCGATTCCAGGCTCGGTCATCACCGCCAGCACCATCGGTAGAGTGAGCGTGGCAGACTTTCAGGGGGCATTGAACCAGTTGATGGACTACTCGTCCAATCTGATCACCGACGAGCTGCGCGCAGCGCTGAGGGACGTCAGAAACAAATAGCTGTCTTGCAGCGACCACCCATTGACGCTACGTTCGCCCCCGCTCGGCATCATGCCGGGCGAAGGGCGTTCGTTAATTCAACGGGGGTTTCATGCCGACGTTGCAACGCGCCACCCGCATCTCGCTCTGCTGCTGCGCCACGCTGATCGCTGGATGCGCCAAGAAGGACAATGCCGCGGTCGATACGACTTCGACCATGGTGGCATCATCGACAGCTTCCACGACATCCGCCGCGCCCGCCGCGCCGGCACCGATCAACCTGGCTGACGTCGCCGGTAAGTGGAACATGTCCTCCGTTCCCGCCAGCGGCGATACGACACCGACGAAATACGTTCTGAACGCAACCGGCAACACCTCTGGTTGGACTTTCAATTTCGCCGGACGCGCGCCGGTGCCTGTGACCGTGACCGTCGACGGAGACAGTATCCGCACGGAAAGCGCGGAGTACTCCAGCGTGCGACGGAAGGGCGTCAAGGTTCGCACCATCGGTTGGTGGCATCTCCAGAATGGAACTCTTTCCGGCACGACCACCGCGCACTACGTCGTGAAGACTCCTGATTCAGTGATGGTTCTGACCAGCACCGGTACCAAGACGCCGTAGCAACCGCGCGCAAAAGGAGGCAGGATGTTCAAACCCAAAGGACCGAACTGTCAGAGCTGCGGAATGCCGCTCAGCAAGGATCCACTAGGCGGCGGTTCCAATGCAGATGGGAGCTTGAGCAGCGAGTACTGCAGCCACTGTTACCGGAAGGGAATGTTCATGCAGCCGAACATCACACCCGAGGAAATGATGAAGCTCGTCGAGGGAAAGCTTCGCTCGATGCATTTCCCCGGTTTCCTCGCCCGCAGGTATGCACGCGAAGTTCCGAATCTGCGGCGGTGGCGAGCGAAGCGCGGGACTCAGGCCGCGCGTGTCGCCGACACCGATCTACAACCGCGCGCCTGACTCTGTCGGCGGCTTGATCGGGGGCAGTGCCGCCTCGATCTCGCCGCGATGGGCCTCCAGCCACGGCGGAAGCACAAGGTGCTCGCCGAGCGTCGCCGGGTCTTCATCGACAGTGAATCCGGGGCCATCGGTTGCGATCTCGAACAACACTCCGCCCGGCTCGAGAAAGTAGACAGACTTGAACCAGAACCGGTCGATGACTTCGGTTGGCCTACGCCTCGCACGATCGATTCGCTCGCGAACTTCGAGCTCCGACTTGTCGTCGGGCACTCGCCAAGCAACGTGGTGCACGCCGCCGGTTCCCCAGCGACCGCGATCCGAATCAGCGGTTTCGCGAATCTCCAGATAGCGTCCGGAGCCGCCACCGCCGATCGAGAATCCCTGCCACTCCTGCTCGACTCCGATGTCGACGAAGCCCAGCACGCCGGTGAGGAACGACGACGTCAGGGCGAGATCGCGCTCCCACAACCGTACCGAATGCAGACCGCGAATCTGTTTCTCCGCTGGAACGGGACTGTCGCGCCATGGAGTGAATTCGCGGTCGTCGCCGGTCTCGTGCAGCGTCAACGGCAGTCCGTGCGGATCGCTGAAGGTGATGGCCGAAGTCCCGCGTCTCGTCTCGATCTCCCCGACGGCGAGATGATGCTCCATCAGGCGATCGATCCAGTAGTCGATCGCACCGAGGGGAATGGCGAGAGAAACTTCCGTCGCCAGACCAGCGCCTTGTTTAGCCGGCGGCATTTCCGGCCAGGGGAAAAAGGTGATGTCAGTGCCCGGATGTCCGTCGCCGTCGGAATAGAAGAGATGATACGTGCCAGGCGAATCCTGATTGACGCTCTTCTTCACCAGTCGCATTCCCAGCACGCCTGAGTAAAAGTCGACGTTGTCCTGAGCGGCCCCCGAGATGCAGGTTATATGGTGGAGTCCGGTTACGTCTGTCATCGGAGTGGTTGCTGGAGTGAAAGGCGAAGTTCTACGTAGGTTGACGTACTGCGTCCTGCCGCAAATTAGCGCATGATTCGCCCGTCAAAGGAGGTCGCCATGACAGAATCCAGATGGGTCGCAAACTACGACGACGGCGTGCCAGCCTCGCTGGAGCCGTATCCAGATCTCACCCTAATCGACTACCTGCGTGAGGCCGCGACAAAGTGGCCAGATCGCCCATTCCTGCTCTACCAGGGCGCAAAAGTCGATTATGCGACGCTTGACAAGGAAAGCGATGCGTTGGCCGTCGCGCTCAGATCGATGGGCATCAGAGCTGGCGACCGTGTGGCCATTTGTCTCCCGAACTGTCCCCAGTTTCTGGTCGCCGAATTCGGCGCGTGGAAGATCGGCGCGATTGCGTGTCCATTCAATCCGACCTATACGGAGCGCGAAACCCAGGACGCGCTGCAGACAACTGGGGCGGAAACCGTCGTCGTGCTGAACCGTTTCTACCAGAAGATCAAAGCAGTGCAGCCGCGGACGTCGCTCAAACGCGTCATCGCCAGCGGCATCAAGGACTACCTGCCGCTCACGCTGCGACTCGGCTACACGCTGCTCAAGGAGAAAAAGGACGGCGAGCGGATCGAGCTGGGCGACGGAGACTTCCGGATGGCCAGTCTGGTGCGTCGTCATCGGGGCGAGGCTCCGCCGAATACTCCTGTCGTACCCGAGAGTCCCGCGACAATCCTCATGAGTGGCGGGACGACGGGCACGCCCAAAGGCGTAGTGGGCACGCATCGCGGGATGGTCGTCGCAGGTCATCAGCTGCGCACCTGGCTGCGTCCGGCGATGAACGAGTGGACGGATTCCATCATGATGCCTCTGCCACTCTTTCACACGTATGGCAACACCGGGTTGCAGAGCCTCGCACTGATCAACCACAACCCGGTCTCGCTGATTCCGAATCCGCGGGACATCCCAGCGCTGTTGAAAGACATCAAGACCACCAGGCCGGCGTTTATCTGCACGGTGCCGACGCTGCTGCACGGAATAATGAATCACTCACTCGCCCGCACCGGAGCCGTCGACTTCCATTCCATCAAGCTCTGTTTCTCTGGCGCAGCTGCATTGATGGCGGAAACGCGGAAGCGATTCGAGGATCTCACCGGCGGCGTCATCGTCGAAGGCTATTCGCTCACTGAAGCGCAGATGGCTGTCGTCGCCAACCCCGTTCGCGGCGAAAAGAAAACCGGCTCGATCGGGATGCCGCTTCCCGACGTCCAGGTGAGCATCGTGAACTCCGATGATGGAACCACCCCAATGCCCTTGGGAGAAGTCGGTGAGATCGTGCTCAGCGCCCCGCAGCTGATGCTCGGCTACTGGAATCAGCCCGACGCGACGGCGGAGATGGTGCATGTCGACGATCGAGGCCGCCGCGCGCTCCACACCGGAGACCTCGGCTACATGGACGACGACGGCTACATATTCATCGTCGATCGCAAGAAGGATCTTATCAAGACCTGCGGCTTCCAGGTTTGGCCGCGCGAGATCGAAGAAGTTCTCTCTGCGCATCCGGCAGTGAGTGAAGTCGGAGTCATCGGAGTTCCCGACAAAATGCGCGGGGAAGTCGTGAAAGCCTTCGTCGTGCTCCGCGAGGATAGCAAGGCGAGCGCAGCCGACCTCAAAACGTACTGCAGGGATCATCTCGTCTACTACAAAGTCCCGGCGAAGTACGAATTCGTTACGCAGCTGCCGAAGAGCCAGATCGGAAAAGTTCTGCGACGCGCGCTTCGGCAGGCAGAGGACAACACCGAAGAAGTCGAGCTCGTCGCGACGAATACTTCTTCTGTCTAACGATTCTCCGCGCCAGGACCTTTGTAGATCACTCCGCCTTTCATCACGAAGCTGACGCGCTCGGTGGCGTGAATATCAGCGATTGGATCGCCCGGAACGGCAACGATGTCGGCGAGCTTGCCCGTCGCCAGCGAACCGACGCGCGCTTCCCAACCCAGCAGCTTCGCTGCGTTCAATGTTCCCGCGTTGAGCGAAGCCATTGGCGTGAGACCTCCCCACTCGACCATCAGCCCGAACTCATGGGCGTTGGTCCCGTGCGGAATCACGCCGGCGTCGGTGCCAAGCGCGATCTGCACATGATTGGCGACGGCGATCTTTGCCGCGTTTCTCATGGCTGCCGCCGCGGCGAGCGCCTTTTGTCCGCGCAGTCCCTTGAGGACGCCGCTCTTGGCGAAGCGCTCGACCGCCTCGCCGGCCATCATCGTCGGCACGAGGAAAGTGCCGCGCTGCGCCATCATCTTTGCTCCCTCGTCGTCGAGGAATGAGCCGTGCTCGATCGACGATACGCCGGCACGAACCGCGATCTTGATTCCCTCGGTGCCGTGAGCGTGAGCGGCGACCTTCCGTCCCAGCTTGGTCGCTTCGTCGACAAGGGCCTTCATTTCTTCATAGGTGTACTGCGTCGCGCCGACCGCGTCCCCTTCCGACAGGACGCCACCTGTGGCGCACATCTTTACCACGTCGGCGCCTGACTTGACCTGGTAGCGCACCGCGGCTCGGACCTGATCCACGCCATCAGCGACTCCATCTTCCGGTCCGTACTTGAGCAGCCCGGGGCGGAATCCATTTTCGTCGCAGTGGCCTCCTGTAATTCCGATGGCGTGACCGGCATTCTCCATCCGCGGGCCGGGCACTCGTCCGTCTTCGATTGCCTGACGAAGCGCCATGTCGTCGAAGTTCGGCGCCCCCACGACGCGAATGCTGGTGAAGCCCGCCATCAGAGTTTTACGAGCGTTATCGACTCCGATGATGGCACCGTAGCCCGCGTAATCCTTGACCACCGCCATGTCAGCCATCGGATCGCCGAGGGTGCGACCGATTATATGTGTGTGGGCGTCGATGAATCCCGGCAGCAACGTCACGTCGCCGAGGTCGAGCACCTTGGCGCCGGCCGGAACCGTAACGGAGGCAGCAGGTCCGACAGCCGTGATTCGATCGTCGGTGATCACGATCGCCGCGTTGGTGACAGGCCCCGCGCCGGTGCCATCGATCATTCGCGCCGCTCGCAGCACCGTCGTTTGCTGCGCCAGCGCCGGCAAAGACAACGAGAGGAGCAGAACAGCGGATACAGTGAACGGCGGCATGCGGCGCATGTTATTGCTCCCCGAATGAATTGTGGGCGACCGAAGCTGCTATGGCTTGAGCGCTCGCATCGCGAGCTCGTCCTCGACGCGCGCGAGAAAATCGGCTACGGTGATCACTTCCTGTTTTTTACCGGCGCCTCTGACGCGAAGTGCAATCGAGTCCGCCTCCGCCTCGCGCTTACCGACGACCGCCATGTACGGAACCTTGTGGACCTCGCCGTCGCGAATGCGATAGTTCAGCGTCTCTGAGCGATCATCGAGATGCGCGCGGACTCCGCGGGCTTTGAGGCGCTCGACCACCGTCTTTGCGAAATCCTTCACCTCGTCGGCGATCGGAATCACACGTACCTGCTCGGGCGCCAGCCAGAGCGGGAATGCGCCCGCGTAGTGCTCGATCAACCCCCCGACGAATCGCTCCATCGATCCAACGAGAACACGATGCAGCATCGTCGGCCGGTGCGGTGTGTTGTCAGCGCCTGTGTATTCGAGCCCGAATCGCTCCGGAAGATTGAAGTCGAGCTGAACGGTCGGTCCTTGCCACTTGCGGCCGATCGCGTCGATCAGCTTGAAGTCCAGCTTCGGACCATAGAACGCTCCACCACCTTCGTCGTAGGTGAATTCCTGGCCGCGCTTTTTCAGAACTTCAGCCAGTGTATTCTCCGCCTGCTTCCATCGTTCCGGCTCGCCGAGTGCTTTGTCGGGACGCGTGGCCAGCTCGATGGTGTACGGGTAGCCGAAAGTCTTGAGCATTTCGTCGCAAAGATCCAGAAGACGCTCGATCTCCGCCGGCACCTGCTCGAGGGTGCAGAAGATGTGGGCATCGTCCTGGGTGAATCCGCGGACCCGCATCATCCCGTGCAGCACCCCACTCCGCTCGTAACGGTACACCGCGCCGAACTCGGCGTAGCGGATCGGCAGATCGCGGTACGAGCGCTGGTGCGACTGATAGATGCAGATGTGTCCCGGACAGTTCATCGGCTTGGGACGATAACTAGCTCCTTCGACATCCATCGCCCCGAACATGTTCTCCTTGAAATTTTCGAGATGTCCGGAGATCTGGAACAGCTTCTCGCTGACTATGTGCGGGGTGAAGACGAGGTCGTATCCGTGACGGAGAATCAACGCGCGCTCGTACTCCTCGATCTCGTTGCGAATGATCGCGCCTTTCGGGTGCCAGAGGATGAGGCCTGGTCCGACGCGCGGATCGGTCGAGTAGAGATCGAGCTGTTGTGCGAGGACACGATGGTCACGCCGCTTTGCTTCCTCCAGCCGATGCAGATGTTCTTCGAGATCTTCTTTCTTCCAGAACGCCGTCGCGTAGATGCGCTGGAGCATCTGCCGGTGCTCGTCGCCGCGCCAATACGCACCAGCGGTGTGCAGCAGCTTGAAGTTCTTCAGGTACGATGTGTCGGGGACGTGCGGCCCCCTGCAGAGGTCGATGAACGGCCCATCGGTGTAGGTCGAGATGATCTCCTCGGCGGAGAACTCGCCCAACCTCTCCAGCTTGAGCGGGTCGTCCGAGAAACGCTTCTTTGCTTCGCCCTGGGAAACCTCTTCGCGCGTAAAAGGATATTTCTCCGCGATGACCTTCTTCATCTCCGACTCGAACTGCGAGAGGTCTTCGGGAGTGAACGGTTGTTCGACTTCGAAGTCGTAGTAGAAACCGTCCTCGATTGCCGGACCGAAGCCGATTTTGGCATCAGGCCTCAGCCGTCGAACGGCAGTCGCCAGGATGTGCGCGCCGGAGTGCCGCAGCACGGCCAGCGACTCCGGATCTTTCTCGGTGAGAACACGGAAATCTCCGCCCTTTCTGAGCGGAGTGATGAGGTCCTGGATTTCGCCGTCGACCTTGACCGCGATTGCGTCGCGGAGCAGCCGGGGCCCGATTGACGCGACGATCTCGCGCGGCAGAGTGCCTTCGGGAACTTCACGGGTGGCGCCGTCGGGGAGCTTCAGCGTCAACATTTTTTCGTATGATTTCGAGTACTGCGGATGGCCTTTCTTTTGCTCCCCGTTAAGGTATCGTTTGCAGATACCCTTCGCCACAGGCCCTACACTTATGTCCCGCTTCCGCTTTCGTAACGAAGTCCCCTACGTCTACGACGAAGAGGAAGAAGAATCTTCCTCGCGCAGCGCGCTCTTCATTGCCATCGGCGCTGCCGCCGGCTTCGCCGCGGGCGTTTTAATGGCGGAACGCTTCGGGGGATTCAAAGGCTTGACCGACAGAATCAAGGACACCTTTGGAGGAGGAACCGAGGGCGAAGAGGATTTCGACTACGAGGGCCTCGATGAAGATGAATTTGATCCAGATTTCGAAGATGATTTCGACACACCCAAGGCTTCGGTGAACGGGTCCGAGGAGCTGGAAGACCGGGTGCTGGAGGCCTTCCGAAACGACCCGACGCTCAGTGAGCGTGCCATCGACATCGGCGCCGTGGAAGCTGGAATAATCGAGCTCACCGGTTGGGTGAATTCGGAGGAAGAGTCGCGCCAGGCAGTCGTCGTCGCGCGTGGCGTTCCCGATGTCGAGACTGTGGTCAACCGGCTGGGCGTCCGCACCGAAGAAGATCTCTTCGACGACGCTGCCCACCGCTACGAGGATGGCGACCCGTCTTTCACCGAAAGGCACTGGGAAGGACAACAGGTAGGAACCGGCCGTCGCCGTCAGGGAAATTCAACGGAGATCGATCGTCACGCCGATCCCCGCAATAAACTGGAAGATCGTTCGCTCAAAGAGGACAGGGCATTCATGGCAGCAGCTGAGGACATTCCCGACGCCGCAGAGCGTCGCAAGACGACCAAGAAAGCGCGCGGCGGCCGTACTGATGGCTCGCCAGTAGCGCCAACCGGCGTACCGAAAGCAGACCACGTTGCCGATCCGGAAAACGCGCCGCCGACCAATGGCGTGCATCCGAGGCCACAAAGCACCTAGCCATTCGCAAGAAGCATCTGTCGGGTAAGACCGCGAGTCTTACCCGAGAAATTGGCGCCCGTTAACTTGCGCCTGAGATGACCACAAACCACGAGCTGCCCGCCCAGTACGATCCTGGGGAGACGGAGCGCGCCATTTACCAGCGTTGGGTCGACGCTGGAATCTTCTCCGCTGAAGAAAAACGCAGTCGCCGCAACGGAGGCGATCGCGAACCCTTCGTGGTCGTGATGCCGCCACCCAACGTGACGGCAGTTCTGCACATGGGCCACGGTCTCAACAACACGGTGCAGGACGTGATCGTCCGGTGGCGCCGGATGGTTGGCGATGAGACGCTTTGGGTTCCCGGCACCGACCACGCCGGCATCGCCACTCAGAACATCATCGAAAAACAGCTCGCCGCCGAGGGCAAGTCGAAGGCGGATCTCGGGCGCGACGCGTTCGTCGTGCGGACCGTGGCATTCGTCGCGGAGACCGGCGGTGAGATCCTGCGTCAGCTGCGCGCGATCGGCGCATCGGCGGACTGGAATCGAACCGCCTACACCTTTTCTCCGGAGCTGTCGCTCGGTGTTCGCGAAGCGTTCGTCCAACTTTACGAGCGCGGACTGATCTATCGCGGGCATCGCGTGATCCACTGGTGCCCGCGGTGCCTGACGTCGTTGAGTGACGAGGAGGCCGAGCACACCGAGGAAACGGGTAATCTTTATGAGATCGCCTACCGCATCGCTGACTTCGAGAACATGCGCGCGAGCTCGCTTCCTGCGTCGGCGCCACACGTCATCACGGGATGGGTCAGAGTCGCCACAACCCGCCCCGAGACAATGCTTGGCGATGTCGCGCTCGCCGTGCATCCCGATGACAGTCGCTACAACTGGTTGATCGGGCAACATGTTCTCATCCCGATTACCGACGTACGCATCCCCGTGATAGGCGACGAATACGTCGATCCGGCATTCGGCACCGGCGTCGTCAAGATCACGCCCGCGCACGATCCAAATGACTTCGAGGTCGGCAAGCGACACAAGTTGCCGATGCCCGTTATCATGGCGCCCGACGGCACGATGGCCAATGGCGTCGACGCAGACTCGCGCGTCCCCGCTGATCTCCTAGGCATCGACAGGTTCGAGGCCCGCGAGCGAATAGTCCGCGCGCTGGAAAAAACCAAGCAGCTCGGTCACGTTCGCCCACACCAGCACGCCGTGAGGCACTGCTACCGCTGCGACACTGTCGTTGAGCCGCGCCTGTCCGATCAGTGGTTCGTGAAGATGGAGCCGCTGGCCAAGCCCGCGCTCAAGGCGGTGCGCGATGGAACCATCCGCATTCTTCCCGAGCGCTGGGAAGCCGTTTACGTCAATTGGCTGGAGAACATCCGCGACTGGAATATTTCACGCCAACTTTGGTGGGGCCATCGCATCCCCGTCTGGTATTGCGACAAGTGCGATAGCGTCATCGTCAGTCGCACCGATGTCGCGGCATGCAATAAGTGCGGCGGCAGCGTGCGCCAGGACGAGGACGTCCTCGACACCTGGTTCTCTTCCTGGCTCTTTCCGATATCCACGCTCGGCTGGCCCGACAAGAATTCCGCCGCCCTCGCTGCGTTTTATCCGACCGACGATCTGATCACCGCGCCGGAGATTTTGTTCTTCTGGGTCGCGCGCATGATCATGGCCGGCTACGCTTTCATGGACGCGCCGCCGTTCCACACCGTGTACCTCACGGGCACGGTGCGCGACATGAATCACGTCAAGATGTCCAAGTCGCTGGGCAATGGCATCGACCCGCTCGACGTCGTCACCCAATTTGGCGCCGACGCGCTGCGCTACACGGTGATCTCAGGAATGGGCATGGGCGCTGATCTCATGCTGGATCACCGCGATCTCGAGAGATCATTCGCGCCAGGCCGCAACTTCGCGACGAAGCTATGGAATATCGGGCGGTTCCTCCTCGGCAACGTCGGCGGCACACCGGTGAGAAGCGTCGACGAGCTGCGCGACACAGATCTCACTCTACCCGACCGATGGATACTTGGACGGTTGAACGCGACCGTCCTCGAGTGCGACGCCGCTCTCGGACCGGCGCGTCCAGAGAATGGAAAATGGCGGCCGGAAGAGCGGTACAGTGGACTTCGCCTCAGCGAATACTCGGAAGCAGCTCGTCGATTTGTCTGGAACGACCTGGCTGACTGGTATCTCGAGACGACCAAAGGTCGGATTGGAGTCGCCGGTGACGACAGTGAAGTCGCTCGCGCGGTTCTCACTCACTCCTTTGACTGGGCGTTAAGACTGCTCCATCCGATCATGCCCTTTATCACCGAGACGCTGTGGCAGCGGCTGCCCTTCCCGGTCGACGCCGATCGCAGCGAGTTCCTGGCGGTCGCGCCATGGCCGATTCCACATCTCGGCTCAAAAGAAGAACGTGCCGCTATGGCGAGCTTCGATCTCGTTTGCGACGCGGTGAGAGCAGTTCGGCAGATTAGATCCGACTATGCAATTCCGCCCGGCAAGTCAATCGATGTCGCCGTTCAATCGCGCGCCAACGAAACCCTCTTCCGAGATCACGCCCAGTTGATCGGGCGACTCTCGCGATCCGCGGTATCAGTCGGCGGGAAGCCGACCGAAGCGGGCGCCGCTCATGCCGTGCTTCCCGACGGCAGCGAAGTGATAGTCCCGCTCGGCGGACTCGTCGATCTCACAAAGGAGTGCGGCAAGCTCCGCGCGGAGCTCGAGCAGCTCGAGACCCAGCTCGACGCTTTGTCCAAGCGTCTGCAGAACGAAGGATTCACGAAGCGCGCGCCCGCCAACGTCGTCGAAGCGGAACGCAAGAAAGAGCAGGACTGGACCAAACGGCGCGTACAACTCGCGGAAAAGGTGTCGGCACTTTGCGGCGGCTGACCGCCGTCGCGTTGCTCGGATTGGCGTGTGCATCGCCCGGTATGCCGCCGGGCGGTCCGCCTGACGTTGCCGCGCCCCAGCTCATCGCCATCACTCCCGACTCCGGTACACTCGGCGTTCGGCCAAAGGAATTGCTATTCCGGTTTGACGAAGTGGTGTCAGAGAGACCCGCCTCGGTCACGTCATTGTCGAACCTGTTTTTGATTTCGCCGCGAAACGGAGCACCGTCGGCGTCATGGCACCGCGAAGCGATCGGAGTGAAGCCGGCGCGTGGCTGGCTGCCGAATACCGCGTACACCATCATCATGCAGAAAGGCGTTGCCGACATTCGCGGCAACGTTCGAAACACCGGGGTAACGACCTTCTTTTCTACCGGCAAGACGATCCCACACACGAGGATCTCGGGCAACGTCTTCGATTGGGCGTCGGGCGCGCCCGCTGCCGGTGCTCTGGTAGAATCCTTTGCGCTTCCCGACAGCATCCACCCGTACATCGCAATCGCGGATTCCAACGGCGCGTTCCTGATGGAGCACATGCCTCCCGCGCGATACACGCTGCGCGCCTACCTCGATCGGAATAACAATTCAGGAATAGATCCCAGCGAGCCATGGGACAGCGTTTCGATCTCGCTGGCAGATAGCGGTCGGTCGGACCTGGTGATTTTCACCCATGACACGATCCCACCGCGAATACGCGATGTCCGCGCGGTAGACTCCACTACCCTGCTGGTGACGTTCGACAAGCCGATCGATCCCGGACAGACTCTGACCGCCTCGAATTTCGCTGTACTCGGACCCGACTCTCTGCCGATTGGAATCGTCAGCGTTGGCGCGCCGCCGAAGGACACTGCGCGACCAGCCGCCGTCGTTCCTACAGTTCCGTCCACCGCGCAGCCGGCGGCCGGTCGTGCACCCGTGCGACTTCCACCGGCGGACACGGTCGCCAGGCCGAAAGCTGTAATGCCCAAGCCGATCCCACTCCAGGAAGCTCAGATAAAATTGCAGCGACCGCTTGTTCAGAAAACCGCGTATCGCGTCCGCGCGACGGGGATTCGCGGACTGCTCGGATTCAGCGGCAACAGCGAGCGCGTTTACACCGTTCCCGCGCCCGCACCACCGCCGGCAGCGCGGCCGACGACTACGCCACCGACGACTCCGGCCCCAGCTCCGGCAAATCCGACCAACAGCACACCGCCGCCGAAACCATGACGGACTCGAGACGCGATCTGCCCAGTGTCGGCTCACTCCTCGAGACTGCCGGAGTGAAGCTGCTCCTCGAGCAACACCCGCGACGCGTAGTGGTCGACGCAGTGCGCGATAGCGTCGAAGCAGCGCGGGCCGCTGGCGGTGGTGACAAGACGCAACAGCAGTGGCTGGACACCATCAGCTCCGCCATCCGCGACGCGTCGCGGCCGTCCCTGCGCCGGCTAATAAATGCGACTGGTGTCATTCTCCACACCAATCTTGGCAGAGCACCATTGCCGGAAGCCGCCATTCACGCCATCCAACAGGTCGCCGAGGGATTCAGCAATCTCGAGTACGATATCGCGACGGGACAGCGCGGTTCGCGATACTCGCATTGCGTCGGCCTGCTCACTCAGCTGACCGGCGCCGAGGATGCACTGGTGGTGAACAACTGCGCGGCAGCGATGGTGCTGACGCTCAACGCCCTCGCCCAGAAAAAAGAGGTCCTCGTCTCTCGCGGTGAGCTCGTCGAGATCGGGGGGAGCTTCCGGATCCCGGATATCATGGCGCGCAGCGGTGCCAAACTTGTCGAAGTCGGCACCACCAACCGCACCCACGACGACGACTACCGGCGAGCGATTACACCGAAGACGGCCGCCATCGTCAAGGTCCACAGAAGCAACTTTGCCATCGAGGGATTCACCGCCGACGTCAGTGTCGAAGGGCTGGTGTTCATCGCGGCCGAGCATGGATTGCCGGTCGTCCACGACCTCGGCAGCGGACTCATGCTCTCGCTCGACGCCTACGGCTTAACCGGCGAGCCCACGGCATCGACCGCCATTGCTTCCGGCGCAACTCTGGTCCTCATGAGTGGGGACAAGCTGCTCGGCGGTCCACAAGCGGGAATAATCCTCGGCAAGGAGGCGGTCGTCGCGAAGCTGCGCAAGAACCCGCTCACCCGCGCGTTACGCGTCGACAAGCTCACCCTCTCCGCGCTCGAAGCGACGCTGAGGATTTACCTCGATCCGACCCGCGCTCTCCGGGACATTCCGGTGCTGTCGATGCTCACCGAGAGCGTCGAGCAAATCGAGTCGCGTGCACGTGCCGTCACCGCCGGGCTCGCTTCCCACGGAATAATAGCCGAGGTCGTACCCAGCCAATCCAGCGTTGGGGGCGGTGCTTTCCCCACCGCGGAAATCGCGTCGCGCGCCGTCGCGATCAGTGGCGATGTTACGGCCTTCGAGGAACGGCTTCGGCTCGGTGAGCCCGCGGTCATCGGCCGCATCTCTGAGCAGCGTTTGCTGCTGGATCTGCGGAGCGTGCAACCCCGCGAAGATGCCGCGCTCACCACCGCCGTTCTCCGGGCACGCGCGTGAGCAGGACCCCCGACGCGGTTTTCTTCGACCGCGACGGCACTCTGATGGAAGACGCGCATTATATCAAATCGCCGACTCAAGTGAGGTTGCTGCCCGGCGCCGCCCGCGCAGTGAAGCGAATCAACGACGCCGGGATCCGCGCCATAGTCGTGACCAACCAGTCGGGCATTGATCGCGGAATCTTCACCGTCGATGACTACGAGGCGGTGAAAGCGCAGTTCGAGGCGCTGCTGCAAGCACAGGGCGCCCGCATCGACGCCAGCTATTTCTGCCCTCATCATCCGGGCTATACGGGGGCCTGCGACTGCCGGAAGCCGGCCACGAAAATGTTCGAGGACGCGATGCGCGATTTTGGACTGAAGCCGTCCAACGTCGCCTACATCGGCGATCGCTGGCGCGACGTCGCAGTCTCCAAAAGACTCGGCGGACGTGGCATCATGATCTCATCGCCGATGACCAATGATGACGATCGAGCACGAGCCGCATCCGACGAGATCGAGACGGCTGAGTCCATAACCGACGCCGTCGATATGCTGCTTGGTCTTACTGCCGCAAACAACTCGGCGTAAAATCGGGCATGCCGTCACGAATCGCAGTTCTCGCCTCGGGACGCGGCTCGAATCTCCAGGCAATCATAGATCACTTCGACAGTATCGCCCGTGAGCGTGTGGCGAAGGTCGTTCTGGTTGCGTCCAACCGCTCCGATTCTCCCGCGCTCATTCGCGCGGCGACTGCTTCAATTGACATCGCCAGTTTCGATGTGGCCGACGATGGCGCCCAGCTCCTCGAGCTGTTGCGCAGATTTCGCGTCGATCTCGTGGTTCTCGCTGGATACCTGAAGCGTGTTCCGCCCTCGGTGATTCGGGAATACGGGGGGCGGATCATCAATATTCACCCTGCCTTGCTGCCCGCTTTCGGTGGAGAAGGCATGTATGGTGCGCGGGTCCACGAGGCCGTCATCGCGTCCGGCGCGCGTGAGAGCGGCGTTACCGTGCATCTGGTCGACGACGACTACGACCGTGGTCCTATCGTCGCTCAATGGCGCGTCCCCGTCGAGGAATCGGACACGCCTGAATCGCTGGCGGCTCGGGTACTCGCCGTCGAGCACGTCGTTTACCCGCGCGTCGTTGAAATGGTCGCGTTGCTCTTAACCACTGAATCCAAGATTTCTGTCTGATATGCCAACTGCACTCCTCTCTGTCTCTGACAAAACCGGTCTCGGTGACTTCGCCACCCGTCTGATCGAGCTCGGCTGGGATCTCATTTCAACAGGCGGCACTGCCACCGCGCTCCGCTCTGCCGGCATCAAGGTGCGCGATGTCAGCGACGTCACCGGATTTTCGGAAATGCTCGAAGGGCGTGTGAAAACGCTTCACCCGGCGGTTCACGGTGGGCTTCTTGCGCGGCGCGATTCACCCGAGCACATGAAGGCGCTCGAAGATCAGCACATCTCACCGATCGATCTCGTCGCCGTCAACCTCTATCCCTTCGAGGAGACGGTCGCTCGCGGAGGAGCCAAGCCGCACGAGATCATCGAGCAGATCGACATCGGCGGACCGTCGATGCTTCGCTCCGCGGCGAAGAATTTCGAGTCGGTGACCGTCATCGTCGATCCCGCAGACTATGCGCGCGTTATCGCGGCGTTGGAAGCCGGGGACGATGACATCGACCTCCGCCGCCTGCTGGCGGAAAAAGTCTTTGCGCGCACAGCAGCGTATGACGCCGCGATTGCACATTGGTTCGGCTGCGAGCGCGCCGAGATTTTTCCGGAGCGGATCGCGGTATCAGTCGAGAAGGCGACGACGCTCCGATACGGCGAGAACCCCGGCCAGCGAGCCGCCTTCTATGTCGAGCGAAAGCACAACGGCATTGCCGCCCTTCGCCAGAAAGGAGGCAAGGAGCTTTCGTTCAACAATCTGCTCGATCTGGAAGGCGCGCTGTTCGCGAGCGACCCGTTTCAGAATGAGATCTGCTGCGCGATAGTGAAGCACACCACCCCCTGCGGACTCGCCACGTCGACTTCGCCGCTCGAGGCCTACAAGAAAGCGCTGGCCTGCGATCCCGTTTCGGCTTTTGGCTCGGTGATTTCATTTACGGTTCCGGTTGAGGACGAAACGGCGGAAGCCGTGTCGAGCCTGTTCGTCGAGTGCGTCGTCGCACCACAGTTCTCATCCGGTGCTTTGGAGATTCTCGGTCGCAAGAAAAACCTGCGCGTCCTCGAGGGTGTGGCCAAATGGGAAGATCACGCCCTCGACTACAAACGCGTCCGCGGCGGATTTCTCGCCCAGGAGCGCGCCGCCGAGGACAGCGGCAAACCCGAATGGAAGGTCGTGACGAAACGCCAGCCAACCGAAGACGAGCTCCGCAATCTCGATTTCGTCTGGCGCGTAGTCGGTAGTGTGAAATCAAATGCGATCGTTCTTGCCCGCGACGGTGCCACGATCGGGATCGGCGCCGGTCAGATGTCCCGCGTCGATGCTGCCTTCATGTCCGTGCACAAAGCGGGACTGGCGGGTCACGACACCAAAGGGTCGGTGATGGGCTCCGATGCGTTTTTCCCATTCCGGGACGGCGTCGAGCAGGCCGCCGAGGCTGGTGTATCGGCAATCGTTCAGCCCGGCGGATCGGTAAGGGACCAGGAAGTCATCGACGCTGCCAACGAGTACGACATCGCGATGATCTTCACCGGCATGCGCCAGTTCCGCCACTAGTTGATGACGGTAACTGCCCGCGAGGGGTACGAACCAGACTACAGCCCTTCGTATCGATCCGCGGCAATCGCCGCGCTCGCGGTTTTCGCTCTCTATGTGGTGACGCTGGCCCCGTCCACCGCGATGTGGGACACCAGCGAGTACATCGCTGCGGCGTACACTCTGGGCCTGCCCCACCCGCCGGGAAACCCTTTCTTCGTTCTGCTCGGCCGATTCTTCGCAGTTCTGCCAATCGCTCCCAACGTCGCGATGCGGATCAACATCCTCGCCGCGCTCTGCAGCGCCGGTGCAGCCGGAATGTGGTTTCTCATCACCGAGCGTGTGCTGGTAGGGTGGCTTCCCGAGCGGTGGCAGCGAATTGTCGGCGGATCGCTCGCCGCCTTGCTCGGTGCAACGGCATTCACAGTTTGGGCGCAATCGGTCGTCAACGAAAAAGTTTATACCATCTCGCTCTTCGGTCTCGCGGTGGTATCCTGGCTCACCGTGCGCTGGTGCGACGACCCCTACGGTCGCAAGGCCGATCGCCTGCTGGTGATGGTCGCTTACCTCAGCGGACTCGGCTACGCGAATCACATGGCCGGGTTTCTGGCGCTGCCGGCGGTCGCCGTGGCGGTGCTGCTCCGCCGTCGCGACACGGTGCTGCGCTGGCGACTTCTGCTCGCCATCGCCGGCGCGCTGGCGCTGGGGATGACGCCCTTCCTCACCCAGCCCCTTCGCGCCGCGTATTTCCCCGCCATCAACGAAGGCGAGCCGACAGGATGCGCAACTCAGATTCATGTCGGCTGCACCTTCAGTAAAACGACGTACGACCGCTTCATGTACAACTTCAATCGTGGCCAGTACGGGAAGCCTGGATTGACGGACAGACAGGCGCCGTTCATAGCGCAGGTCGAGATGTGGTGGGTGTACTTCCGCTGGCAGTGGCTGCGTGACCCGCTCGACAATCACCCGGGTCTCCAACAGATGTTCGCTACACTGTTCCTGCTGCTCGGCGGACTCGGCGGTTACGTCCACTGGAAGCGCGATAAGAAATCATTCGCGTTCTTCGGACCGCTGATGTTCATGGTGACGCTGGCCCTCATCTACTACATGAACTTCAAGTACGGATCGTCGCAGGCGCCCGAGCTGGGAGACAGCGTGCCGAGGGAGGTGCGCGACCGTGACTACTTCTATCTCTGGAGCTTCTCGGCGTGGAGCGTGTGGGCGGCGCTGGGAATGGTGTTCGTATGGGAAACCGTCGCCGCTCTGATCGCGTCCGACAAGGTGACAGTTGGCGGCGAGACGCGCGATTTGCCAAGACGCCGAAGCTGGTTCCTCTCGGCACCCCTTTTGGCCGTTGCACTGGTACCACTCTTCGCGAATTGGGCATCCGCATCACGAAGCGGCCAGACCGATACCGCCGATTTCGCCGCTGATCTGCTTAATTCGGTCGAGCCGTATGGAATTCTCATCACCGCCGGCGACAACGACACGTTTCCGCTTTGGTACGCGCAAGAGGTTGAGGGAGTCCGTCGCGATGTGATCGTCGCCTGCCTGTCGCTGCTCAACACGGATTGGTACGTCAGGCAGATGCTTCGCCGGCCGATCTATGAGTACGACTCGGTGCGTGGTCCGGCGATTTATCGTGGTAAGGTCTGGAAGAAGCCTTCCGGTCCGCCGCTCAAGCTCACCATGGACGAAGCCGATGCAGTTCCGCCGGCGATCGAGTTGAGCACCGCGCAAACTTTCCGTAAGGAAGGCACCGACCTGTTGGTGAATATTCCGCCGCGTCAATTCGACGGTTTCGCCGGTCTCGAGCGTGCCGACATTTTCGTGCTCTACATGATTCGCGACGCATTTCCCGAGCGCCCGTTTTTCTTCAGCCGCACCACCGGCGGGTACGTCGAAGAGCTCGGTTTTTCGCCGTATACCGTGACTACGGGTCTCGGGCGCAAGCTGATGCCGACCAAACCCGTGGCGGGCAACGGCGTCGCCGCCGTCGAAGGCGAGGGTTGGTTCAACGTCGAGACGACGCGTGCACTTTGGGAGACGGCGTTTAAAGCCCCTCGATCCATCGCGCAGCGCGACCTGTGGGTGGACCGCCCGTCGGCAGGCATTCCTTTTCTCTACATTCGGACCGGCCTGATTCTCAGCGCCGCCTTGTCCCAGCTTGGCAAGAACGACGAAGCTGCAAAGATCCGCGCGTCGGTCGAGGGTATCGCCAAAGCGACCCAGCTCACGGACGTCGTCGCGCGCGTTGCTCGTTAGCTTTACCTTGAGTCGGGAGGGTTGGCAGAACGGCTATTGCACCAGTCTTGAAAACTGGCGCCCGCAAGGGCTTGGGGGTTCGAATCCCTCACCCTCCGTCCGCGATGCATAGATGTGAAATACCGACTTTAGTTCGCAATCCGCGCAGTCCGCCCGCGCAAAATCGAACGCCACCCGATCTCGGATCGAGTGGCGTTTCGTACATCGACTCAGCTTCCGCTTCGCTCTTGCTTCGCTCTTCCGCTTCCCTCGTCCCGCCTACTGCCCCTGCACCCTCGGTGCTGGACCAAGCTGGTTCAATCTCGACTTCATCGAGCTGAATCCAGAATCGTTTGTCTGAAGGCTGTTAAGCTGTGACGCAGGCACCGAGTTCAGCATTCGCTGGATGTCCGCGATACGGTCTGATGTTCCCGGGTGATCCGAGAACCACGCCGCGGCGTTTCCGTTTCCGGACTGTTGCTCTTCAGCCAGCAGCTTCTGGAAGAACGTGTACATCCCGCGCGGGTTGATGCCGGCGCGAATCACGTTATTGAATCCTCCCTCGTCAGCCTGAACTTCGTCGGTTCTGCTGAACTTGGCGAAGACCGCCGTGCCGCCCACGTTGATGGCCGCCTGGGCGATACCACTCTGACAAATGCCGGTGAGCGCGCAAGCAATGCCGACTCCAACGTTCGCACCCTGCGCCTGCTCCATCTGCTTCACCGAGTGGCGTCGCACCACGTGCTCGATCTCGTGGCCGATCACACCCGCGACTTCAGACATGTTGCTGGCGCGCTCGAGAACGCCGCGGTTGACATAGACGAATCCGCCCGGCAGCGCGAAGGCGTTGACGACGCTGGAGTTCACCACCTGAAACTGCCAATTGAGGTCGCTTCTGGACGTCGTTCTGGCGATCCGCTGTCCAAGCTGGTTCACGTAGTTCTGGATCACGGCGTCCTGGACCATGGGCAGCTGCGCACTCACCTGCTGCGCTTCCTCCTGCCCCATTTGAACTTCCTGTTGAGTCGAGACACCGCATCCGGCCAGCAATACGGCCGTTGCGACTGTAAATGAGACTTTTTTCAGCATCCGGGCCCCCGGCATCATGTGACGTTTGTCGGCCCCCAAATGAGCGCCGTACCCTCATGAAAAGCAGAAAGCAAGCCAGAAATCCGGCCTCCGGCGGTTTAGTTCACGCCGGAACCCGCTGGCGCCAGCATAGGGCGGTCGATCACTTTTCAGCCATCGCTTCCGGACTTACGACATGGCTGACTTCACTCAGGAATGGATCGAGCACCTCAAGAGCCAAATCGCTGGCCGCATGGGCATCGTCAAGGACAAAATGGATCCCCAGGTCTACGACGAGCTGGTAACCGACCTGGCGTGGTTCACGTTCCGCTTCGCGCGGGACCCGGATACCAAAATGAGAAAAGTCTTCCGATAAGTTCGTCGCTCCAGCGGCACTAGATTCGCCGTAGTGGCATCCGGACGAGCCAGGAGAGAGACGCGATGCCGAAGTGTGAAGTCTGCGGCAACGACTACGACAAGTCATTCACCGTTACAATGCAGGGGAAGGCGCACGTCTTCGACTCCTTCGAGTGCGCCATCCACAAGCTTGCACCGAAGTGCTCCCATTGCGGCTGCAAAATCATCGGCCACGGTTTGGAGAGCGAAGGCACGTTCTATTGCTGCGCGAGCTGCGCGGAGATGTCGGGCGTGAAAGGACTGGAAGACAGAGTCTAAACGCGGAGAGGAATCCTGGTGAAATGGAAAAGCCGGCGTGATCCGGATGGCAAGATCGGTGACGAGCGGGTGCGCACGAGGTTCGCCTGGCTCCCGGTCGATGCCGATGACGGATTTACATATTGGTTGACACCCGTAGTGGTGCGCGAACAGCTGCTGCCCAAGGTGACGCGCGGCGGTTTCGAGGACGATGAGCACGATTGGTCTGTCGTCGAAGCCAAGCCGCTCAAAGAGCGCAAGAAGTCCAACAAGAAGTAGCGGCCGCGGGCGGCTTGCAGTTAACCGTTGATCTGAACGCCGACCTTGGCGAAGGCTTCGGCGAATCCCGCCTCGCGCAGGACGAGGCGCTGCTGGATCTTGTCTCTTCAGCCAACGTCGCCTGCGGATTTCACGCCGGTGATGTCACGACGATGCGCGATACCGTTCGGTCTGCAAAGGAGCGCAGTGTCACCATTGGCGCGCACCCTTCGTATCCGGACATTCCCGGTTTCGGGCGGCGCGAATTGGGTTTGCCCGCAAAAGAGATCTTCCGCCACGTCGAGTACCAGATCCGATCGCTGATGGATGTCTGCTCGCTGATGGGCGCCCGCATTTCCTACGTGAAGCCGCACGGTGCGCTCTATAACCGCGCGGTGTGGGACGAAAAAGTCGCCGACGCGATAGTTCAGGCAATCCAGAAAACCAACCCCGAGCTAAGCCTGCTCGGTCTCCCGTCCAGTGAGATGTCGCGCGCCGCAGCACGTGGGCAAATTCAATTTGTGAACGAGGCGTTTGTCGATCGCGCCTATCGAAAGGATGGGTCGCTGGTGCCGCGCACCGAATCGGGCGCCGTCATCCACGACGTTGAAGAAGCCGTCGAACGCGCCATCACACTGATACGCATGCGTAGCCTCGCCGCCGCTGACGGCTCGGTGGTGCACATCGACGCGCGGTCGCTGTGCGTGCACGGCGACAATCCGGAATCGACGGAGATGCTTCGGAACCTCCGCGCTCGACTCGAATCTGTCGGGGCCAAAATAGCCCCTTTTGCAGCTTGATCCTCTCCGAGCCGCAGGCGTTCCCCCTCGGCGATTCGGCAGTAACAATCAAATTCGGCACCGAGCGATCACCCGATCTGCTGCGGCGCATTCACGCCGTCGCGCATGTCCTCGCTGCGGCTCGCCTGCGAGCTGTAGAGGACGTTGTACCATCTTATCTTGCCCTGACGGTCTTCTACGATCCGTTACACGCGACCTATCAGGAGATGGCGACGCGCCTCGTCTCGTTTTGCCGCCAGGTAGTTGATTCGGAAGCAGCACGAGCGAGAGGTCGCGAGCACGTTATTCCCGTTCGGTATGACGGCATCGATCTGGATTCCGTAGCGAAAGCGACGGGCCTCCACGCGAAAGAAGTCGTTGCCCGACACGCCTTGCGTACATATAACGTTGATCTGCTCGGGTTCGTCCCCGGCTGGGCCTACCTGAGCGAGCTCGACCCATCGCTGCAAATACCTCGCAGACCTCAGCCCCGACCGCGTGTCGCGGCCGGCAGCGTCGCCATCGCTGCTGCACAGACCGGCATATATCCACTTGACACTCCCGGCGGCTGGCACATCATCGGGACGACCAGCACGGTGATGTTCGACCCGGCACGCGATCCACCATCGCTGTTAAGCGCCGGCGATACGGTGCGGTTCGAGCCGGTCGCATGATCAGCATCACCAAGGCACCGCCCTATCTCACCATCCAGGACGCTGGACGAAAAACCGCGCGATCTGCCGGAGTACCGCCCGGTGGAGCGATGGATTCTTTTGCCTTGTGCGTCGCAAATGCGCTCGTTGGAAACCCGCCTGACTCGGCAGTCCTCGAGTGGGCGCTCGGCGGCGGATCGATCAGGTTCGACCGTGACTGTGCGTTCGCACTGGCAGGAGCCACTGCCCATGCCGCGCTCTCCGGGTCCGACGTGGCGCCTTGCACCACCACTTACGCGCGCGCTGGAGAAGTTCTCTCGGTCCAGCAGATCGTCGGCGGTCGCTTCCTCTACCTCGCGTGCAGTGGCGGTTTCGACGTCCCTCTTCTGCTCGGCAGCAGGTCAACTTATCTGCCAGGCCGCTTCGGTGGCCTGGACGGACGCACCATAAAAACCGGCGACTCACTCACGGCTGGAGCAGCAACGGCAGATGCGCCGCCCGCGGGTTTCCACTGCGCTCCCGACCTCATGCCGCGCTACGACAGCGGAATCCTGCACGTCACGCCGGGAACGCAGCACGCGATGTTCGATGAGTCGTCTTGGCGAATCTTCACGGAAGGCTCCTATCGCGTATCGATGGCTTCCGATCGGACCGGCTACAAACTCGAAGGCGCGGCAATCGCAAACTCGCTCGGGACGCTGCCCTCGGAAGCAGGATGCCCTGGAACCATTCAGGTTCCCGCCGGTGGCGCGCCCATCTGTCTCATGGCCGATGCGCCAACCGTCGGAGGATATCCAAAAATCGCCGTCGTCAGCGAAGCCGATTTGCCTATTCTCGCGCAGCGACGCCCAGGAGACTCGATAAGGTTCGAGCTCATCTCCATTGATCAGAGCCAGCGCGCGCTCAAGCGACGCGCGTCCGACCTCAACGCCGTCGTCCACTCGGCAAAACGAGCCCCTCGCGGTTAGGCGCGGCTCCTGCATGAGAGGAGTCAAGCGCCGCGTCAGCGGCTAAACAAACCGTTGGAGGCTGGATATATGGAACGCAGTGAGAGTGCGGGGCTTAACCCCAACGCGGACGGCGAACAGACAAGTTTTCAGAACTCGGGCGCCGAACGTTTCTCGGCTTCGAGTACGGAATCCGGCGCCGGCACCAGTGAATCGGACAGCGGCATCAAAGGCCGCGTCAGAAACGTCGCGTCGACCGTCAAGGATAAAGCGTCCGGTCTTCCGTCCATAATTGCCGACGGACTTGAAGCCGGTGCGAACGCGCTGCGCCAAAATCGCGCGGCCGCGGCGGAGACCACCAGTGGTAGCTCTGTCGCTCTCACCAACGACTCCAGCATCACCGCCGTCACCGATACTCTCGCCTCCGGTATGCAATCGAGCGCCGATTGGATCCGCGACGCCGATATGGACAAGCTCAAGGCCGGCGTCGAAAAGCAGGTCAAGGAGCATCCAGCCAGAACGCTCCTGGTCGCGCTCGGCGCCGGCTATCTGATCGGCAAAGCACTCCGCCGGTAACGCGCGAATGCTGACCGCACCACCATCGAACCGCGGACTCGGCGAGATCCTTCGCGAGGTCGCCGAGGACGGCGCGCATTTGGCGCGCCAGGAAGTGAACCTCGCGCGGATCGAGTTCGCCAAGATCGCGCGCGACGTTGGCAAGGGAACCGGTTTCACTGTCGCGGCCGCGATGCTCGGGCTGCTCACGGTGCAGATGCTGGTCTTCGGATTCGTGCTGCTGATGGGCGACGCGCTCTTCAGAGGTCACTACTGGATCGCGGCATTCGTCCTCACCTTCATACTCGGTGGAGTAGCGTTCTTTCTGCTCAAGCGCGGAACCGCCCTGCTCTCCCCAGGCAACATCAAGCCAACGCAAACGCTGGCGACGTTACGGAGACATAACGATGACTGAGACGACGACCGAGGTCCGCGCCGACATCGAGCAGACGCGCGCCCGCATGTCCGGAGCGATCGCCGAGCTCGAGCGCAAAGTAGATATGACGCAGCAAGTGAAGGATCATCCGTGGGCTGCAGTCGGCATCGCCCTCGGCGCAGGTTTCGCGCTTAGCGCTTCGCGCACGGACGTCAAGGCGGCGAGGGTCACTGCCCAGGCGACCAGGGACACCAGCACGAAGCTTGGCACGGCACTCGACGGTGTGCTTGCCGCGCTCATTGGCGGTGTCGCGCAGGCTCTTCAGAGTCGGGTCGATGGCGCCGTCAACGACGTCGTGAAATCGATTCGTGGTAGCTCGAGCTCCTCAAGCTTTACCGCCTCGCAGCGGGCCGGCGAGAGCCCGATGCGGGCCGACTGAGCACGCAACCCGGACGTTCGGAACAGAGTCCAATCTTGCGCTGAACCACTGCACGTCATAAATCCGATGCTGGCCTGAAATGGAGCTGTAGAACGGCTCCATTTCTTTTTGCGCGGAGGCAGCGCTGCCATCCCGGATTCCAGTTATTGCCGTCGGTATCACTGCCGCGCTCCTTCTCGCCATCGTCGGCCGAGCTCCGGCGCGGTCGGTGTCAGCGCAGGGTCCGCAACCAGCGGTAAAGCGACTCGCCCCGTTCCGGGTTCCGTCCGAAAGCGAGCTCACCGACACCGTCTTCCGCGCCTCGGCATTCCGTGGACGTGCGCTACTGCTGGCGACGCGGGATAGTCTTCCGCACAACGTCGGCAACTCGCTTCGGTGCGCCAGCTGTCATTTGGATAACGGACTCCGCCGCGATGCGATGCCCTGGGTCGGTAGCTACGCCCGGTTTCCGCAGTACCGCACCCGCAGCGGAAAAGTCGACCTCATCGAGGACCGCATCAACGACTGCTTCGAGCGCAGCATGAACGGTCGAAGACTGAACCCTTCGGGAAGAGATATGCGCGACATCGTGTCTTACCTTGCCTTTCTTTCGACGGGCGTGCCGGTCGGCGTTCAGATGGAAGGTCAGGGATTCCCGCGACTGACACCGATGAAGGGAGACGTGCAGCGCGGCGTGACGGTCTTCGCGGCGACCTGCGCGCGCTGTCACGGAGCAAGCGGTCAAGGCACCGCGCTCGCGCCACCACTCTGGGGCCCGCGCTCCTACAACAACGGCGCGGGAATGTCGCACATCAATACCGCCGCTTCGTTCATTCACGGCCTGATGCCCCTCGACCGTGCAGTGAGACTGACGCCGCAGGCCGCCTTTGACGTCGCCACCTACATCAACACCCGCCCTCGTCCCGACTTTCCGGGAAGGACGCGCGATTGGCCGCGCGGGGGAAAGCCGCCAGATGCCGATTACCACATTCTACCCGTCACTACAAAGGAGACATCACGATGAGCACGGACTCAATTCCATCACCGAAACGCCGGGAATTCCTCGGCCGCGTTGCCGCGGGCGCGGTCGCCCTCGGTCTTTCCTCGAGAATTCCGAGCGCCTTCGCCGCCGAGCCGGCGAGATCTGCCGATCAGACACCAAGCGACAAATGGATATCGGCAATCACCGGAAAGCATCGGCAGGTATTTGACGCACCCAATCACGAAAACGGCTGGGCGCTGCTCCACGTCCGCAACTACCTCAATACCTTGCGCGATACTTATCACGCTACGAAGCCCGACGTGACAGCCGTCGTCAGCATCTACGGACTTGGGACGATGCAGGCGTTCAACGACGACATGTGGAAGAAGTACAACCTCGGGGCCGCCAGCAAAGTCATGGACACCTCCAACGCGCCGGCTACTGCGAACGTGTTCGCCAAGGCTCCGGCTGGTAGTCCTTCGCTTGCGATTAGCGGTGGCCCGCTTCCGATTCCGGCCGACGCATCGATCTCAGCGCTCCAGGAGCGCGGCGCCGTTTTCATTCTTTGCAACAACGCCTACAACGTCTGGATGGGATTGCTCTCCGGCGGCGACGCGACGAAGGCTGCGGCGCTGCGCAAGGAATTCGACGCGAACATGCTGCCCGGAGTTTATCTGGTGCCGGCGATGGTAGTTGCTATCAACCAGGCGCAGAAGAACGGCTGTACGTACATGTACGTGTGACCTTTTTCTGAACCGAATGGACACCGCAGGTTTCGCATTCGATTTCTTCCGTTAACAAGCTGACCGCTGACGCGTCTCTCAACCAACTGGTGGCAACCATCCATGCCCACCGAAAAATCGTCAGAGGGAGGAGAATCAGATGTCAAATGCGAAGCTTGCGGTGTTCGCCGCCGCGCTCGTCATGGCCGTCGCCGGCAATGCGTCAGCTCAAACCGCGACTCCAGTTCACGCCGCTTTGAAGGCGCCACGACACATGACCAGACCGCAGCTGGTTTCGTGGTGCAAGAACCACCCTGCCGCAACCGCGGATTGCAAAGAAGTCCGCAACGACACCCGCGAGGTTCGCGCCGACCGCAAGGAGGTACGCGCTGACCGCAAGGAAGTCAGGGCAGACGTGAAGGCCGGTGAGAAGCGAGAGGCGAAGCGCGATGAGCGCGAGCTCAAGGCTGATCGCAAGGATCTTCACCGCGATGCCAAGGACCGGCACGCTGATGTTCGTGACGTTAGAAAGGACGCGCGGAAGTAAGGGATTTTCTGCGCAAAAATGCACCAGAGGCGAAAGTCTCTGGTGCATTTTTATTTCTCATCAACTGAACGGCCGTTCAGTTGCGGTTCTTTATTTCGTCCCCTGCAACGTCGGCGGATTCGCGGCCTTGAGATAGCGGGCAAGGTACGCGTCCGTCGCCTGCCGAATGAGCCGGAAGCTCGCCCCATTGTACGCCGCGCCATGATGCCCCGGCGGATAAATCCGCAGCTCGGCATCCCGTCCGGCGTTCGTCAGAGCAGTGAGCAGCTGCATCGTGTTCTGCGGATGCACGTTGTCGTCCATCATCGAGTGAATCAACAGCAGATTGCCGCGCATTTTCGCCGCCTGCTCGATCGGCGCGCTCTCGACGTAACCCTTGAGATTGTCGTTGAGCAGTCCCATGTACCGCTCGGTGTAGATCGTGTCGTACAACCGCCAGTCGCCGACTGCTGAATTGGCGACGCCGACGGGAAAGAGATCCGGGTACATCTCCATCGTGTACACCGTGCTGTATCCGCCGTAGCTGGTTCCCATGATCGCAATCCGCTTGGGATCTACGTAGCTCTGCTTGCTGAGGTATCGAGCCGCTTCGGCGAAATCCATCGCTTCGTACTTGCCGAGGTGATTGTAGACGACCTTCATGAAATCGCGGCCATAGTTATTGGTGCCGCGATTGTTGAGTCCAACGATGATGTAGCCTTCCTGCGCCAGCCACTGCGTCCAGCCGCTCGTTGCGAACTGATCGTAGACCTGCTGCGATCCCGGGCCGCCGTAAATATCGAACAGCACCGGATAGCGCTTGTTCGGATCGAACGGCACCGGCTTGACGATGCTGCCGTCGACGTGCGCGCCGTCCGAAGTGGTAAACGAGAAAATCTCCGGCGTCGAGTAGGCGTGGGTCGACAGCCACCGGGTGGTGGCGGCATTATCCTCCATGGTGCGCAGCTTCTGGCCGGGAGTGGCCCACACTTCGACCTGCAGCGGCTGCTTCAGCGACGAGTAGCGGTCGATGAAGTAGGTCGCCGTCGGTGCCATATCGATGCGGTGTGTGCCCTCTGCCGTCGTAACCCGGCGCTCGCCGCTGCCATCGAACCGGATCGAGTAGAGTTGTCGCTGCAGGGGCGATGCTTCGGTCGACGTGTAGTAAATCGTCTGGCCCTTCGCATCGCTTCCCTCGACGCGAGTGACGCTCCAGTTACCGTGGGTCACCTGGTTCACCAGCTTCCCCGAATAGTCGTAGCGATACAGGTGCTGGTATCCGTCGCGATCGGAGAGCCAGAAGAACTCGTGGGAATCCGACGGGAACGTCATCATGTCGTCCACGCCAGCATAGAAATCGTAGACATCGAGCCACGTCTTCGACGTTTCCGTCATCACCTGCCGCTTGCCGCCCGTTTTAACATCGAAGAAGAACAGTTTCATCTCGTTCTGGCGGCGATTCAGCGTAATCACCGCGATCGTGTCTGGCCTGCTCGTCCAGTAGATCCGCGGGATGTAGAACTCGCCGCGCTCACCCGTATCGAGCCACGTGTTCTGGCCGCTCGCGACATTGACGACTCCGATTCGCACCGTTGCATTGGTGTCCCCCACCTGCGGAATGCGAAGATGCTCCCAGTCCTGATGAAGACCCGAATAGTCCGAGATCTGCACCTCGGGCTCCGATGAATCATTGAGCTGCCAGTAGGCGATGTAGCGGCTATCGGGCGACCACTTCCACGCCTGTGCCATACCGAACTCTTCTTCGTATACCCAATCGAAGTGTCCGTTGAAGACATGCTCGGACGAATCGCGGGTCAGCCGCTTCTCCTGGTGATTCGATAGCGTGGTGACGTACATGTCGCCGCCGCGCTCGAAGCCGAGCATCGCCCCGTTGGGCGAAAGCTCGCCCGTCCTCGCGCCTTTGGTTGCCACCTGGAGCGTGCGGTCGGCCAGCGAATAGATGTAGAAGTCGGAGATGCCCGACCGGCGGAAGATCGGCTGGAAGTTGGACTGAAAGACGAGGTGCCTCGAATCCTGCGCCCACTGAAAGGAATCGTAGCTGAAAGGCTGGCTGGTTCCCGGAAAAGCGAGGCCTGCCGTCGCGAAGAGCAGCGTGTCCCTGCCAGTCGCCGGATCGTAGGCGCGAATTACGGGAGCGCCCGTAGTGGCATCACGACCCGTGTAGGAGAACCGCTTGCCGCCCTCGATCCAGTTCACATCCTGCGGACCCCGCCGGCCGGACAGAATTCCAGATGCCTGCGCTGCCTCGTCGAACGAAGAGAATCGCTGCTTTTCCTGTGCGCCGAGGCTATAGGGAAGGCAGATGACGAGCGCGACAAAATAGGGCCTGAGCGTTTTTTGCATTCTCGATTTGGTTTGAGGAAAGCTGTCTCGCAGGGGAGGAACAGGAGCGGTCAAGCGCTCCGCTTGTTGCGTGCGTCGGATTTTTCTTCCTCGCATCTCTCACACATGACTACACCGCGAAAAGTGCAGATGATGCAGAGGAAGGTTCCGCAGTTGCCGCACGGGTACCCTTCGGAAGCGCGCTCCTCATTGTGGCAGGAACGGCAAATCATCGCATCGCGTTCGCGGATAACCTGGCGCATTTTAGCGATTGTTACCGCCAGTAACTGAAAGAGGGTCCAGCAGGATTCAGCCGCTGAATCTACATCACGGCCCACATTTGACAACGCGCCGGGCGGCCTGCAGCCACGTCGACAGCTTGTCCGGTCCTGCCTGATCCCAGTCCGTGGGTACCGGCGCGAGTCGCCGCTTCTCGCCCTCGCTCTCGAAGCAAAGCCAGCCATCGCTGAACTCGCTGGCGACCACCACGTTGCGACGGAACGTTCCCTTGCGCCGGTCGCTCCTCCGTCGGCGGTCGACGAACCCCTCGATCACCTCGGGGGTTCCAGTGGCTACCCGGCGATCCACTCTCCGTCTCTCCGCAGCCGCAGGCGTCACCAGCCAGACCTCCCACCGCTTGCCACTCGAGTCAAGAAAGGTACGATAGCTCACCGCAGGCCTCCGTCGCCGTTCACGCCAACGTTCCCCGCCCTCTTCCTGATTAGCAGGGCGGGTGCCACGAACGCCGCGAATTTTCCCGCAGTCGCTTCGATTTTCTCTCGTAAACGTACGTCTTCGCGCGGGGACTAGCGAGAATCCAGTTTTCTTCCCGTATCCAACCGATCGAAATTGAGCAGCGCGTTCAGCACCAGGAAATAGCTGCCGATTGTCTCACCCCGATACATCGGATTGTTGCCGAACAGAACGACGTGACCCTTGCCCAGCGGTGAATCGACGACCACCGGCCGCTGCGCGACATCGCTTCCATCCAGCAGCCCCGACGCCAGCAGCTCACGCTGATCCGCGAATCGCAAAACGACTCGCGGGCGAAGCGCGGGCGGAATCACCGACAGGGGATTTCTCATCTGGTCGTCCGTCACCGGCGCCGCCTGCCACGGCTGCACCGGCTTTCGCAGCGCGACGTCGAATCTCGGATCGAGCGGCGCCCTACCCTGTGGGACATCCAGCTCGTCGGCCGTGCCGCGCCCGGTTGGACGCGCTGACGACGAATCCGCGAACCGCCCTCCACGCGTGCCGAGCACATTGGTCACGCTGAAGTTCGTTCCACCATCGCTGTACACCGCGAGGCTATCGCGAATCCCGTAAGCGAGCGGGCTCTCATCGTCGACCACCCTCGTCCTCAAAAGGCTGCCGACGACGTGCAGACGGGGCGGATTGCTCGCCGAGACCCCGTTCGCCAGACCAAACGCGATCGCCATTTCCGCCGTGTTTTCCACCGTCACCAGCACACCGCCATTTTTCACGAACGCGACGAGATTGTTCACGCCGTTCCAGCCGAGTCCCGGTCGGATGTCGTCGGTCTGGTCGATCCCCATGTTCGGAGTGAGCTCCGTCTTCTTCCAGGGCATCGGATTTCGCCACATCGGAAGGCCCGACAAAATCGTCTGCGGGCTTCCGCTGGTTGGCGGAAAAAGAATCACATCGTACTTCGCATTGAGATTGGGATCCTTTGCAGCATCCTGTACGCTGATGTACGAGTACGGGATGTGGATGAAGTCGAACGCCTGACGCCACCAGCCTTCGGTCTGCGTTGACTGCCAGGTGTGCATGATCGCTACCCGCGGCGCCCGGGCGGGATGCGTGGCTACGCTCGGAGCAGAGCCGAGCGCGTAGGCCTTGAGCCCGAGCTCGCGGGTCGCCTTATCAAGATCCCCACTGGAAACGCCTTTAATGATGAATGAGCCGCGTCCAAACTTCTGCCCTGCGGCGTCGAACGGCTCCTCGGCGATTTGAAAGTCGCCTGCCTTGAGTCGATAGCGGAGCGTGGCCAGCGCATTGTCACCGTTGTGATCGATCGCGAACACCGAGCCGCTTCCAGTCACCCCACCGGGAGCGGTGACTTCACCCGCGACGCTTTCCATCGGTACCGCAAGAATCTTCGGATCGACTACGCGAACGGAGCGAACCGCGAAATTTTCGGGGAATGTCCAGCCGGTGTCGTCGTAGGGCGTCTTCTGCGGATCGTTCGGGCTCCAGTACTGATAGTCGAGCAGCGCGTCCGCAATTCTCGAGTAGGGTTGGTCCATTCGGATGACATAGCTTCCGGCCGGGAACTGACGGAGCTCGGTCCGCTGAAACGAGCGCGGAAGCGTATCGAACGGCGGCACATCCGGTCTCGCGGTATCCGCCGTCGCGACTCCCTCTGTGCGCCGCGAGCTATCGGGAGCACGCGCCGCTCGCGACGGCTGAGAGGCCGGCCGCGGACGCGCCGCAGGAACCATCACGCTGAACGGCGCCGTGGCGCGCGAGATCTCCACGTGCTGCTTCTGAAGTATCCGCAGCAGCTCGGCCTGCGCGCCGGGCCGGCGCTCGTCCGCCGGGAGAATGTATGCAGCGGGACCTTCCGTTCTGGCCTTCAGAATCGAGCGCTTGCTCTTCTCATAGAAATTCTCGAGGAACTGCTGGCGATTGTTTGCGAAATAACTGAGAGACGTCAGCAACCCGGTTTCTTCGTAGTTGTTGTTGTTGCGAAGAGACCACTTCACTCTCGGTAACGGCGGGTTCTGCCGGTACCAGGTCCGCGACGTCTCGGTCGGCGACAGCGTCCGCTCGACAGTCTCAGCGGTGCCTCCATTTCCGAAAGTCTCGTAGAGTCTGCTGATGCCGTTGTGGGTTGCTGCGAGGAACATGAGATAGCCGGGCGACCATGTATCGAAATCGCCGTGCGTGAACACCCCCGGCATTCCCAGACGCGTCATCTCCTGAACGTTGTTCCAACCGATCATCTGCCATTCGTTGGTGAGCAGCGGATCGAGCCAGGCGTTGTACGGCCCGTCACCGACAGTGTTGTCGTAGAGGTACGGCACCGATTCGTGGAGATCGTGAAGAACCTGCGCCTTCCAGTCGAGATAGGTGTTGAGGACGTTCTGGGTGAGCTTGAGCGTCATTGCCATCGCGTCGCGGTTGTTGTCGTGCGCGACGTAATGTCCCCAGTAAAGGAGCGGCGGAGCCGTCTCTCCCGGATGCGCCATGTGCCAATGAAAGAGATCCACCATCCTGTCCCGGCCATCGACTTCCACGATCGGAGTGATGAGTGTGATGAGATGATCGCGGATGTTTTTCACATAGGGGCTTTCGTCGACGGCCAGGCGATAGGCGAGCTCCATCAGGGCGGTTGGAGCGCCCGACTCGGTCGAGTGGATCGTCCCGGTGATGTAGTAAACGGGGACCGTTTCGTCGACGAGCTTCGCCGCCTGGGCGTCGTCCATCCCGATCGACCGCGGGTCCGCCAGCTTCGCCAGATTCGCTTTGTTCTGATCGAGCTTCGCCATCAATTCCTCTGACGCGACGGCAACTGCAATCATCTCCCTGCCTTCTTCAGTTGTGCCAATCGAGTACACCTTCACCCGCGGGCTCGCCTTGGCGAGCATTCGCATGTAGGTGTAAACCTCTTTCGAGTACGGCAGATTGTTTCGGGCGCCGGCGATATCTCCAAGAACCACCTTGGGAGTCGGAACCGTCGCCGAAGCCGGCAGATAATCCACCAGCGGGGACATGAAGAACGGCTCGGTCGTATACTCGCGAATCTTGCGAGTGTACTCCTCGTCGATCGGCTGATTCGGATCGCGCCCCGGGCGCGTCGCCGAGATGAGCGGACTGCTGGAAGCACCCGCGGAGGCCGCGCCAGCCGATTCGGTCTGGCCGTACAAAACCGTGGCGGAGAATGTCAGTAAGGCGATCGCGAGAACCGAACCGTGTAACCGCATCAACCCCTCATTTGCAAAGTGTGAAAGCCCTTTTCAAACGTAACCCTCTGGCAGCAGCGCTCTCAACCGGTGGCTTCCCGCTTCGCGCTTCACCGTCTACCTTTGAAGACTCCGGGAGAGATGGCCGAGAGGCTGAAGGCACCGGTTTGCTAAACCGGCATACGTGGAAACGCGTATCGAGGGTTCGAATCCCTCTCTCTCCGCTCGGCGGG
>Ga0136846_1211255_pt1 | contig 41579 bp, 42 predicted proteins | sample HopSoiMetagenom2_FD_96841 | JGI IMG/M metagenome (GOLD analysis project Ga0136846, IMG submission 96841) | Grasslands soil microbial communities from Hopland, California, USA - 2 Assembly 2016 (version 4) | ecosystem: Environmental > Terrestrial > Soil > Grasslands | place: USA: Hopland...
CCGTGGTTCGGCTACGACATCGACCAGCTGCCCGGCGTACCTGACGTCGTGCTGCTCTCAGCCTGCGAGGTGGGCCGATCGTCGGTGCGCTGGGGAGAGGAGCTGATCGGGATGACCGCGGCGTGGCTGCACGCCGGCGCCCGGTGCGTGGTCGCCAGCCCGGCCGCCGTCAACGACGAGGCGGCTCACGACGTGCTGGTGCGGGTCCACCAGGCCCTGGCCGCCGGTTCCGACCCGGCCTCGGCGCTGGCCGGCACGGTGTCGGCGGTGGGCACGGACTCCGCGCCGGCGCCGTTCCTGTGCTTCGGCTGAGCCGGCGCCACCAGCAGCGAGAGGAAGTACGACAGCAGGATCGCGCACCCCGCGGCCAACAGGAGGTCGCCGGCGCTCACCACCACGTCGAGCGGAGGGACCGGCAGCACGTCGCCGAGGACCAGCGCGAGCGGGTGTGAGCCGTCGACCGCGACGTAGCGCGGGTCCGGGTGGTCCCCGGGCAACAGGTAGGCGCCCTCGACCCGGACGGCGGAGACGAGCAGGGGCATCGACCCGAAGACCAGCATGGCCACCGCGTTGCTCGCCGCACCGGCCGCCGTGGCCCGGACGCCCCATCGGACCACTGTCGAGCCCTGGCGCCGGTTCAGGCCCACGAACACCGCGGCTGCAACGAGGATGACGCCGGCGAGCAGCCGGTTGACCACGGCGTCCGGCATCACGCCCGAGGCGACCTGGTCCCCCTGCAACCGCGTGGCGGCGAACGACGCGACCACCACGACAGGAGCCACCGCCAAGCCTCGGACTCTCGTGGCGGTGGCCAGGCCCCGGCCCAGCAACAGCCTGAGGAGGACGCCGCAGGTCAGCGGCGTCGCCAGCAGAACGACCAGACCCGTGTCGGGCATGCAGGCATCACTACACCCGCAATGCCATCAGGCCAAGTCTCTCGTGGACATGGGCGACCTTCATGCAGGCGATCGGGGCGATCCCGTGCGCGGCCGTGACGGGCGCGGGAACTTTTCGGCCCGTCGGCGTATCCAACCCCTCGGAAGGCGCTCCTCACCTGCAGACACCTCGCCCCGCAGCGCCCCAGGAGACAGGTCATGACTGTTTTGACCCAGCCGTCGCTGAGCAGCCCCGCGTACGTCGACGACCGCCACGTCGTCGTACACGACCCTCAGCCGGGAACGATCGTCGAGCTCGCGCCGGGCAGCCAGCTGGCTGTGACGTTCCGCCGCGGCATCGGGCCGAGCCGCTGGCGGGTGACCGGACTGCCGGGGCACCTGCTGCTGCTGGCCGCGGATGGCCACGCCTTCCAGTTCCTCGTCTTCGAGTGCAACAGCGGCCCCGTGCCGGTGCGCTTCGAGCGTCGCCACCCCGATCACGAGATGGCGCACGAGGTCTGCGAGCTGCTGGTCGTGCCCGCGAGCTACTGCTCGACCGACCGGGTCACCGGCGCCGACGCACGAACATCCACGTCCGCATAGCCACGAACCGCATGACGGTGACCGCGAGGTTGGCGACCGTCAGCACGGCCACCTCGACGCCGTGGTGCTGGCTGCCCGCGGCGTGCACGGCCCAGATCGCCCCGGTGGTGACGGCCAGGCCGAGGCCGAACACCACCAGCCCCTGCACCTGGTGGCGCAGCGCGTTGCGGCGGCCGCGGACGCCGAAGGTGAGCCGCCGGTTGGCCGCAGTGTTGCCGACCGCGGTCAGCAGCAGCGCCAGCGCGTTGGCGGTCCAGGCGCCCATCGAGCCGCGCAGCAGCAGGTACAACCCGGCGTAGGCCACCGTCGAGGCGAGCCCGACCAGCCCGAACATCGCCACCTGCATGCCCAGCCGCCCGGCCCCGGCGTCGGCCGACGCGCGGCCCAGCCGTTCGGAGACGTCGGCCAGCGGGAGCCGCCCCGTCAGCAGGCTGCGGCCGAGCCGGGCGATCCCGCGGACGTCGTCGAATGCCGTCCGCAGGATGTCCACCCGGCTGTCGGGGTCGTCCACCCAGTCCACCGGGACCTCGTGGATCCGCAGGGACGCGCGCTCGGCCAGGACCAGCAGCTCGGTGTCGAAGAACCAGGCGTCGTCCTCGACCAGCGGCAGGATCTCCTGGGCCACGTCCTGACGGATCGCCTTGAAGCCGCACTGCGCGTCGGAGAAGCGGGTGCGCAGCGCGCCCTTCACGAGCAGGTTGTAGCCGCGCGAGATCACCTCGCGCCGGGGCCCGCGGACGACGCGCGCGTCGTGGCGCAGCCTGGTGCCGATGGCCAGGTCGGAGTGGCCCGAGATCAGCGGCGCCACCAGCGGCAGCAGCGCGTCGAGGCCGGTGGACAGGTCGACGTCCATGTAGACGAGCACCTCGGCGTCGGAGGAGCTCCACACCTTCTTCAGCGCCCGGCCCCGGCCCTTCTCGGCCAGGTGCACGACGCGCACGTCGTCGTGGGCGTGGGCCAGCCGTCGGGCCAGGACCGCCGTCCCGTCGGTGCTCGCGTTGTCCGCGATCGTGATCCGGTGGCTCCAGGGCAGTCGGGCCAGGTGCTCGCGGACCCGAAGCACCGACGCCTCGAGGGCTTCCTCCTCGTTGTGGACCGGGATGACGACGTCGAGCGTCGTGGTGGCCAGCTCGACGGCGGGGTCCGGCCGCTCGTAGGCGGGGGCGCTCACGCGTTGCTGCCGGAGGTCGCGCCGCTCGTCGTCTCCGTGAGGTCGTAGATGGTGACGCCGTCGACGGTCTGGGCCGTGAAGTTCTCGGCCACCCAGGCCGCGATCGCGCTGCCGGCGTTGCTGCCGCCCTGCTGGTTGCCACCGGGGCCACCGCCGAAGCCGCCGCCTCCGATGAAGTAGTGGATCCGGCCCCCGGCGACGTACTGCTGGAACTGGGCGAGCGTCGGCGACGGGTCGGAGCCGTTGAAGCCGCCGATGGCCATGACCGGCTTCTCGCTGGCCAGCTGGTAGCCGGACGCGGAGTTGGAGCCGACCGTGGCCGCGACCCAGGTGTACTGGTCGGCGTCCTGCTGCAGGAGCGCGGTGATCGAGTCCGTGGACTGGCTCCCTCTCAGCAGGCCACCGGCGCCAACGTTGCCCCCGAAGCCTCCGGTCGGCGCACCGCCCGGCTGGCCCTGCTGCGTGGGCGGCGTGCCCAGCTGCGTCCCGGCTCCGGGACCGCCGCCGGCTCCGCCGAAGCCTCCGGTGCCGGCCGGACCGGCGCTGGGGATCGAGCCGGTGTGCGGCGTGGCCGCGGTCTCGACGGCGTACGCCGTGGGGCCGGCCACCGAGACGACCAGCGCCGCGGCCGCGACCGCGCCAGCGATCTGGCGGGGTAGCCGGCCGAGCCCGGCCACGGCCAGTGCGACGACCAGCCCGAGAACGAGGACGGCCCACCGCAACCAGGGCAAGAATTCCGGTGTCCGGGCGAGGAGGAAGAAGCCGAGCACGGTGGTCAGCGACACCGTCGCGCTGGCCACGCCGGAGGCGGCCAGGGAGGTCCGGTGCTGCCAGAGCAGCCACGCGCCGGTGCCGACGAGGGCGCCGATCGCGGGGGCCAGGGCCACGGTGTAGTAGGCGTGGAAGATCCCGGCCATGAAGCTGAACGTGGCCGCGGTCACGACCAGCCAGCCTCCCCAGATCACCAGGCCGGCGCGGACCGGGTCGATGCGGCTCGCCCGGCGGGTGAGCCAGAGCCCGGCGACCAGCAACAACAAGGCCGTCGGGAGCAGCCACCCGATCTGGCCGCCGATCTCGTCGCCCAGCAGCCGGCCGAGGCCGGTCGCGCCCCACATCCCGCCGCCCGTGGTGTTGCCACCGCCGACCGACCCGGTCTCGTCGCCGGTGAGCCGGCCGAAGCCGTTGTAGCCGAGGGTCAGCTCGAGGACCGAGTTGTGCTGGCTGCCGCCGATGTACGGCCGGCTCCCCGCAGGCCACAACGAGACGATCGCGACCCACCAGCCGGCCGAGGCGACCAGCGCCCCGAGTCCGACGAGCAGGTGGCCGAGCCGCTTGGGGATGCCCGAGTGCGCGAACAGCAGGTAGGCCAGCCCGAGCGCCGGCACCACCAGGAACGCCTGCAGCATCTTGGTGAGGAAGACCAGGCCGACCAGCGCCCCCGCCAGCACGAGCCACCGGACCGGGTGCATGCCGTCGCCCGGGTCGGCTTCGATGGCGCGCAAGGTGGCGTACGCCGATCCGACCAGCAGCAGCGTGAGCAGAGCGTCCGGGTTGTCGAACCGGAACATCAGCACCGCCACCGGCGTCGTGGCCAGCACGAGACCGGCCACGAGGCCGGCGACGGTGGACCCCGTCGTACGCCGGACCGTGGCGTACAGCAGCCCGACCGACGCGACGCCCGCGAGCGCCTGCGGCACGAGCAGGCTCCAGGACGACAACCCGAAGATCCGGATGGACAGCGTCATCGGCCACAGCGAGAACGGTGTCTTGTCGACGGTGATGGCGTTCGCGGCGTCCGAGGAGCCGAAGAAGAAGGCTTTCCACGACTCGGAGCCGGCCTGCGCGGCCGCGGCGTAGAAGCTGTTGGCCCAGCCGGACTCGCCCAGCCCCCAGAGGTAGAGCACCGCGGTCGCCACCAGGAGCCCGGCCAGGGCGGGGCGCTCCCAGCGGGCGCGGCCGGCTGTGGTTGCGCTGGTCGGGTCAGGTGCCGGCGGGGCCGGGGCAGGGGCCGGCGGTCCCGCGGTCAGGAGGCTCATGCCGCCACAGTGCGCGGCGCTCTTGGACCCGCGGTGTGGCCGGTCTGTGGGCTACCTGTGAGTGACTGTCCGGCAGTGGCGGAACCCCCGGGTGCCCGGGTATTCCTGCACCGGTCAGAGCCGCTCGCGCAGCCAGGCGAAGTCGGCGGTGTGCTCCTCGGCGCCGCCCGGTGTCTCGCAGACCACGGGGGCGCCGGCGTCCCTCACGATGGCCGCGAGCAGGTCGGGGTCGACCTTGCCGGCGCCCAGGCTCGCGTGCCGGTCGGCGCCGGAGTCGAACTCGTCCCGGCTGTCGTTGCAGTGCACCAGGTCGATCCGCCCGGTGATCTTGCGGACGTCCTCGACCACGGTCTCCAGCGGGTTGCCGCCGGCGTGCGCGTGACAGGTGTCGAGGCAGAAGCCGACCATGTCGAACCCCTCGGCCTTGGAGATGGCTTCCCACACCCCGGCGATCCGGTCGAGGTAGCGAGCCATCGCGTTGGTGCCACCCGCCGTGTTCTCGATCAGCAGCGGGATCTTGATTTCGGTGGCCTCGACCGCCTTGCGCCAGTTGTCGAAACCCTTGTCGGGGTCGTCGTCGTCCTGGACGTGGCCGCCGTGCACGATCAGGCCCTTGGCGCCGATCGACGCGGCGGCGTCCATGTGCTGCTGGAGCAGCTTGCGACCGGGGATCCGCTGGCGGTTGTTGGTGGTGGCGACGTTGATGAGGTAGGGCGCGTGCACGTAGAGGTCGACGCCGGCGGCCTCCGCGTCCGCCTTGAGTCCCTCGGCACCGCCGGCGTATCTGAACACCGGCCCCTTGTAGCTCTGCGGGTCGCCCAGGAAGAACTGCACCAGCGGCGCGTTGCGGGCCTGAGCCTCCGCGATCGGGTCGGTCTGCTCGACGTGGGCTCCGATCAGCATGCAGCCATGCTAGGTCCGGCGACCGACAGGCACACGGGCCGTCACCAGGGCAGCGGTCCGCTGCGGCCGATGAAGCCGGCGGCGAGCTCCTCGGCGGTGCAGGCCTCCTCGATCGCCTCGGCGCCCTCTTCGACCGTCTGGGTCCCGGAGAAGCCGTTGAGGTTCGTCGCCGTGTAACCGGGGTCCACCGCGGTGACCCGGACGTCGGGCAGCGACTTGGCGTACATCGTCGTGACCATGTTCAGCGCGGCCTTCGACGAGGGGTAGACGATGCCCCACAGCGTGGACTCGAGCCGGGCCCGGTCCAGCGTGATGCCGAAGGAGCCCATGCCGCTGGAGACCATCACCAGCCGGGGACGCGACGACTTGCGGAGCAACGGCAGGAACCTGTTGGTGACCCGCACCGGGCCCAGCAGGTTGACGCCGAACACGGGCAGGAAGTCCGCCGGCGTGGTGTCCTCGGGCAGGGCCCGGGTCCCACTGATCCCGGCGTTGTTGACCAGGACGTCGAGCCCGGTGCCAGCGGCGTCCACGACGTCGTACGCCGCTGCGACGGACTGGTCGCTGGTCACGTCCAGCTGCACGACGCGCACGTCGGCGGCCGGGTCGTCTGCCCGGATGCGGGCGGCGACGGCCTGGCCCGCGGAGGCGTTGCGGGCGCCCAGCCAGACGGTCCAGCCGCGAGCTGCGAGCCGGTGGGCGGTCTCGGCACCCAGGCCCTGGGTGGCGCCGGTGATCAGGACGGCGGTGTTGGTGGTCATGTCCTCGACCGTGCGCCGTGTCGGCAGGAGGCAACAGGACCGGCGGATCGTGGGACCGGGAGTCCTACCCACCCGACCGGCGGCCGAGCCATGCTGGAGGGATGAGGGCGAACCGCGCCGAGCTGGCCCGCGCGATCAAGCGCGCCCGCGACCGCGTGCGACCCGAGGACGCCGGGCTGCCGACCGGGCCACACCGCAGGGTCCCGGGGCTGCGGCGTGAGGAGCTGGCCATGCTGGCCGGGATCAGCGTCGACTACGTCGTCCGGCTCGAGCAGGCGCGCGGCCCGCACCCCTCGGACCAGGTGCTCGCGGCACTGTGCCGCGCGCTACGGCTCGACGCCGACGAGCGCGACCATGTCTTCCACCTCGCCGGCGTTGCGCCACCGCACTCGGGACTGATCGACCTGCACGTCCGCCCCAGCGTGCTGCGGCTGATCGACCGGTTCCAGGACCTCCCTGCGATCGTGATGAGCGCCAAGGGCGACGTGCTCGCCTGGAACGCCATGTCGTCGGCCCTGCACGGCGACTGGTCCGCGCTGCGGCCCGAACGCCGCAACCAGCTGCGGCTGCGCTTCCTCCCCGACCCGACGGACCCGCCCCGCAGCAGCGTCGGCGGCACCCCCGAGGAGCGGGTCGCCACCGCCGTGCAGAGCGTGGCCAACCTGCGCTCGGTCGCCGCCCGCTACCCGGACGACCCCGGGCTCGCCAGGCTGCTCGAGGAGCTGCGCCGCGGCTCCCCGGAGTTCCGCGAGCTGTGGGCGAACACCGACGCCGGCAGCTGGCGCAGCCACACCAAGACGGTGGAGCACCCGAGCCTCGGGGTGCTGACGCTGGAGTGCGACACCCTGCACGTCCCCGACGTCGACCAGAACCTCATCGTCTACTCGGCCGCACCGGGGTCGCCCGAGGCGCAGGCGCTCGAGCTGCTCCGGGTGGTCGGCACCCAGGACCTCAGCTCGGCCCGGTGAGCTCCCGGAGCCGGCGCAGCGCGGCCGCCGCGGACGGTCGACGCTCGGGCTCGGTGCGGGTCAACGAGTCGCACAGGGTGAGCAGGGGCGAGGGCCCCGCCATCGCCCGGCGAGCGACGAGGCCCGCGGCGTAGACGTCCTGGCTGGGGTGGGCCGGCGCACCTGCGAGCCGCTCCGGTGGCAGGAAGGCAGGAGTGCCGGACACGCCCTGGTGGGCGTGGTGGGAGCTGGTCGCGGCCCCGAAGTCGGCCAGCAGCAGCCGGAGCGGGGCGGGGGGCGAGCGTTCGAGCAGCAGGTTGGCCGGCTTGACGTCACCGTGCACCAGGTCGTGCGAGTGCACCGCCACGAGGGCGTCCAGCAGCTGCCCGAGGAGCCGGGCCACGGTCGGGACCGGGAGCGGTCCGTGGGCCGCCAGGAGGTCCCGCACGGATCCGCCCCGCGCAAGCGGCATCACGATCAGCACCGTGTCGTCCTCGGCCGCCCACCCCAGCGGAGTGGCGACGTGCGGGTGTGCGATGCGGTGGGCGGACTCGTGCACGAACCGCACGACCGCGTCGACGTCGCCTCCGCGCAGCACCTTCGCGGCGACGTACCGGCCGTCCCGCAGGTCCCGCGCCCGGTGCACCACGCCGGTCGCTCCGCGCCCGAGCTCCTCCATCAGGAGGTAGCGACCGGCCACGAGCCGGCGTGCGGAACGGGAGCGGAGCTGCATGGGCGAGGACGCTAGGCGGGGCGACGGACAGTTCGCCCTGGTCATCCACAGGGTCGGAGATTTCGGGGGCCGACCGGCCCGCTGTTAGCCTTACCTGTCCGTCTCGACCCGACGTCGAGAGGACAGACGCACAAGCCCTCCTGCCACGGAGAGACCGTGGCCGCCGAGCCCACAGGAGGTGGAACTGCTTTGCGTGCCTATGAAGTGATGGTGATCCTCGACCCGAGTCTCGAGGAGCGCACCGTCGGCCCGTCGCTCGACAAGTACCTCAACGTCATCCGCAAGGACGGCGGGACGGTCGAGTCCGTCGACATCTGGGGCCGACGCCGCATGGCCTACGAGATCAAGAAGAACCAAGAGGGCATCTACGCCGTCGTGACCCTCAACGCCGAGCCAGACACGGTCAAGGAGCTCGACCGCCAGCTGACGCTGAACGAGTCGATCCTCCGGACCAAGGTCATCCGCCCCGACAACAAGTAGCCCCGTCGCCGCGGGCGCCGCGTCCTGTGGGGCGGCCCGCCTGTGGATGGACACTTCCCAGCGTCGGTGCCGACGGCAACGATGGGTGGGACACCCGAACGGGACCGACAAGGAGACCTCATGGCAGGCGAGACCATCATCACCGTGGTCGGCAACCTCACCGACGACCCCGAGCTGCGCTTCACGCCCTCGGGCGCCGCGGTCGCCAACTTCACGGTGGCCTCGACCCCGCGCAGCTTCGACAAGAACTCCAACGAGTGGGTCGACGGCGAGGCGATGTTCCTGCGCTGCTCCATCTGGCGGCAGGCGGCGGAGAACGTCGCCGAGTCGCTGCAGCGGGGCATGCGGGTGGTCGTCCAGGGCCGGCTCAAGGCCCGGACCTACGAGACCCGCGAAGGTGAGAAGCGGACCGTCTTCGAGATCGAGGTCGACGAGATCGGCCCCTCGCTGAAGTTCGCGACCGCCAAGGTCAACCGCACCAGCCGCCAGGGCGGCGGAGGCGGCTACTCCGGTGGTGGCGGCCAGGGTGGCGGCCAGCCCCAGGGCGGCGGCCAGCCCGCGCCGGCCGACGACCCGTGGGCCACTCCGGCCCCCGCGGCCGGTGGCCAGGGCGGTCAGGGCGGCGGCGCAGCCGCCGGCGACCCGTGGGGCGCCCCCGGCGTCAGCAACGACGAGCCACCCTTCTGACCAACCGTCGGTGGTGAGGAGGGGCGCTCTGCGCCCGGCCTCGAAAGCCGGCACCTTCCAGACAACCAACCGACCATTCCGGCGTAGCCGGGCTTCTGAGGAGGAAGCACCACAATGGCCAAGCCCGTACTCCGCAAGCCCAAGAAGAAGGTTTGCCAGTTCTGCAAGGAGAAGGCGACCGGTGTCGACTACAAGGACACCGCCCTGCTCCGCAAGTTCATCTCCGACCGCGGCAAGATCCGCGCGCGTCGGGTGACCGGCAACTGCGTCCAGCACCAGCGCGACGTCGCCATCGCGGTCAAGAACGCCCGCGAGGTGGCGCTGCTGCCCTACACGTCCACCGGTCGCTGAGAGAGGAGACCCTGCGATGAAGCTCATCCTCACCCAGGAGGTCACCGGTCTCGGCGCACCCGGCGACGTGGTCGAGGTCAAGGACGGCTACGGCCGCAACTTCCTCGTCCCGCGTGGGGCGGCCATCCGGTGGACCCGCGGCGCGGAGAAGACCATCGAGTCCATCAAGAAGGCTCGCACCTCCCGTGCCGTCCGCGACCACGACTCCGCCGAGGCCCTCAAGGCCCGGCTCGAGGGGTCGCCGGTCCAGGTCAAGGTCCGGGCCGGGGACGGCGGCCGGCTCTTCGGTGCCGTCACGGTCACCGACATCGCCGAGGCCCTCAGCACCGCCTCGGGCCAGGAGGTCGACAAGCGGACCATCGCGGTCGGCAACCCGATCAAGTCGCTCGGCTCCCACGACGTGACCGTGCGGCTGCACGACGACGTGAGCGCCACGGTGTCGCTCAACGTCATCCCGACCTCCGACTGACCCGCGGCGCGCTCGAGCCGTGGGCTCGACCTGCGCACGGCCCCGCCTGCTCGACCGAGCTCGCGGGGCCGTTTCGCGTCCCGGAAGTCCGGGGAGTAGTCACTGTAAGAGGCTCGCGCCCGCGGCTGGTCGGCACTTCACTAGTCCATTCACACCGGTGGAGAATGCTGTGGACGAGGGGTAGCGCAGAGGCCGTTCCGCTTGCGGCCCGGGCTTTGTCGACAAAGCCACCCGCCGAACTCCGGGTGGCCGTCCGGTGAACGGACACCACCTCGAACTATTTTGGCTCCACATCGGTGGAGCGGTGTTTGCGCAGGTCACAGCCGATCCAAGGGCGAAGCCCGGCTCCAGTTCCACAGGCCTGTCCCCATGCTGTGCACAGCAGACCCGGGGTAGTCCACCTCGCGGCGCGGGTTGTCCCCATGGGCTGTGGATGACGGGCTTTCCAGTCGGCCCCGTGGATGCATAGGTTCCTCCGAGCAGCGACCCGACAGCTCGTCGGCTCCAGCCCCGGTCGACCCGGCCAGGGCGCGCGGACCCGGCACTGTCGGCGGTCGGCCCTACCGTCGGCGACGTTCCCCTACCGTCCCACCAGTCACAACTCCACCACCCGCGGGAGCCCTGCGTGAGCCTGACCGAGTCCGACGCCTGGCAGCTGCCCGGAGGCATGCCGGAGCCCGGCGGCGACGTCGAGTCCTCGTGGTCGCGGGACCGCACGCCGCCCCAGGACATGGCGGCGGAGCAGTCGGTGCTGGGCGCGATGATGATCTCCAAGGAGGCCATCGCCGACGTCGGCGAGGTGCTCCGGGGTGTCGACTTCTACCGGCCCAGCCACGAGCTGATCCACGACGCGATCATCGACCTCTACGGCCGGGGCGAGCCGGCCGACATGGTGACCGTGGCCAACGAGCTGCAGCGGAGGGGCGAGCTGCAGCGCGTGGGCGGCGCCCCCTACCTGCACACGATCGCATCGTCGGTGCCGATCGCCGCCAACGCCTCCTACTACGCCGAGATCGTTCGCGAGAAGGCGATCCTGCGCCGGCTGGTCGACGCCGGCACCCGCATCGTGCAGTTCGGGTACGCAGGCGAGGGCGATGTCGACGAGCTCGTCGACCAGGCCCAGGCCGAGGTCTACCAGGTCACCGACCGCCGCAGCAGCGAGGACTACGCGCCGCTCTCGGAGATCATGGGCGGTGTCCTCGACGAGATCGAGGCGATCGGCAACCGCGAGGCCGGCCTCTACGGCGTGCCGACCGGCTTCGCCGACCTCGACGAGCTGACCAACGGCCTGCACGCCGGCCAGATGATCATCGTCGCGGCGCGTCCCGGTGCCGGGAAGTCGACCCTCGCCCTGGACCTGTGCCGGGCTGCGTCGATCCACAACAACCTCACCGCTGTCTTCTTCAGCCTGGAGATGACCAAGTCCGAGATCAGCATGCGGCTGCTGTCGGCCGAGGCCAGGGTGCCGCTCAACCACATCCGCAACGGCAACATGAGCGACGACGACTGGAACAAGGTGGCCCGCAAGATGGGTGAGGTCTCCAGCGCGCCGTTCTTCATCGACGACTCGCCGAACATGACGATGATGGAGATCCGCTCCAAGGCTCGCCGGCTCAAGCAGCGCCACGAGCTGCGGCTGGTGGTCATCGACTACATCCAGCTGATGACCTCCGGCAAGAAGGTCGAGTCGCGCCAGCTCGAGGTCTCGGAGTTCTCGCGCCAGATCAAGCTGCTGGCCAAGGAGCTCGAGGTGCCGATCATCGCGCTGTCCCAGCTCAACCGTGGCCCTGAGCAGCGCGCCGACAAGAAGCCGATGCTCAGCGACCTGCGAGAGTCTGGATCGCTGGAGCAGGACAGCGACATGGTGATCCTGCTCCACCGCGAGGACATGTACGAGCGCGAGTCCCCGCGGGCCGGCGAAGCGGACCTGATCGTGGCCAAGCACCGCAATGGCCCCACTCGCGAGCTGACCGTCAGCTTCCAGGGCCACTACTCCCGGTTCGTCGACATGGCGCACTGACGAGCCTGCCGCCCACGCTGACGCAGGGCCGAGGACTAGCCCGACTTGGCCATGGCCGTGCTGGCCGGTCGGTGCGAGGGTCATTGGATGCGCGGCGGCGTGTTCGTCTGCCACGCCTCCGACGATGCTGACACGGCTCAGCGCGCGGTGGCGGCGCTCGAGGCCGCCGGGATCGCCTGCTGGATCGCGCCGCGGGACATCGAGGCGGGCGAGACCTACACGCAAGCGATCCTCGACGGCCTTGACGCGGCCCCGGCGATCATCCTGATCTTCTCCTCGGCCACGAACGAGTCGCCGCACGTCGCTCGGGAGCTCGAGGCGGCGGTCGGATCCGACCGGCGGATCATCCCGGTCCGGCTCGAGGAGGTGCAGCCGTCGCGGTCGCTGCGATACCTGATCGGCACCTCGCAGTGGCTCGATGCCAGCGGCGCAGTCGATGTCTGGTCACCGTCGCTGGTGCGGGCGGTACGCCGCGCGCTCGGCCAGCCGGGAACCCCGCCCACGTCCGTCGCCCCGGCGCCGGACCGGAGCCCGGTCCCGCCGCGGACTCCGCCGGCGAGGCCGACTCCCCAGACCCCCGCGACAACAGCCGCCACGCCGGTCGCAGCCCAGTCAGGTTCGACCTGGACGAAAGGTCGCCGCAACGCCCTCCTCGTCGCCGGTCTGGCCGCGGCGGTCGTCATCGCCGTGCTCGCCACCATCGTCCTGACGGGTGGCGACGACCCGGGCACCAGCGCCACGGACGGCTCGGCGACTCAGGCTGCCCGAGCGGGCTCCTCGGCGTCGCAGGCGCAGGGCGCCGGGGAGAGCGCCGGCCAGCAGTCCGGCCCGGTCACCTGCTGGGACAACAGCGAGGCCGACAGCGCGAAGGGCTGCCCGGTCCCGACCGGCCGCGCGGGGCTGGCCACCATCTTCCCCGGGCTGGACGACACGTGCACCATCAAGGAGTCGCCCATCGAGGGGAAGGCCGAGGTCTACGAGTGCCTGCACGACGGCTTCGTCGTCCGCTACACCCGGTGGGACGAGGGGTTCGACAAGGAGAAGTACTACGACGTCGAGAACGCGGTGCCCAGCCAGGAGTGGCAGGTCGACGGCGAGGACGCCGGCCTGCAGTGGTTCTCGGTCGAGAACGACCCCGAGGAGGAGCAGCCCTTCCAGTGGTCGGCGGCCTACGCCGGGCTGCCCTTCTCGCTCAGCGTGGAGGGTGAGACCCAGGAGGACCGCAGTGCCGGTCTGACCGAGCTCGAGCTGGTCCCGCCCAGCCACGTCGGGCTGGCTCCGCAGCGCTGACCCTCAGAAGTCGAAGCGGCTCGCTCCGCCGTCCCCGGTCGTGGCCAGCACCGTCGCCGAGACCGCGGTGATCCGGTAGACGTGCCACGGAGGGCTCCCCGCCGAGGGAGCGCTGAACTCCGCGGTCAGCGCGGTCCCGCTCTCGTCGACCCGGCACGGCCAGCCGCCTGCGGCCCAGGCCTCGGCCAGCCGCGCGACGGTGGCCGGGGCGGTCACGAGCGAGGCGGTGCCGGAGACGACCAGGTCGAACTCGTCCACGGCGACGGCGAGAGTGCAGCGCGGGTCGCGCTCGAGGTTGCGGCCCTTGCGGGTACGCCGTCCGGTCTCGAACCACCAGGACCCGTCGAGCCACTCCGCGCCCAGGCCGGTCGTGTGCGGGGCGCCGTCGGCGTCCAGTGTGGTCAGCCAGCAGGTGTGCCGGTCGGGGCCGCCGGTGCCCGGCGCCTGGGTGAGGCCACGGTCGAGTCGCGAGCTGATGGCGGGCCAGTCGACCGGCGGGAGGTCGTAGAGGTCGGCCAGGTTCTTCGTCTCCATGGCTGAATCAGACCACCGGGACCATCGGAACTCACCGGAGCGCGGACCCGATCGACGTCCGTTCGGGCCATCGCAGAACCACCCTCCCGGATGGGGGATACGTCTGTCGGGACCGAAGATCGCGTGACAGGATCCCCGGGTGGCCAGGACCCCTCGTCCGGTCGCGCGGTCGTGGCAGCCCGACGCCGCGTTGCTGGACGGCCTCACCATCGCCGCGGTGGCGCTCGACGCACGCGGCACGGTCGTCTATGCCAACCCGACCGCTCTCGATCTGTTCGGCTCGCCGTTCGACGGGCTCGTCGACGCCGATGCCCGGACCCGCCTCCTCGACGAGCCCGAGCGCGGCGCGGTCGACCAGGTGCTGAAGCTCGTCCAGCGCACGGGGTCGTGGACCGGTGAGCTGACCATGCTGGCCGGCGGCATCACGCCGGTCGCGATGCGGACGTCCTGGACGCGGCTGGGCGCGGACCCCGACCACGGCGGCGCGCTGGTCCTGGTCGAGGCGACCGACGAGACGGCCGACCCGTACGCCCCGGGCCAGCCCCTCGGCAGCCGGCTGCGCCGCCTGGCCGAGGTCACCAGCGAGCTGCTCGCCGCCGCCGACCTCGAGGCGGTCTCGGCCATCGTCACCGACCACATGATGAAGGCGGCCGGAGCCACCGCCGCGTCGCTCTCGCTGATCGTCGCCGACGACACGTTGGCGCTGATGGCCCTGCGCGGCGGCATGGAGGAGACCGCGAGCCGTTGGGCGACGTACTCCCTGGCCAGCGAGGTCCCGTCCGCGGAGAGCGCGCGAACCGGCCGTCCGGTGCTGGCCCGCCGCGACGAGGTGGCCCACCGATACCCGGATCTCGGCGCGATCGCCGAAGGCACCGGCTCGATCCTCTGCCTGCCCCTCGTGGTGACCGGCGGCCGGGTGCTCGGCGTGGTCTCGCTGTCGTTCCCGGGACGGCGGCAGCTGAGCGAGGCCGAACACCTCTTCCTGCGACTGCTGGCCGACACCTGCGCGATGACCATCGACAGGGTCGACGCCCAGCGCGCCGCCCGCGACCGCGAGGCCAAGCTCGCCTTCCTCGCCGACACCAGCGCCAAGCTGTCGAGCGATCTGGACTACGAGACCACGCTGACCGCCGTGGCCGAGGCAGCCGTGCCCTGGTTCGCGGACTGGTGCGCCATCTCGCTGGCCGAGGACGGCGTCCTGCGCACGATCGCGGTCGCGCACACGCACCCCGAGCGGATCGCGCTGGTCCAGGAGCTGCAGGAGCGCTACCCCACCGACCCGGCGAGCGACCAGGGTGGCTACCGCGTCCTGCGCACCGGCCAGAGCCAGCTGGTACCGGAGGTGACCGACGAGCTCCTGGCCCAGGCGGCTCGCGACACCGAGCACTTCGAGCTGATGCGCGCTCTCAACCTGCGCAGCGGGATGTCCTGCCCGCTGAAGGTCGGTGACCGCACGCTCGGCGTGATCACCTGGGTCGCAGGCGAGGAGGGGCGGCGGTTCACCGACAACGACCTGGCCTTCGGCGAGGACCTGGCCCGGCGCGCAGCGATCGCCATCGACAACGCGCAGTTGCACAGCCAGGTCCGCACGGCCGCCCTGGAGCTGCAGCGGGCCGTGCTGCCGGAGCGGCTGCCGAGTGTCGAGGGCTGGTCGACGACCGTCCGGTACCTGCCGGCCGGCCGCACCGACGCCGGCGGTGACTTCTACGACGTGCTCGAGCTGGAGGACGGCCGACTGGCCATGTTCGTCGGTGACGTCATGGGCCGAGGAGTCGCCGCAGCCTCGGTGATGGCGCAGATGCGCTCGGCCATCCGGACCCTGGTCGCGGTCGACCCGGACCCGGCCGCCGTGCTGGCCGGCATGGACCGGGTCTTCGACGCGCTCCACCTCGAGCAGCTCGTCACCATGGTGTACGCCGTCGCAGACCCGGGCCTCGACCAGCTGCAGGTCATCAACGCCGGCCATCCGCCGCCGGTGCTGCTCGCCGCGGACGGCCAGATCGAGCTGCTCGAGCACCCCAGCACGCTCATCCTCGGCGTCGGCGGTGGCCAGCGGGCGGTGCGCTCGGCCGAGTTCAGGCGCGGCGACCGGCTGCTGCTCTACACCGACGGACTGGTGGAGCGCCGCGGCGAGGACGCCGACAGCGCCCTGGCCCGGCTGATCACCGCCTTGCAGACCCCGCCGGCCGCCGACCTCGAGGAGTGGCTCTCCGCCGTGGTGGAGGAGCTCCGCGACCCGACCCGCGACGACGACGTGGCCGCGCTGCTGGTGGCGCGCGACCCCGCGTCCGACTGACCTGTGCTCTTCGGACCGGACAGGATGACCCGGTGGTGAGCGCGCTTCGCGGCGAAGTCACACCCAGTAGGTGTCGTGGCGGAGCATGAACTCAACCCGCTCCTCCTCGGTCATCGGGTTGTCGGCCAGCCCGGCCAGCGTCTCGAAGTAGTCCTCGCGCGGTGCGCCGGGGGAGAACATCAGCAGCATCGAGGAGCGGTTCGCGCCCTTGAAGCCGTGCAGCCCGCCCTCCGGCACGTGGAAGAAGTCACCGGGCTGTCCGGTCCTCCACCCGGTGCCGTCGTACAGGCTCACCTCGCCGCTCAACACGTAGAACGACTCGGTGATCGCCCGGTGGAAGTGCGGCTCGGGGCCCGACTCGTCGGGGCCGAAGGTCCAGCGGTACAGGCCGAAGGTGCCGTGGGTCTGGTCGCCGGTGGCGAGGTACTCGCAGCTGCCGCCGGCGCGGTAGCGGATCTCCGGCTGGGTGCCGCTGGGCCGGATCCAGCCTGACGCCTCCCCGGTGGTGCCGCGGTAGGCGTCGGGGGGGTACGGGCGATGGAGCGGTCCCGTCATGACTCCTCGGCTCCCCCTTGATCGGCGGAGCCGTACGGGCGGGTGATGATCTCCAGCCAGTGGCCGTCCGGTCCCTCCCAGTAGAGGCCGCGTCCGCCGTCCTCGCGGTTGATCTCGCCGGGGGTGCGCTTGTGCGGGTCGGCCCAGAACTGCCGCCCCTGCTCCTCGATCCGGGCCCAGATCGCGTCGAAGTCGTCCTCGCCGACCAGGAACGCGTAGTGCTGGGCCTTGATCTCAGCGGTGTCCTCGATGAAGTCGAGGGTGGCGCCGTTGTCGAACTGGACCACCGCGAACGGGCCGTACGACGTGGGCTCGGCCAGGCCGAGCACGCCGGCCACCTCGCGAGCGGCGGTCCAGGTGTCCTTCGCGTGGACCAGGGTGTGGTTGAACTCGACACTCATTGCGCACCTCCGTGGATCTGCTGCTGGGACGGAACGGCCGGTCGCAGGAACGCGACGACCAGCGCCCCCCCGATCACCAGCGCTGCGGCCGCGCCGCCGGTCGCGGTGGCGAAGCCGTGCACCAGCGCCGCGGTCGGCGGCCCGACGAAGTCCCGGGTGGCGCCGACGGCCACGGTGTTGAGCACGGCCGTGCCCACGCTACTTCCGATCTGCATGGCGGTGTTGGCGGTCGCGGCGGCGATGCCGGCCTGCCGCGGGTCCACGCCGCTGGTGGCCACACCGATCGACGGCGTGAAGACGCAGCCGATGCCCAGCCCGACCAGCACCTCCGCCGGCAGGATGACCGTCGCGTAGCCGCTGGACGGCGTGAGCCGGGTCAGGAGCGCCAGTCCGAGGGCGGCGACGAGCAGCCCGGGTGCGACCAGGGTCCGCGGGGCGACCTTGTCCATCAGCCGGCTGGCCAGGCCGTACGAGCTGCCGGCCACGGCGATGGTCATCGGCAGGAAGGCCAGCCCGGTCCGCACCGGGCTCCACCCGAGGACCACCTGGAAGTGATAGGTCAGCATCAGGAACATCCCGAAGGTGCCGACCACGCTGATCGCGATGGCGGCGTACGCCGTCGCGCGGCCGCGGTCGCGCAGGATCGTCAGCGGGAGCAGGGGAGCGGCCAGCCCGCGCTGGCGCAGCAGGAACGCCGCGAGCAGGACCAGGCCGGCCAGCCCGGGGACCAGGACCTCGACGGAGGTCCACCCGTGAGCCGCGGCCTCGCTGGCGCCGAGCACCAGCCCGGCCAGCCCGCCGGTCGCGAGCAGCCCGGAGACGACGTCGACCGGGACGGGGTAGCCGTCATCCTTCGGCAGCACCCGGCGGGCGACGGGGATCACCACGGCCGCGACGAGCACGTTGACGTAGAGGCACCAGCGCCAGCCGGCGTACTCGGTCAGCACACCACCGAGCAGCAGGCCGACGACGGCGCCGCTGCTGGCGACCGCGCCGAAGACGCCGAACGCCTTGCCCCGCTCTTGCGGCTGGGTGAAGGTCGAGGCGATCAGGGCCAGCGCCGCCGGCGCCATGAACGCGGCGCTCGCGCCCTGGAGCGCGCGGCCGGCGACCAGCACCTCGAAGGTGGGCGCGGCACCGGCCAGCGCCGAGGCCAGGCCGAAGCCGGTCAGGCCGATGGTGAGCGTTCGCCGGCGGCCCATCCGGTCGGAGGCCTTGCCGCCCAGCAGGAGCAGCCCGGCGAAGGCGAGCGTGTACGCCGTGACGACGTAGGCACGGTGGGCGTCGTCGAAGCCGAGGGCCCGCTGCGCGGTCGGCAGCGCGACGTTCACGATCGTCGCGTCGAGCGCGACCATCAGCTGCACGACCGAGATGACGCCGAGCGCGGCCCACCGGTGGTCGGTCCGTGCGGTGACGACCTCGACGGTGGTGGTGGCCATGGTGCTGGTCCTCTCGTACAAATGGAGACTTTCTCTCCGTTTCACCTTGCCTCGGGACGGAGCCGTAGTCAAGAGATATGGAGCAAAAACCTCCGGTTCGATAGGTTGTTGTCATGCCCGTGCCCATGCGAGCCGACGCCCGTCGCAACCTCGAGCAGCTGCTCGCTGCGGCCCGCGACCTGGTCGCGGACAAGGGCGCCGGCGTCGCCCTCGAGGAGGTCGCCCAGCGCGCCGGCGTCGGGATCGCCACGCTCTACCGGCGGTTCCCGGACCGGACCGCGCTCCTGCGCGAGGTGGTCATCGACGCCCTCGAGCGGACCCGGGCGGTGGCCGAGCAGGCGGCCGAGGAGCACGACGACCCGTTCGAGGCCCTGGCCGACTACCTGCGCGCGGCGCTGGAGCTGAGGGTCTCGGCGGTCATCCCGCAGGTGCTGGACGTGCTCGACCTCGAGGAGCCCGAGCTGGCCGCGGCCCGAGAGGCCTCGGCCCGGGCGACCGAGGCGCTGGTCGACACGGCCCACATCAGCGGTGACCTGCCCGAGGACGTCACCTTCGCCGATGTCGGGATGATGCTCGTGCGGATCGCGCGGCCGCTGCCCGGGCCGATGCCCGACGAGCTCAAGGACGAGCTGGCCCGGCGCCACCTCGAGCTGTTCATCCGGGGTCTCCGGGGCGGCGAGGGCTCGCTCGACGGGCCGGCCCTGTCACGCCGCGATCTGGCGGAGCTGGCGCACCCGGGCTCTACGTTGTCCCCATGAGGGCAGCGTGACGACGTACCTGGGTATCGACCTGGCGTGGGGCGAGAAGAACCCGACCGGGATCGCCGTGCTCGACGACTCCTGCCGGCTCCTGCGCCTCTCCGCGGTCACGACCGACGCCGCCATCGAGGCCACCGTGGCCGCATACGCCGACGGGCGCGTGATCGCCGGCATCGACTCGCCCCTGGTCGTGACCAACCCGACCGGGTCCAGGCCCGCGGAGCAGGCGCTCAGTGCCGACTTCCGAAAGTTCCACGCCGGAACGCATCCCTCGAACACCGGAAAGCCCGAGTTCGCGCACGGCACCCGCGGTGCGCGCGTCGCGGAGCGGCTGGGCCTGGTCGTCCACGAGACAGCTCTGGAGGTCTACCCGCACGCCGCGCTGGTGGCGCTGTTCGACCTGGACGGCATCCTCACCTACAAGGACAAGCGCGGCCGTGACCTCCCGCACCTGCGCTCGGAGCTGCTGCGGCTGATGGGGCTCGTCGAGAGCCTGGTGACGACCGACCAGACGTGGGCGAATCTGCGCGCGGCCGTCGAAGGGGCCACCCGCAAGAGCGACCTCCGCGTGGCCGAGGACCAGGTGGACGCCGTGGTCTGCGCTTACGTCGCGTGGTACGCCGACCGGCACCCCGACCGGGTCACGGCGTACGGCGACGAGGAGACCGGCATCATCGTCACGCCCTCGCTGGGGCTGCCCGTCGCAACCACCCGTCACGACCCGGCGCGCGAGGCCGTCCGGAGCTACGCCGAACAGCACCCCGACCTGGTCGCCGCAGCGTCAGCCGCGGTGGCGCACCTGGCCTCGGTCCTCGACGAGGCCGGCATCAACTACCTGACCATCGAGGGCCGGGCCAAGAGCGTCGCGTCGTTCGCCGAGAAGGCGACGCGGACCGCGGCCGGCGGACCGCTCTACCCCGATCCCCTGCACGACATCGGCGACCAGCTCGGCATCCGGGTGATCACCTACGTCCGCGACGACGTCGAGGCCGTGGCCGCGCTGCTCGCCGAGCAGCTGCCGGTGCTCGACGACCGCGACTTCGGGGAGCTCACGGCCAGCCAGGGCCGATTCGGCTACGCCAGCCGGCACCTGCAGGTGGAGATCGAGGGGCGGGTCGTGCAGGTCCAGCTCAGGACCGTGCTCCAACACGCCTGGGCCGAGTTCGAGCACGACATCCGCTACAAGGGCACCGTCCCGGCCGAGCACGCCAGTGAGTTCGACCGCCGGTTCACCCTGGCCGCCGGGCTGCTCGAGCTCGCCGACCAGGAGTTCTCCGCGATCCGCGAGCGGCTGCGCGGCGCCGCGCCGACCGAGACCGCGGGTGACGACCCGAGGATCGCACCGGGCGAGCTGGCCGCCTTTCTGGCCGGGCAGTACGCCGACGCCGGCTGGTCGCGCACCGACCACTACGCCTGGATCTCCGGGCTGCTGCTGGAGCTGGGGATCACCACCCTGGTGGAGCTCGCCGAGCTGCTGCGCGCCACCGACGAGGCGGCGATCGGCGCGCGGATGGACTACCGCTATCCGCCGGGCGCGGTGCGCCGCCTGGACGACGCACTGCTGTCAGCCTTCGGCGAGCGCTACATCGGCCTGCACGGCAACGCGCACCGACGCGACCTGCTGGCCACCCGCCTCGACCGGCTCTCAGGAGCCGCGCCCGGCGCGTAGACAGTCAAGCATTCGCCGTAGCGCTGGGACTCCTGGCGACGGCCCGCGCGGCCCAGGTCACCATCGGGTGGTCGAACTCGCCGCTCGACGTCTCGGGGTTCGCGTCGAGGAACGCGCGGACCCGCGCGAGCAGCTCGGCCCGCTCCTCGGGCGAGATCACCAGCGTGTGCGAGTGCGTCCCGATGGTGCCGGTGAGCGACTCGGCCGTCCGCCGGTGCCGGTGCGGGAACCGCTCCAGCTCGACGGGCCCGAACCCCGCATAGCTCGCGGGTGCCTCCGGCTCCTCGCCCGGCGGGATCGAGACGCTGGACCTGGCGAGCCGGTCGAGCTCCGCGACCCAGGGCACGCCAGTGTCGACCAGGTTGTAGAGCAGGCCCAGCACGCCTCCGGGTCGCAGTACCCGGGCGATCTCGGCCAGCGCCCGATCCTGGTCGAACCAGTGGAACGCGGTCCCCACGAGGACCGCGTCGACCGACGCGTCGGCCAGCGGGATCGCCTCGGCGCGGCCGGTCGCAGCGGGTACGCCGGGCAGCCGCCGGAGCAGCTCGGAGAGCATCTCGGGGTCGGGCTCGACCGCAGTGACGGCGACCCCTGCGGACAGCAACCCGCCGGTCAGCGCACCGGTCCCCGCGGCCAGGTCGAGCACGCCGGCGACGGGCCGCTCTGCTCCCGCCAGGCACCAGGCGATCGCGTCCGCTGCGTAGTCGGGCCGGTGGTCGGCGTACGCCCTGGCCGTCGCGCCGAACGAGGACGCGCGTCGAGCCCAGAGCTCGGGGTCCTGGTCGGGCACGACCGGGAGCCTAGAGGGGTCGGGCTACCGTCGAGTGCCATGACGCCTGCCGAGCTGCTGACCGACGCATTCGAGCGCATCCTCCAGACCGCGACCGCCGCGGTCGACGGCCTCAGCGACGAGCAGCTCGCCGCGCGGCCGACCCCGGACGCCAACTCGATCGCCTGGCTGGTCTGGCACCTGGCCCGGGTGCAGGACGACCACGTCGCCGACGTCGCCGGCACCGAGCAGGTGTGGACGGCGCAGGACTTCGTGACGAGGTTCGACCTGCCGTTCGACACGGCCGCCATGGGCTACGGCATGAACAGCGAGGAGGTCGGCCACGTCCGCGCGAGCGCCGAGCTGCTGGCGGAGTACGCGCAGGCCGTGCACGACGCCACGGTCGCCTATGTCGCCACCCTCACCGCCGACGGGCTCGACCGCGTCGTCGACACGCGTTGGGACCCGCCGGTGACGCTCGGCGTACGGCTGGTCAGCGTGGTCAGCGACGACCTGCAACACGCGGGCCAGGCGGCGTACGTGCGCGGCCTGGTCACGAGCGAGTGACGCGGTAGCGGACGAAGGCCGGAGCCAGGAGCGAGGCGACGACCGTCCCGATGACCACGAGCACGCCTCCTCCGGCCGCTGCGGCCGCGGTGCCGACCGCGGCCGCGGTGACGCCGTGCAGCACGTCCGCGATGCGTGGTCCGCCGGCGACCACCACGATGAACACCCCTTGGAGCCGGCCGCGCATCGCGTCGTCGGCCGCACTCTGCAGCATGCTCGTGCGGAACGCCGCGGAGGCCATGTCGGCTGCGCCTCCGATGACGAGCATCAGCAGCGCGACCAGCAGCATCGGCTTGGGTGCGTGGTCGGCCAGCCCGACCGCGAGCCCGAAGCCGGCCATCGCGACGCCCCAGACCAGGATGCACCAGATGACCGCCCGGCCCTGCGCCTCGACGCGGGACACCCAGCCGCTGAACACGCCGCCGAGGACCGCCCCGAGCGGGATGGCCGCGAACAGGAGAGCGAACACCAGGCCGCCCTCGTCGGGACCGCCGAAATCGACGTGCGCGATCTCGGGGAAGAGCGCGCGCGGCATCCCGAAGACCATCGCGATGAGGTCGAGGACGAACGACATGAGCAGCACCGGCTGGTGGCGCAGGTAGGCGAAGCCCTCGACCACGGCCTTGATGCCGGGCGCCTGGGCGGAGGCGCCGGTGACCGCCAGCGGCGGGAGGCGCATGACGGCGAACAGCGTCGCGAACAGCGTGGCCGTGTCGACGCCGTAGAGCCAGGTCAACCCGGTCACCGGGATCAGCACGCCGGCCAGCAGCGGCCCGCCGATCGCGCCGGCCTGGAAGACGGTCATGTTGAGCGAGTTCGCCGCGGGCAGCAGCTCGACGGGCAGGATCTTGGGCAGCACGGCGCTGCGGGTCGGCTGGTTGACGGCGAAGAACGCCTGCTGGACCGCGAACAGGCAGAGCAGCAGCCAGACGTTGGCCCCGCCCAGGAACGCCTGCAGCCAGAACAGCCCGCTGGTCGCGATCAGCCCGAGTGTGGTGACCACCAGGATCGTGCGCCGGTCGAAGACGTCGGCCAGCGCGCCGCCGTACAGGCCGAAGATCACGAGCGGCACGAGGCCGAAGACACCGGTGAGCCCGACGTAGGCCGACGAGCCGGTCTCGGCGTAGATCTGGGCCGGCACGGCGACGATCGTCAGCTGCGCGCCGACGACGGTGACGATGTTGGCCACCCACAGCCGCCGGAAGTGCCGCTCCTGAAGAGGCCTGGTGTCCGCGACCAGGCTCTTCAGGTCCACCACTGGTCAATTGTCGAGCGTGGTTCGATGAGTCGTGACATCGACCCCGGTCGGACCCGCATGAGCACCAAGCAGGGCCCGCTCGACGTGACGTTCGAGGCGCAGCTGGAGAAGTCCGACGCCAAGGCCGGATGGACCTACGTCGTCTGGCCGGAGTCGGCGGCCTTCTTCGGGACCCACGGGCTGGTCAAGGTGCGCGGCACCGTCGACGGCGTACCGTTCCAGAGCTCGTTCATGGCGCTCGGCGACGGTCGCCACAAGCTGCCGATGAAGTCTGCGCTGCGGCTCGAGGTCGACAAGGAGGCGGGCGAGTCCGTGACGGTGCACCTGGAGGAACGGCTGGGATGAGGCTGCGGCTCGAGCTGGTCAGCCACGGCGGCAACACCGCCGGCTTCGAGATCCCCGACGAGGTGGTCGAGGAGCTGGGCGGCGGCCGCCGGCCCAAGGTCGTGGTCACCGTGGGCCTGCACACCTGGCGCTCCTCGATCGTGAACATGGGCGGCACGTTCATGCTCGGCGTCAGCATGGAGAACCGCGCGGCCGCCGGCGTCGTCGCGGGCGAGGTCCTGGACGTCGACATCACGCTCGACACTGCGCCCCGGACCGTCGACGTGCCCGACGACCTCTCTGCCGAGCTCGAACGGGACGAGGCCGCCAGGACAACGTGGGAGACATGGTCGTTCACGCGACAGAAAGAGGCTGCGCGCTCGCTCACCGAGGCGATGAAACCCGAGACCCGGGCCCGGCGGCTCGAGAAGGTGCTGGCCGAGCTGCGCGGCTGAAAGCCCGGGGCACACCTACGATCCTCCCGTGAGCAGCACCGCCGGCCCGGCCCCGGTCGCCGACCGGACCGACCTCGCGCACTGGGTGATCCGGGTCGCCTCGGCGGTCTATGTCATCGGCCTCGTGCTGCTCGGGGCGGCGGTGTACGTCGACCTGCCCGGCTTCCTCGCTGCCTACGGCGACCCCGAGGCGTGGTGGCCGATCCTGGTGCAGGTCCTGGCCGGCGGCACGGCGTTCATCACGTGGATGCGGGTGAACCGGCGCAGCAACCGGCCGTTCGCAGTGGTGCTCCTCGGCCTCGGCATCCTCACCGTGGTCGCGCTCGCGATCCCGTCGTACTCCGCGTGCCCGGACGCGCACCTGAGCGCCGGCTGGAGCGTGATCACCCGCGTGGTCGGGCTGGTCACCAACAACTACGCCATCGACCAGTTCAACCCGGCCACGACCACCTGCGAGATCGGCGGGGTGCCGCTGGCCCTGCAGTTCGCAAGGCTGGCGCAGCTGCTCGTGCTGCTGGTCGCGTTCACGAGCGCGGTGACCGCGCTGCTGCGCACGCAGGTCGACCGGGTCCGGGTGCGGTGGTCGCCTCGGCTCTCGGTGGTGCTGGGCGCCGACACCACGTCGGCCCCGCTGCTGCCGGCCCTGGCCGCGGACGCGGGGCGGTACACGCTCGCCGTGCTCACGAACGACCCGCTGGCGCCGTGGGTGGGCCAGGCCCGGGCGGCGGGCTGGCGAGTGGTGGTCACCGACCCTCGCCGGGTCGAGACGATGGTGCGGCTGCTCGGCCGCCCCGGCCGGCGGCACGCGCTGCGCCGGCTGGCCGTGCTCGCGCCCGACAGCACCGAGTCGCAGCGGCTGATGTCAGTGGTGCAGACCGCGATCGATGGTCGTCGGACGGTGACCGGCAACCACCCCGTGCGCGCGCTGCTCCGGATGGACGAGGCGTGGCAGGCCGAGGACTGGCGGCGCCGCTACCTGAGCCGGATCCCGGACTGGATCGTCGACACCATCAGCGAGAACGAGGTCACCGCCCGGCTCCTCGTCGACCACATGGTCGAGCGGGCCGTCGACCAGGTGCTGCTGGTCGGCCAGTCCGACCTGACCTTCGCGGTGGTGGCCGAGCTCGCCCAGCGCGGCCGCGAGCACGAGCTCGACCCGGGCCGGCCGGCGATGGCTGGGGTCACCATCGTCGGGAGGAGTGCCGACCACGTCCTCGAGGAGCACGTCCTGTCCCAGCGACGGTTCGGCAACAGCCGGCTGGACCGGGTTCGGGCCGAGACCGGCCTCGGGCTGGACGAGGTCGTCGCCGCGGCCGTCGACGAGCACGTCGCGCCCGCGGTGGTGTTCAGCGGCGACGTGACCGTGGCCGACCAGCGGCTGGCCGCCCGGCTCGGTGCGTCCCACCCGGGGCTGCTCGTCTACTCCCGCCACACCGAGGTCATCGGCCTGGGCGCCGACCCGCTGCTGGCGCAGGTGCGTGCGTTCGGCTCGACCCTGGATGCGGGCAAGGGCCGGCCCGTCGACAGCTGGGAGCGGATCGCCCGGCTGGTGCACGAGAACTTCGTGCGCGAGTACCCCGACCCCCAGGATCCCGCGCGCCGCCCGTGGAACGAGCTGGCGCCTTTCTACCGCGAGTCGAACGTCCGGCAGGTGCTCACCGTCCTCGGCTCGGCGGTGGCGGTCGGCCGCAGCTGGGGGGCCAGCGGCCGGACCGCGTCCACCCCCAGCCCGGAGCAGCTCGACGAGATGGCCCGCCGCGAGCACGAGTCATGGCTGGCACACCACCAGCACAGCGGCTGGACGTGGGGGGAGACCCGGGACCGGGCGGCCCGCAAGCACCCCGACCTGCTGCCCTGGGACGAGCTCTCCGACGCGAGCCGGCAGAAGACCCGCAAGGGAGTCCTCGAGACGGTCGCCCTCCTGGAGACCCTCGGCTACCGCTCCTTCGACGATCCCTACGCCACCTGGGTGCGCTTCCGGCGCAGGGGCGAGGTGACGGCCGTACGCCGCAACGAGCCGTGGACCTGGACCACCTCCGACGGCAGCGTGATGCACGGCAACGCCGGCGACTGGCAGGTCACCGACGACGACGGCTCGAGCCGGTCGATCACGGCCTCGATCTTCGAGAAGACCCACGAGCCCGTGGACGGCAACCGCTGGCGCCGGACCGGTGAGATCCGGGGCCGCCAGGCCAGGCCGGGCGAGGTCGTGCACAGCCTCGAGGGCGACCAGACCGCCCGACCCGGGCAGTGGGTGCTGCGCGGGGTGGAGGGCGAGGAGTGGCTGGTGCCCAAGGAGCACCTCGAGACGTCGTACGACCGGATCGACGCCGACCCGTCCGCAGCTGTCGCCGACAGGCCCTGACCCGTCAGAAAGCTTCCGACTGGTCGGCGTCAGCCGATGCCCGCAGCCTGGTCCAGCTCCTGCAGGAGGTCGTGCGCCGCCAGCTCGACTGCCTTGTGCCGCCACTCCGAGGCCCGGTAGACGCAGGCGATCAGTCCGGCGCGATGCACCCGGCGCAGGTCGCCGTACACGAACGCGTAGCGAGCCTTGGTCTCGTCGTTGGCGCCCTCGGTCAGGCCCAGGTGCCAGGCGGCGTACTCACCCCACGAGTGCCGCTCGAGGAACTCGTTGCCGGCGGAACCGCTGGGCTGCACCTCGCCCCAGTCGGAGTCGAGGACGTACTGCTTGCCCGCGATCAGCTCGCGGCAGCGGGCGACCGCGTCGGGGTTGACGGTGTAGGTCGCCATCAGGTCGGAGCCGGCTCGGCGGGCACGGGCTGGTCGTCGTCACGCGGGCCGAAGATGCCCACCTCGTCGAGCTCCTCGGCCGAGAGCGTCGTACCCCAGCCCTGCATCTGCCCGCGGGAGCGGCGGGAGAAGACCCCGCGGAACAGCTCGTACGGCGGCACGCTCCCGGCCAGCGCAGGGTCGAGCCCGGGGAGGACCGCGTCGAGGACCGGCTGCCACAGCGGCTCGGCCAGCCTGGGCCGGCGCAGCGCCTCGTGGAGATCGGCGTGATGGACGGCGATGTTCCACACCAGTGCCGGTCGCGGGTTGTCGACGACCGACGCCACCACCGCGTCCTGGTGCGACCGCAGCTCGTCCACCAGGTCGGCGACCGGGAGCGGGGCCCGCTCGTTGACGTGCCGGGAGGTCCACTCCGGGCCGGGGGCGCCGTCCATCCGGCCCGTCACCACGTCGCTGGCGCTTCCGGCGAGGTGGGCGAGCACCTCGTGCACGGTCCAGGCGGGCGTGGCCGGCACCAGCGTCGCGAGCTGGTCCTGGGTCAGATCACCGGCCAGGGCGCCGAGGTCGGCGACGTGCTCCTCGTAGAGCTCTCCCCAGTCGGTCATGTCACCGCACCGAGCCGCTCGATGGGGTGCTGAGCGCGACGGTGAGCTTTCGCGGGGATCCCGACAAAGGCACCATGACCTGACGTTAGTGCGAGCACGTGTCCCCGGACATCCCTTCGGCTGCGCGCCGACCGGGTCAGCCGCCCGGAGCGAACAGGCAGAACACGTGACCGGCCGGGTCGTGCATGACCCTGACGTCGTCCTGCGGCTGCCACTCGGCCTGCCGGGCACCGAGGCCCTCGGCCCGGGATACCCCGCCCTCGAGGTCGTCGACCCCGATGTCGAGGTGGAGCTGCATCTGCTGGGTGCCCCGCCTGGTCGGCCAGCTGGGGGGTTCGTGCTCCTCCTCGAGCTGGAACGACAGGCCGGTCCCGCCGCCGGGCGGTTTGATCACGACCCACGTCGGGTCGGAGTGGTCGTCGTCGCGGTAGCGCCAGCCGAGCAGGTCGAGGTAGAACCTCGCCAGCCCCTGCGGATCGGGTGTGCCGAGCACGGTGTTGGAGACGTAGGGGTACGACGGCTGCTCCATGTGCCGACTGTATGACCGTCCATCGACGGTGGCTGGGGTGCGAAGGCGCGCCGGCGCGTGCCTCGAACCCGGCTCGAACGGTGGCGGGAGGGTGGTCGCACCGGGCTTCCTGGTGGGGTGGCTTCGAGGCTCGTCCCTTCGAGGCTCGCTGCGCTCGCACCTCAGCCACCGTCGCGAGCCCCCGCTGGCTGAGGTGCGAAGGCGCTCTGCGCCTGAGCCTCGAAGCCTCTGAAGCCCGCGCGGGGACCCCTCCTCGGGCGTAAGCCACCGGCTCCGGCACGGTTCTTCTCGGGAAGGCTGTCGTTTCGCCGGCGCGCCGTTCGTGGTGAGGTTGAGGTGGCCACCCGGGCCGCCCCGACCACGCCCCCCATCGAGGAGACCGAGATGACCCAGTACCTGCTCAGCGTGCACAGCGGCCCGTCGGACTACGCCCGCTCCCTGGAGGAGATGCAGCCGATGTTCGACGCGGTCGAGACCTACAACCAGAGGGCGCGCGACGCCGGCATCTGGGTGTTCGCCGGCGGGCTGCAGCCCGGTGAGCTCGCGACCGTCGTGGACAACACCGGGGACGAACCCGTCGTCACGGACGGTCCCTACCTCGAGACCAAGGAGTGGCTCGGCGGCTTCTGGGTCTTCGAGCTCCCCGACCTCGACGCGGCACTGCAGTGGGCCACCGAGGCCTCGAAGGCGTGCGGCGGCGCGGTGGAGGTCCGACCGTTCGAGGACGCGCCTGCGTGATCGCGGACCGGGACCCCACGCAGTCCGGCATCGAGCGGATCTATCGCGAGGAGTACGGCCGCATCGTCGCCTCGCTCACGCGGCGCTTCGGCAGCATCGACATCGCCGAGGACGCGGCGGCCGAGGCACTGCTGACGGCCGTCGAGCGCTGGCCCGCGGACGGCGTACCACCGAACCCCGGCGGCTGGCTCACGACCACGGCCGGCAACCGCGCCATCGACCGGATCCGCCGCGAGTCCCACCGCGACGCCAAACACCAGGCGGCGTTCATGATCGCTGACGACACCCCCCACGAGCCGACCGGACTGGTCGAGGACGACCGGCTGCGGCTGATCTTCACCTGCTGCCACCCGGCCCTCGCCCCCGAGGCCCGCGTGGCACTCACCCTGCGGCTGCTCGGCGGCCTGACCGTCGCCGAGATCGCCCAGGCGTTCCTGGTCCCGGAGACGACGATGGCCCAGCGGATCACCCGGGCCAAGAAGAAGATCGCGGTCGCCAAGATCCCCTACCGCGTCCCGTCCGCGCAGGACCTCGGCGACCGGGTCAACGGCGTGCTCGCGGTCCTCTACCTCGTCTTCAACGAGGGCTACCTGTCCACGTCGGCAGACGCCTCACCGATCCGCGACGAGCTGACCGGCGAGGCGATCCGGCTGACCCGCATCCTGCGCGGGCTGCTGCCAGAGGTCCCGGAGGTGACCGGGCTGCTCGCGCTGATGCTGCTCACCGAGGCTCGCCGTTCGGCGCGGATGGCGGGCGGCGAGCTGGTGCCGCTCCACGAGCAGGACCGCGGCGGCTGGGACCACGCTCTCGTCACGGAGGGCCACGACCTGGTGCGCGAGTGCCTGGCGCTGCGTGCCTCGGGAGGGGCCCGGCCGGGGCAGTACCAGCTGCTCGCGGCCATCAACGCCGTGCACACCGACGCGCCCACGGCCGCCGACACGGACTGGGGGCAGATCTCGGCGCTCTACGCCCAGCTGTACGCCGTGTCGCCCACCCCCATCGTCGCGCTCAATCGAGCGGTCGCCGTGGCCGAGCTCGACGGGCCGGAGGTGGCGCTGGCCGAGGTGGACCGCCTCCCGCTGGAGGGCTACCACGCCTGGCACGCGACCCGGGCCGACCTGCTTCGCCGGCTGGGCCGGTCGGAGGAGTCACGAGCGGCTTACGACGCGGCGCTGGCCCTCACCGAGAACGAGGCCGAGCGGGCCTACCTGTCGAGGCGTCGCGGCCAGCTGGGCTGACGGCTTCGCCGGCGACCACCCGGGACCGTCCTGAGTAGTACCGCATCTCGGTGATGTGGGCGGCACCCTGCGTCGAGAGCATGCGAGCAGGTGGCCTCTCCGGGCCGAGTCAGGAGCACTGTCATGGGTCCAGTCGGGCGTACCGCAGCCGTCGTCGCAGGGGGACTTGTCTCCACCGCACTCGTCCTGCCCATCGCGGGAGTCGCCAGTCCGGCGGGCGCCGCAGCCGCCTGCACCCCGGTGACGAACATCGAGGCCATCATCGACGACTCGGGGTCGATGTTCAGCACGGACTCGAACCGGCTGCGCGTCCAGGCCATGGACCTGCTGATCAATGCGGTCGACAGCTCGACGACGCTCGGCGCGGTCGAGTTCGGGACCACCGCTGACGTCGTCTTCCCGGCCGAGGCCGTCGGTCCCAACGCTGCCGCCATGAAGAGCTCGCTCGACACCTTGGTGCAGGCCGACAACGGAGGAACCGACTACAACCTCGCCTTCGACACCGCCCGCGCGGCGGACCCCGGCGCGACGGCGCGGATCTTCCTGACCGACGGCGGTCACAACACCGGGACCTACAACAACACACATCTCAACCCACCGCCGCAGTCCCAGACGCCGACCTACGTCATCGGGTTCAGCGCGGGCCTGTCCGCGCCGGCCGACCAAGCGAGGCTGGCGCAGATCGCATCCGACACCGGCGGCAAGTACTTCCCCCTGCCGGACTCCTCGGCGCTGCAGTCGGTCATGAACCAGATCGAGACCGAGCTCACCTGCCAGTCGGCGCCCAAGACCTTCACCGACAACCTGAAGCCGGGCAAGTCGAAGTCGCACAGTGTGACGATCAGCAAGCGGTCGAAGTCCGCTCAGCTCGCGCTGACGTGGTCGAGCCCCCTGGACAAGTTCAAGATCAAGGGGCTGACGATCACCCAGGGTGGCCACGTCGTGGCCTCGAGGGGAGTCCACCACCTCAAGGTCAAGATCACGAAGGGCTCGACGTTCATCGTGGTGAAGGTGACCAGGCTCGTCGCCGGCAAGCTCCACTTCAAGGTCAAGGCGGCCGAGATCGGATCGGGTGCGCCGTCGGTCCTTCTCACGACCCAGGTGAGCCAGAGCAAGCACGGCCACTGACCGTCGGGACGTCAGGACGTCAGGACGTCCAAGGGCCGATGCCGATCACCTTCGCCACGGCGGTTGCGGACCCTTCACCATTTCGGATCGTGATGGAAAGCGGTTGGGCGGGCTTCTAGTGTCGTGGCATGACGCCGCCCGCTCCGCTGCTGCTGCCCACCTCCGACGAGGCCCTCGCCTGGGTTCGGGCGAGGACCTCGACGGGACTCACCGTGGCTCGCGACCTGGTGGCGGGTCTGCGCAGCGATCCGCCGTCGGAGCCGGAGGAGGTCCTGCGGAGGTGGGACGAGGTGACGCTGGAGCTGAGCAACGTCGGCGCGATCAGCGGCCTGTTCTCGAACGCACACCCCGACCTCGCGGTGCGGACCGCGAGCGAGGAGGCCGAGATCGATGTCGACAAGCTCGTCACCGAGCTGCGCCAGGACCGCGCCCTGTACGACCTGTTCGCGGGGCTCGACCCGGCCGGCCTGGAAGCGACCGCAGCCCGGCTCCTGGAGAAGACGCTCGAGGAGTTCCGGCGCGCGGGTGTCGACCAGGACGAGGCGACCCGGGCCCGGCTGGCCGAGATCAGCGAGCGGACCACCGGGATCGACCAGGAGTTCAGCCGCAACATCCGCGACGACGTCCGCACGGTGCAGGCGACGCCCGACCAGCTGGACGGGATGCCCGAGGACTGGCTGGCTGCGCACCCCGTCGGTGAGGACGGTCTGGTCACGGTGACCACCGACTACCCCGACTCGGTGCCGGTCCGGATGTTCGTCAAGGACGCCGACATCCGGCGCCAGATCACCATCGCGTCGCTCGAGCGCGGCTACCCGGCCAACGAGCCCCTTCTCAAGGAGCTGTTCGACCTGCGCCACGAGTACGCCAACCTCGTCGGCTACTCCGACTGGGCGTCCTACGACGCGGCAGTGAAGATGATCGAGAAGGGTCCGGCGATCCCGGAGTTCATCGACCGGATCGCGCAGGCCGCGCAGGGGCCGATGGAGCGCGACCTCGCGGTGGTGATGGAGCGGGTCCGAGAGGACATGCCGGACGCCGAGCGGATCGACGCCGCGGACTCGACCTACTACGAGGAGCTGGTCCGCAAGGAGCAGCACGACGTCGACTCCCACCTGGTGCGCACGTACTTCTCCCACGACAAGGTCGTGCAGGGGCTGCTCGACGTGACCGGGCGGCTGTTCGGGCTGCGCTACGAGCCGGCCGAGGACGCCGTGCTGTGGCACCAGGACGTGACGGCCTACGACGTCCACCCGATCGCCGCCGACGGGGACGGCGAGAGCCTGGGCCGCATCTACCTGGACCTCCACCCGCGGGAGGGCAAGTACAAGCACGCCGCCCAGTTCACGCTCACCGAGGGGGTGGCCGGCCGGCAGCTGCCCGAGGGTGCGCTGCTGTGCAACTTCAGCCGAGGGCTGATGGAGCACGACCACGTGGTCACCCTGTTCCACGAGTTCGGCCACCTCCTGCACCACGTGCTCGGTGGCCACGTCGCCTGGACCCGTTTCGCCGGCGTCGCGACCGAGTGGGACTTCGTCGAGGCCCCCAGCCAGATGCTCGAGGAGTGGGCGTGGGACGCCGACGTCCTCCAGACCTTCGCGACGAACTCCGACGGCGATCCGATCCCAGCCGAGCTGGTGGCGAAGATGCGCGCTGCCGACGACTTCGGGAAGGGGATCCAGGCGCGGCAGCAGATGTTCTACGCGTCGGTGTCCTACTGGTTCCACACCGAGCGGCCGGCCGACCTGACCGCGCGGCAGATCGAGCTGCAGGAGCAGTACTCGCCCCTTCGCTACATCGACGGCACCCACTTCTACGCGAACTTCGGCCATCTGGGTGGCTACTCGTCGGCGTACTACACCTACATGTGGTCGCTGGTGATCGCGAAGGACCTGTTCTCCGCCTTCGACGAGGACGACATGTTCGACGGCGAGGTCGCCGGTCGCTACCGCGACTCGGTCCTCGTCCCCGGAGGCACCAAGGACGCCGCCGACCTAGTCGCCGACTTCCTCGGCCGCCCCTACACCTTCGACGCCTACGCCCAGTGGCTGGCGCGGTAGGGCCGTGCCGCTTGGGTGCAGGAATACCCGGGCACCCGGGTATTCCTGCACCGGATGGGTGTTGCAACACCTGACAGGTGTCGCTTCCCCGGGCAGCAGGGGATTGATTCCTGCTTGCGTCGGGCGATAGCTCGGCGTACGCTAACGATATATCGCGATACAGAAGCGATACACACAGACATTCTGAAAGTACGAGAGAAGGAGTTCCGACATGGGACACCAAGGATTCAACAGACAGTGGGCTCGCCCCGACGAGCCCGGACGGCGCCAGCGTCGCGGCGGAGGCCGCCGCGGCCCCTGGGGCGACTTCGGCGGCTGGGACGGACCGGGCCGCCAGGGCCCGCCGCCGTGGGTGGGCGGCCTCTTCGGCCTCGGCCCGATGCACGAGCAGCGGCGTGGCCCTCGGGTCCGGCGCGGCGACGTGCGCTCCGCGATCCTCGACGTCCTACGCGAGGCCGAAGGCAGCGGTGAGCAGGTCAACGGCTACCAGGTCATCCAGCAGATCTCCGAGCGCAGCGACGGCTCGTGGCGGCCCAGCCCCGGCTCGGTGTACCCGACGATCCAGCAGCTGCAGGACGAGGGGCTGATCGAGACCGACGACGGTCCGGGTCGCAAGAGCCTGGCCCTCACCGATGAGGGCCGCCAGTACGTCGCCGACCACGCCGACGAGCTCGCCCAGGTGTGGCGGCCGTTCGACCGCAAGGCGAACGACGACACGTCGTTCTCGGGGCTGAAGCCCGAGATCGGCCAGGTCATGGGCGCGGTGTGGCAGATCGTCACCGCCGGTTCGGAGTCCCAGCAGCGCGCCGCGATTGACGTACTCGTCGAGACCCGGCGCAAGCTCTACGGCATCCTCGCCGATGGCGTCACCGACGAGGACGACGAGGACGAGGACGAGGCACATGACCGATGAGTCGATCCGGCTCAGCGACGCCGAGCGGGAGGCTGCCGCGGCCGACCTGGGCGAGCACTTCGCCGAGGGCCGGCTGACCGCCGACGAGCACGCGGATCGGCTCGAGCAGGTGTGGGCGGCGAAGACCCGTGGTGAGGTCGCCCCGATCTTCCGCGACCTGCCCAGCCCGTACGCCGCCGTGTCGGCACCGATCCCCGCGCGCGAGGACGGCTACTGGAACACGGGGCTGCGTCCGTTTCGCCGCGGGGTTCCGGCCCCGCTCCTGGTGGTGCTGGCCGTGCTGATCGTCTTCTCGGCGGTCGCGCACTTCCCGTTCTTCCTGCTCGGCTTCGCGCTGCTGTGGTTCGTGGTGCTCCGGCACCGCCGTCCGCGCCGCGCGTACGCCGAGCGTTGGGACCGCCACCCGCGCTGGCGCTGACCCGGCAGCTGCCGCCCCCCGCTGACCCGTCGCGACGTTTCGTGACGGGTCCGCGTCATTTCCCGCCAGTTTCCGACGGGTCAGCGAGCAGCTCGTCGAGCCAGGCGAAGCAGCGCCGCGACAGCTCGTCGAGGGTCGCCGACGAAGCGCCGGGCACGAGCTCCTCGACCCGGACGGCCACCTCTTCGGGCAGGTCCTCGCGCAGGTAGCGCAGCCCGAAGTCGTGGCGCCACGGGCAGTGCTCGACCCGGACCAGCCGGACGACGGCGGCCAGGCCGAACCGCAGGTAGAGGTCGACCGCCTCGGCCACGTGGCCGCGGGCGATGGCGCGGTTGACCAGCCACTCGCCCGTCACCCGTCGCTGACGCACCTGGTCGAGAGCCTCCGCCATCGCCGGCGAGGTGTCCTCCGGCTCCAGGACGATCAGCGACTCGGGGTCGTGGAGCACGATCGGCGTCCCGTGCCGGCGCACGTCGATGTGCGAGTGCCGGTCGGCGAGGTCGAGGAGGACCAGGTCGACCAGGCGGGTCGGCTCGAGCAGGAGGCCGGGCCGGTCCTGGAGGTTGAGGAAGCACTGGCGGCCGTCCGGCCAGGTCGCGGCCAGAGGTTCCCACACGTCGCGGATGTCGAAGTCCGCGCGAGCCCGGGCCAGCCACCGGGCGTACGCCGAGGTCGCGGTGCCCGGCGCGCACAGGCCGACCACGTCGAGGTCGGACCACTCGTCGTACCCGCCGGTCGCCGCCGCCCCGCCGACCCAGAGACAGCGCACCTCGGGGTCGGCCTGCGCCTGCGCAGTCAGCCAGGAGATCCAGTCGTCGTACCGGGACAGGTCCACCACGGGCACGGAGTCTGCTACTTCTGCACCTCGTAGCGCAGGTGGGTTACGCCGTGCCCCTCGTGCACGACCGGGTCGGACAGCCTCACCGGTCCCTTCGACCCGGCGAACCAGGGGATGCCCTCGCCGAGCACGACCGGGACCAGGCTCACGTCGATCACGTCGAGCAGCCCGGCGTCCAGCGCCTGCCTGGCGACCGAGGCGCCGGCGACGGCCACGTCCAGGTCGCCGGCGACGTCGCGGGCCCGGGCGATCGCGGTCTCGACCTCGGAGAAGAAGTAGTAGGGGACGCCGTCGGGCTGCGTGTCCGGCGGCGAGTGGGTGAGGACGACGATCGGCGCCTCGTTGCCCGGGTGCCCGCCCCAGCCGTTGGTCAGGTCGTAGAGCCGCCGGCCCATGACGTGGCAGCCGATCCTCGCGACGGCCTCGCGGAACAGCGTCAGGCTCGGCTCGTCCATGTGGAACGGCGGCCACCCGTCCGAGACCCGGAGCTCGGTCGACCCGTTGTCGTAGAAGCCGAACAGGTCGTCGCAGCTGTCGTCCGGGCCCGCGATGAACCCGTCGATCGACATCGCCAGGTTGGCGATCACCTTGCTCATCGGTTCCTCCTCGAGGTTTGCACCTGCCGCTCGTGGAGACCGGGCGGTGCGGCGAGGCTCATCGCAATCTCGGAGGTGTCTCATGTCGTCGTCCACCCGATGGACCATCGTGCTGGTCCTGCTCGCCCCCGCCGTCGTGCTGCCGCTGCTGGTCGGGATCTACGCCCGCAACGACCCGGAGCTGTGGGGGTTCCCGTTCTTCTACTGGTTCCAGTTCCTGCTGATCCCGGTGGCCGCGGTGCTGACCACGGTCGCCTACCAGCTCACCAAGGGTGACGAACGACCGCCCGAGCACGAGGACGATCCGGTGGAGACCATCCGATGAACGGCGTCGCGGTCGGCGTGTTCGTCTTCCTGTTCCTGCTGGTCACCGTCCTGGGCTTCGCCGCCGCTCGCTGGCGCCGGGCCAAGGACCTGGCCACCCTCGACGAGTGGGGCCTGGGCGGTCGCGGCTTCGGCAGCTTCGTCGCCTGGTTCCTGATCGGCGGCGACATCTACACGGCGTACACCTTCATCGCGGTGCCCGCGACGTTGTACGCCGGCAGCGCGGTCGGCTTCTTCGCGGTGCCGTACACGATCGTCGTCTACCCGATCATCTTCCTGTTCCTGCCCCGGCTGTGGTCGGTCAGCCACCGGCACGGCTACGTGACGCCGGCCGACTTCGTCGAGGGCCGCTACGAGAGCCGGCCCCTCGCGACGGCGGTCGCCCTGACCGGCATCCTCGCGACGATGCCCTACATCGCGCTCCAGCTGGTCGGCATGCAGGTCGTCCTGCAGGTGATGGGGATCGGCAAGGAGAGCGACAACTGGTTCGTCAAGGACCTGCCGCTGTTCATCGCCTTCGCGGTGCTCGCGGCGTACACCTACTCGAGCGGGCTGCGCGCGCCGGCGCTGATCGCCTTCGTGAAGGACACGCTGATCTACCTGGTCATCATCGTGGCGGTCATCTACATCCCGCACCACGTCGGTGGGTGGGGCCACATCTTCGACACGGTCGGCAAGTCGTTCACCGACTTCAACAGCCAGAACGCCGACGCGATCGCCGCCGGGAAGGCCACCCCGAAGGCGACCATGCCGCCCGACGCGTTGCACCACGCGTACTGGACGCTGGCGCTCGGGTCGGCGCTCGCCCTCTTCATGTACCCGCACTCGATCACCGGCGTCCTCTCCACGCGGAGCCGCTCGGTGATCCGGCGCAACGCCTCGCTGCTGCCGGCGTACTCCTTCCTCCTCGGGCTGCTCGCGCTGCTCGGCTTCGTCGCGATCGCCGCGGGCGTGAAGGTCACCAACCCGCAGCAGGCCGTGCCGCAGCTGTTCGAGAACGAGTTCCCGCCGTGGTTCGCCGGCGTCGCGTACGCCGCCATCGTGATCGGCGCCCTGGTGCCGGCCGCCATCATGTCGATCGCCGCCGCGAACCTGTGGACCCGCAACATCTACCGCGCCTTCATCAACCGCACGCCGACGCACGCGCAGGAGGCCCAGCAGGCCAAGGTCGTGTCGCTGCTGGTGAAGTTCGGTGCGCTGGTCTTCGTGCTGGCGCTGTCCAAGGACTTCGCCATCAACCTCCAGCTGCTGGGCGGAGTGTGGATCCTGCAGACCCTGCCCGCGATCGTCGGCGGCCTCTACACGCGGTGGTTCCACCGGTGGGCGCTGTTCGCCGGCTGGGCCGCCGGCATGGCGTGGGGCACCTGGCTGGCGTACGGCGTCAAGTCGCCGACCCAGGCCCACTTCGGCGGCCCCCTCGTGAACCTGCCGTGGTCGGACACCACGAAGGTCTACATCGCGATCCTCGCGTTCGCGCTCAACGTGATCGTGGCCGTCGTGCTGACCCCGGTCCTGCGGGCGGCCAGCGTGCCGGACGGGATCGACCAGACCCGCCCGTCCGACTACACCGCCGACCTCGGCGACGAGGAGGTGCAGCCCGAGCTGGACCCGGAGGGTGCGACGCACTAGCCGGGCGACACGTCGCCGGTGCGTGACCGGTGACCCGTCGGTAACCTCGAACGCGTGAGCGACGAGGCCGCCCCCGCGACGCCGAGCTTCGAGCTCGGCCCCGACCACGTCGAGCTCCAGAAGTGGGTGCACACCTTCGCCGAGGACGTCATCCGCCCGGCCGCGGCCGAGTGGGATGAGCGCGAGGAGTTCCCGTGGCCGGTGGTCGAGGAGGCCGCGAAGGTCGGCATCTACTCGCTCGACTTCTTCGCCACCCAGAGCTTCGACGAGACCGGGCTCGGCCTGCCCCTCACGATGGAGGAGCTGTTCTGGGGCGACGCCGGCATCGGCCTGGCCATCGTCGGCTCGTCCCTGGCCGCGGCGGCGGTGGCCGCCAACGGCACGCCCGAGCAGATCGGCGAGTGGGCGCCGCAGATCTTCGGCTCGCCCGGCGACCTCAAGATCGCGGCCTTCTGCTCCTCCGAGCCCGATGCCGGCAGCGACGTCGGTGCGATGCGGACCCGCGCGACCTACGACGAGGCCAAGGACGAGTGGGTCCTCAACGGCACCAAGACCTGGGCCACCAACGGCGGCCTGGCCGACGTGCACGTGGTCACCGCGGTCGTCGAGCCCGAGCTGCGGGCCCGGGGGCAGGCCAGCTTCGTCGTACCTCCCGGCACGAAGGGGCTGAGTCAGGGCCAGAAGTTCGCCAAGCACGGCATCCGCGCCTCACACACCGCCGAGGTGGTGCTCGATCACGTGCGCCTGCCGGGCTCGTGCCTGCTCGGCGGCAAGGACAGGCTCGACGCGCGGCTGGCCCGCGCGCGCGAAGGCGGCTCTAGCGGCTCGAACGCCTCGATGGCCACCTTCGAGCGCACCCGTCCCGCGGTCGGCGCGCAGGCGATCGGCATCGCCCGGGCGGCGTACGAGATCGCCCTCGACTACGCCCGGACCCGCGAGCAGTTCGGCCGGCCGATCATCGACAACCAGGCCATCGCCTTCGCCCTGGTCGACATGAAGACGAGCATCGACGCGAGCAGGCTGCTCGTCTGGCGGGCGGCCTGGATGGCCAAGCAGGGGAAGCCCTTCGACGCCGCCGAGGGCTCGATGTCGAAGCTGTACGCCGGCGAGACCGCGGTCCGGGTCACCGGGCAGGCGATGCAGATCCTGGGTGGCAACGGCTACACCCGGGACTACCCGGTCGAGCGGATGGCTCGCGACGCCCGGATCTACACGATCTTCGAGGGGACCTCCGAGATCCAGCGCCTGGTCATCGCCCGCGCGATCTCGGGGATGCAGATCCGCTGAGCCTCGCCACCGCGATCACCACCACGGCGACCTCGTCGGCCAGCGCCGATTCGTCTGCGCTCTGGCGGGGCATCCGCAGGGTCTCGGCACAGACGAATCGCAGTATCACCTGAGTCTGGCCCCGCGGCGGGCCTCACAAACCGCATCGCCACCTCGTCAGGTAGCCAGAAGAGACGCCCGTGGGGCGACGCGGTCGGCTCCGGTCCCGACGCACCATCGGCACTCCACAGACGACACAAGGGAAGACACAAGGAGAGAGTGATGACAGTCCTGGAGATCGATGAGGTCCTCCGGCCCGGGGACGAGGGGTACGACGACGCGGCGCGGGTGTTCTTCGCGACCGGACGGCCGGCCCTCGTGGTCCGGCCGCAAGATGCGGACGAGGTGACCGCGGCCGTCCAGCACGCCACGCGGGAGAGGCTCGCGCTGTCTGTGCGCTCCGGCGGGCACAGCGGGCTGGGACACGGAACCAACACCGGTGGGATGGTGATCGACCTCGGTCACCTGGACAGCGTCGAGGTGCTCGACGGTCGCCGGGTGCGCGTCGGCGGCGGCGCCACGTGGGGCCGCGTCGCAGCGGCGCTCGACCCGCACGACCTCGGCCTGACGTCAGGCGACACCAAGGACGTGGGCGTCGGCGGCCTGACCCTCGGCGGCGGCATCGGCTGGATGGTCCGCAAGCACGGGCTGGCCATCGACAACCTCGTCGGCGCCCGGGTCGTGACCGCGGACGGCGCGATCGTGACGGCCTCGGCCAGCGAGAACCCGGACCTGTTCTGGGCGCTGCGCGGGGGCGGGGGCAACTTCGGGGTGGTGGTCGAGTTCGAGTTCGTCGCGCAGCCGGTCACCACCGTGCACTACGGGACGGTGGTCTACCAGCTCGACGGCGTCGGCGACCTGGTCCGCCGGTGGCGCAACGCCATGCGGGCCGCGCCGGAGGAGCTGTCCAGCACCCTGGCCCTGCTGCCCCCGATGGGCGACGGTCCCCGGCAGGCGATGCTGCTCCTCTGCTACGCCGGCGACCCCGGGGCACCCGTGGAGGAGGCCGACGCGGCCATCGAGCCACTGCTCGAGCTCGGCGAGGTGGTCCAGGCGAGTATCAGCGAGCGCCGGTACGCCGGAGTGCTGGAGGAGGCCCAGGTGCTGCCCCCTGGGCTGCGGCTGGTCGTCCGCGACGCCCTGGTGTCGGAGCTCGACGACGAGGTGGTCGAAGCGATCGAGCGGCTGCACGGCGGCCCGACCCCCGCGGCGATCGCGCTGCGCAGCCTCGGCGGCGCCGTGGCCCGCGTGCCCGCGGCGGCGACCGCGTTCGCCCATCGGGATGCGGAGGCGATGGTGGTGGGCGGGTTCGTGCTGCCGGAGCAGCTCGGCGCCGCGGAGGTCGAGGGCGCCCTGGTGCCGTGGCGAGCGGTGGCGGCGCTGGGCAGCGGCACGTACGTCAACTTCCAGGCCTCGGCCACGCCCGAGGACGTCGCGGCGGCGTACCCCCCGGCGACCTACGCCCGGCTGGCCGACGTCAAGCGGGACTACGACCCCGGCAACGTGTTCGCGCTCAACCACAACATCGAGCCCGCCACCGCCGAGGAGGCCGAGGGCCCGGCGGCCTGACCAGAAGGGGTAACTCACCGTTCGCAAAGCTTCTCCGGTGTTCGAATGTGGAAGCTGACCGAACGGTGAGTTACCCCGACCGGGTCAGAGCACCAGTCCGCGGTTGACCCACGTCGAGGTGACGACCATGCCGACCTTCTCGTAGAGCGACAGTGCGCCGGTGCGGGAGTCGGTCGAGAGCTCGGACCTGTGCGCCCCGTGCTCCCGGCCGACCCGGAAGGAGTCGACGAGCAGTGCCTGGGCCAGGCCGCGGCCGCGCTCCTCCTTCTTCGTGGCCAGCTTGGAGATGAACGCGGTGTCGAGGCCGAACAGCACCCACGCCATCGCGACGACCACGCCGGTGGGGTGCACGACGACCCGCAGGTTCCACGGCTCGAAGCCGGGCCGGCCCGTGACCGAGGCCCTCCAGTCCTCGAACGACTCGCGGTCGCGAGCTGACCACTCGAGGAAGGCGTCCTCCTGGACGTTCCAGACCTGCTCGTACTCCGCGGGGTCGGCCTCGCGCACGGTGTACCCATCGGGCAGCGGGCGCTCGGGCACCGTGGCGCCGTCGGGCAGCCCCAGCC
>Ga0136846_1238416_pt1 | contig 41507 bp, 35 predicted proteins | sample HopSoiMetagenom2_FD_96841 | JGI IMG/M metagenome (GOLD analysis project Ga0136846, IMG submission 96841) | Grasslands soil microbial communities from Hopland, California, USA - 2 Assembly 2016 (version 4) | ecosystem: Environmental > Terrestrial > Soil > Grasslands | place: USA: Hopland...
GGGATCGTTGATTCAAGATCTCTGAGGGAGATCTTCTACGGCACATCGCGCTGCTTGATCAATTCCGCAGCCAACGCCATCAAGATTCTTGGCCGTGCTCAGCATGGCGCACTGCGCACCCAAGCTAAATCCGAAGGGTGACCCCAACAAGTACCTGTCTGACAAGGGCGCGCCGTGGAAGAAGTTGGCCAACGAGAAGCCGAAGGGCGAGACGATTCAGTATGACAAGCTGTTGAACGCCTGGAAGGAAGGCAAAGTCCGCTGATCGCCATCGATCGGTTTGACTGGACGTGAGCGCCCCACTGTCGAGCCGGCGTTCTTGAAACCCTCGACGAAAAAACGTCGGGGGGCTTCTTCTTGGTTGGTCACCGAACTCGGGGGCAGGCAGCCGTTGGCTTGAATTGCTGCCCCGTTCGTTGGAACTCCCCAGAGCTGGATAGCCGGAACGGATCGCGCGTTTCTACAGCGGAACTTTGACGTCGGCCAGGACGCGCTTGACGCCGTCGAGGAATTTCACTGCGTGGTCGCGTGTGCCCTGTTCGACCGCACTCCAGACACGAGGCGGAAAGTTGCTCGGCAAGACAATTTGAACCCGGGCAAGTGCCGCATCGACCCCTTCCACCATCTCCACCATCTGCCCCCACATCCCGGCGATGCCGCTTTTCTCGGCAAGCCCGAACCAATGCTCCGTCCGGATCTCGAGCAGCTTGTAGTGCGCATTTTTCGAACGCACAGCCATCGCAAGTGTCGCCTTGTGGCGTGAGATCTTGTTCGGTGCCTCGCCCATGACGGGCCATGCCGAGAGGATGTCGTAGAGCGGTGTCATTGCGAAGCTGCCGCCACGCCGGTGGAAGATCGAATAGTTCTTGGCATGGCCATCGATGGCCGCGAGCAGCCAGAACGCCAGTTGGGTGCGGATGAAGCGGCTGCGATCGAGCTCGCTTTGCTCGCTGGCTGCCAGCAGTTCGAGGCTGGTCCGCATGGACGGGCCACCGTCTTTTTCATATTTGTTGTCGGGAGAGGTGCCGGTGGCTTGGCAGAAGTCTTCTTGAGGCAGTCGGGCGATCCAGGTGCCGGTTTTCGGATTGAAGCCGGCTTGGTCTTCTTCACCGGCGCTTGCAACACCTTGCCACCGGCGGTCGAAGCGCTTGACGACGAGCGCCTTTTTCTTGCCGAAGGTGGCCATTTCCGTCTCGGCCGACGTCAGGCCTAGCTCGCGAACGATTTGTGCGCACAGCCATTCGTTTTCGACCGACTCGGACATGTCGATCAGTCGTCCACCGATGAGGCCGAGCGGCAGCTTGAGGATGTGGGTGGTCGGGGTGGCGCCGTGCGGACGCCGCCAGATGTCCCCGAACTTGAGCAGCGCGGTTTTTTCCTGGGCGCCCGCGATGGAGATGCGGAAGTCAATGTCGTCATCGGTGTCGCGCATGCCGAGTGGTGTGTCGGAGGTGACGCCATTGAGGATGCGCTCGACAGCATCGTCCGTGAGGGGCTCGCTTTCAATGCGGTCCCACCCATCGGGGCTCATGTTCGTGGGCAGGAGCTGCACGGCGCCCACGCAGTCGCGGCCGATGGCCGACAACAGGTCGAAAGCTTCGGTTGATCGGGCCTTGAAGCGCGAGCGCAGGCGCTTGCGGATCTGCTCGTTGTCCGGCAAGAGGTTATCGAAGTAGTTCTCGACCGCTGGCCCGCGAATCTCGCGGCCTGCGGTGATCGGCAGCGACAGCGACAGTGCTCGTGCCGCCGGCGAGCGTAGCCACGATTCTTCGTAGGCAAACGCGGGGTTGCCTGAGCGAGTGGAAAACCAGACGCCGACCAGTTCCCCATTCATCCAGACGTTGAGTGCATCGCGCATCACCAGTCGCCTTCGCCGGCCTTGGGCAGCCCATTGGGTACGGAGGGTTCATTCGCCTTGAGCTCGGTGGCGCCCATCGGGCTCAGCGACATCTGGACGCCGAGGGCCGACAGCAGTTGGAGCAATTGGTCCACGCTGATCGATGTCGGATTGGCTTCGATGCGCGCGATGCGTGCCTGCCCCACACCCAGAACCTTGCCCAGCGCCGTCTGGCTCAAGCCTTTGGCTTGGCGCAGTGCACGCAAGTGAGCTGATAGTTGAGCAGGGGTCAGGATGAAGTAGCTCATTGGTGCAGCGTATTCCTCTTTTGGCATATATGTCAAATATTGCCAATAAGGAATATGTGTAAACATATGCCTAAATTGGCATAAATTGCGTCCCCACGCCAAAGGTGATTGCGCGCATTCCTCGAGCCGTTTCAGCGACCACTGCGGTACGCTGTCGCCCCAAGACCAACAGGACGCTGTCATGAAAAATCTCCCAGCACGCGAAAAACTTGACCTGGCCGAGAAGGTTGCCCTCTACCTCGTACTCGTCGGATCGCTCGACAAGACCTCTCCTGTCGAGGATTACGACCGCGCCAACGAACTGAGCCTGGAGCTCGCCATGCTGCTGCCGAGCAACCTGTACCGAAACATGGTCGAGGCAGCGGCGCACCCGAATAGCAAGGTCAATCCGGCGTCGGTGGCGATATCGATGCGGTCCGAACTGATTGCGCCGGACGAGGGCAACCTCCAACCGGAACAAGTCGCCTTCCACGCGCCCGGCGCGGCGATGGAGCGTCCCAAGGGCAAGGCGCACTGAGAGTGCTGAGAGGATTTCGATCATGCCCGCTTATCACGCCAAAAGACCCCTGCTCGTCGTTGCAAATGCTGGCCATAGCACGAGCTATGGCTGCGCTTTGCGCCTAGATCAGGTGCCTTTTGACGTGCTGCTCGGACACGCTCGAAATACTCTCAGCCTCTGAGAGGCTGAGAAGCTCCAGCGAACCTCGCACGAGAGAGCTCGAACCATGGCCCCGAACAGCATCTTGTCGTGCATTGCGATCACTGCATCGCTCGCATTGACCCCGTCCGTGTCGACCTTCGCGCAGTCCGCGCCCGACGGGCCGATCACTTCGCTGCCGTACTCGCCGAGCCTCGACCTCACGTCGATGGACAAGACCGCAGAAGCCTGCATGGATTTCTATCGCTACGCCTGCGGCGGCTGGGAGCAGAAGAATCCGATTCCCGCCGACCAATCGAGCTGGAGTGTCTACGGCAAGCTGCATGACGAGAACCTGCACTTCCTTTGGGGCCTGCTGAACGAGGTCTCGGTGGCGCGCCTTGATCGCACGCCCTCAGAGCAGAAGACCGGTGATTACTTTGCGTCCTGCATGGATGAGTCGGCCATCGACGTCGCGGGCGCCGACCCCATCCAGCCCGCGCTCGATAGAGTCGCCAAGCTTACGAAGACGAAGGACGCGGCCCGGCTCACCGCGTGGCTGCACCTGACGGGCACCGACAACGCAATCTTCCGGTTTGCCTCCGAGCAAGACTTCGCCAACTCTTCGCAAGTCATCACGACGGCGGACGCTGGCGGCCTGGGTCTGCCGGACCGCGAGCAGTACTTGAAGACGGATGCCAAGTCCAAGGACATCCGCAGCGCCTACCGCGCGCATCTCGCGCGCATGTTTGAGCTGCTGGGAGACTCGCATCAAACGGCCTCTGCCAATGCCGACACCGTGCTCGCGATGGAAACCGATCTGGCCCGCTCGTCGCTCAAAAGCGAAGACCGCCGCGATCCGCACAAGGTCTATCACAAGATGACGCTTGCGCAGCTCAAGAAAATCGCGCCGAACTTCGACTGGCCGGTTTATCTCGAGACCCTTGACGTGCCCGTCGAAGCGGCCATCAACGTCGCCCAGCCGGCGTTCTTCAAGAAGCTCAACATCATGCTCGGCAAGCGCTCGCTGGCCGACTGGAAGACTTACCTTCGCTGGAAGATTGTCGACGCGCAGGCGGCCAATCTGTCCAGGCCATTCGTGCAGGCGAACTTCGATTTCTTCTCGACCAAGCTGCGCGGCATCGAGAAGATGCCCCCGCGCTGGAAGACTTGCGTGCGCGCGGTCGATCGAGACCTTGGCGAAGCACTCGGCCAGGTATTTGCCAAGCGCACCTTCGCGGCCGAGACCAAGCAACGAGCCGCGGACATGACGAAGGCGATCGAGCGCGCCATGGAAGCGCGCATCGCGACCCTCGACTGGATGAGCGCATCGACGAAAGCGGCTGCGCTCGAAAAGCTTCGCACCCTCGTCAACAAGATCGGATACCCCGACAAATGGCGTGACTACGGTGCACTTGAAGTGCGCCGTGGTGACCATTTCGGCAACGTCCAGCGCAGCCAGACCTTTGAGTCGAAGCGCCAGGTTGCCAAGGTCGGCAAGCCTGTGGACCGCAATGAATGGGAGATGACGCCGCCCACCGTCAACGCGTACTACAGCCCCCAGATGAACGACATCAATTTCCCGGCAGGCATTCTTCAGCCGCCACTTTTCGATCCCAAGCTGGACGATGCACCCAACTTCGGCAACACCGGCGCCACCATCGGCCACGAACTTACGCACGCCTTCGACGACGAAGGACGCCAGTTCGATGCGAAGGGCAACCTGCGTGACTGGTGGACGAAGAAAGACGCCGACGAGTTCACGAAGCGGACGTCCTGCATCGTCGACCAGTACTCAGGGTACACAGTCATCGACGACATCAAGATCAACGGCAAGCTGACCGTCGGTGAAGACGTGGCCGATTTGGGCGGCACCATCATCGCGTACCTGGCGTGGAAGGCGACCACGGCCAACCAGAAGCTCGAGCCGGTGGACGGCTTCACGCCCGAGCAGCGGTTTTTCATCGGCTACGCCCAATGGGCCTGCACCAACGCACGGCCTGAAATCTTGCGCCTGCGCGCGCTGACCGATCCGCACTCGCCGGCGCGATATCGCATCAATGGCGTGGTGGCCAACATGCCCGAGTTTGCACAGGCGTTCATGTGCAAGCCCGGCCAGCCCATGGTGCGCGAGAAGCCCTGCAAGGTGTGGTGAGACGGTCGTGTTCATTGGAGCCCTGTTCGCGCTGGCTGCGGGCCTGATGTGGGGTTTGGTCTTCATTGCCCCGCTGATGCTGCCGGAGTACCCTGCGGCATTGCTCTCGTTTGCACGCTACCTGGCTTTCGGCGTGATCGCCGTTCCCCTCTCCTGGTTCGATCGCGCAAGGCTCGCGCAATTCACGCGCAGCGACTGGACAGAGGCGCTCAAGCTGTCGACGGTGGGCAACTTGCTGTACTACCTGTGTCTCGCCGCCGCGATCCAGCGTGCGGGCGGGCCGCTGCCGACGATGATCATCGGCACCTTGCCGGTGGTGATAGCCATCAGTTCCAACTTGCGCGATGCGAAACGCGATGGACGGCTCCCCTGGCGCAAGCTCGCAACCTCGCTTGCCTTGATCGGAATCGGCATCGCGCTCGTGAATCACGTCGAGATCGACCATCTGCGTGCGCAGAACCATGCCGACATCGGCAGCTATGTGTGGGGCGCGCTTCTCGCCATCGGTGCTCTGATCTGCTGGACCTGGTACCCCATCCGCAATGCCGATTGGCTGCGTGCCCATCCCGATCGCAGCCCGCGCACGTGGGCGACGGCGCAAGGTCTCGCGACGCTTCCGATGGCTTTCTTGGGCTACGCGGGGTTCTGGATATGGAACAGCGTCAGTGGGCAGGCGTTTTCCATGCCGCTCGGACCGACGCCTGCGCTCTTCGTTGGCCTCATGCTCGCCATCGGCCTGCTGGCTTCATGGCTGGGCACCATGTGCTGGAATGAAGCCAGCCAACGCCTGCCGACCACGCTGGCAGGGCAGTTGATCGTCTTCGAGACGCTGGCGGCCCTTGCCTATGCCTTCATTCTGCGGGGCGCGCTGCCTGCAAGCGCTACCCTTGCGGGCGTAACGCTGCTCTTGGCCGGGGTCATGTGGGCACTGCGCGCCAAGCCCGTCCCGCTCGTGGCCAAATCCTAGAGGCTGAGAGTGTTGATCATGCCCTCATTCGCCCAAAACCCCCGGACGCTTTTGAAAAACTCTCAGCCCCTGAAGTGCGGAAAATTGCCTGCGTGGAGCTGTAAATTCGATATGTCGCGCAAGGAGGTCAGAACTCCTTTGCCAAGATCGTCCCCAAACTTTGTTGCCATGCACCACCTGGAAGGACCCCGTTACGTGAATCGCCAACGTTCCCTTATCAACGCGAGCGTGCTCGCAGTTCTTGCTCTGACCCTCGCTGCCTGCGACAAGCCGGCACCGACTTCGGAGTCCGCCACCACAGCGACGCCGGCCGCATCCAGCGCCTCGGCCACAACGGCCAGTCCTCAGTCTTCGCCGCGTGACGTTTACGAAGCCGCATCCAAGGGCACCGGCTTCACCACCGGCCCGGTGATGGCAGCCAACACGGTCTACGTCTTCTTCGACCCCACTTGTCCACATTGCGCCCAGTTGTGGACGAACGCCAAGTCGTTGTCCACCAAGCTGAAGATTGTGTGGATGCCCATCGGCCTGCTGCGCAGCTCGTCGGCGCCTCAGGGCGCAACCATTCTGGCCTCACCCGACCCGGCGGCCGCAATGAACGAGAACGAGACCAGCGTGCTTGCCCATGGTGGAGGCATCACCGCCAATCAGAGCGTGGGCGGCGAAGTCATCAAGAAGGTCCAGGCCAACACAGACATCTTCAAGCAGCTCGGCGCAGAAAGCGTGCCGCTGATCGTCTACCGCAACAGCAAGAACGGACAGTTCGGCAAGCACGACGGGGCAGTGACAGCCGAGCAGTTGGTAGAAATGGTGGGGCTTTAACAAGCACCTGAACGGAAGGCCTCGCTAGGCTAGAAGGCAAAAAAAAGGGACCTTTCGGTCCCTTGGGAATGCCCGCTTCGGCCTTTTGTGCTGAATCGCACTTCGAAGTGCCGCGGCGCCACGTTGTGGGTCGCCTCCCCGCGGGGAATGAAAAGAATTGTCTTCGTTGGAAGAGTCGTCGTCCTGAGAGTGGTATTAAACGTTCTGAAAATCACGCCCCTGCATGGGATTTGGGACGTTTGAAACAGACCGGAATCCTGTCATGAGGTCCCCGGTCGAAGACCGTCCTGCCCGAATTGAGCACCCGCCTCCTGAAAACACTGCCCCCGGAGTTCCCTGCAAATGCGTTTTTCAAGAGTTTCCACCTGCATCCTGGCCCTCTGGGCTGGGACAGCGCTCGCCGATCCGAGCCCGAAGCAGGCGGCGGCTTGTGTGGCGGCACTGCATGCCCGAGCCGAACCTATGGCCAAGCGGATGCGCGAAGGCGATGCGGAAGCAGAAGTGCAATTGCTGCCGGTCGTGACGGCCTCGTTTGCCTTCGTCGGCTCCGTCTACAAGCAAGGCGTGCGCGGCCCTGAAGCCGATGCACTGCTGAAAGCCGCTGAAAAGGCGCAGTCCACCGTGTCGCCAGACGATCTTGCCCGCGCGCAGGACGCTTGCCAGGCGCAGGGCCAACAACTGCTCACGCAGGCGAACTATTTCGAGCGTCAGTTCGTTTCGCGCGCTGCCCGCCAGCGCATCGACAAGCTGCGCGGCTCGTCTTAGGCTTAGGCCTGCTCTCAAGCTTCGGTGTTCGCCATGGTGCCGCGACACGCCGCCGCCCCGCACCGGCATGGGTAGTCCGCCGGCTCTGAATCGCCCACGTCGAGGCGATAGTCTATGAAGAGTTCTTCCCCGCGTCGAACTCGCCGTCGTGTGTGGATCAGGATTTGCAACTGACCGTCCTCGTCGGTTTCTTCGCAGGCCTCGCAATTCGGCGCACACGAGTGGTTGATGTGCCGGGTCGCGTTGCCGCCTTCCGCGCCGTCGATCAGCGTGCCATCGGACAGGCCGAAGACATAGGTCAGCTCTTGATCCCACTGCCGGTCGTTCTCCTCTTCCGGGGCATAGCGCCGCCCCTCGTAACGGCCCACGAGATGGCCACGTGGCATGCCGCACAGGGCGAAGGTGCCGATGCCGTGGATGTCGCTGTGCCGCACTTCAAGTTCAGTGTCTTCGGCGATGGATGAGAGCTTCGTCTTGGTAATCATGTCTATCGAAAGATAAAGGCCAGGCCATTTGCTGCAAGCAAGATGCTGCTTGCGCTCGATGGTCAGGGAGTTGATACACGAAAAAAATAATGAGCGATTGATATGCCGGCAGGCTCGTCCCGATTCTGCAAGCTCCGTTCCAGAACGAAGCCGAGATTCGTGCCTTTCGGGCTACCAAAGCGCTTCGTCCACGACCTCCACCCAATGCCTCACCGGCGTCTGCGTCCCGCTCTGCAAATGCTGGATGCAGCCAATGTTGGCCGATACGATAGCCTGTGCCTTCAAGGGTTCAAGCTGGCCGAGCTTGCGGTCGCGCAAGGCATAGGCCATCTCCGGCTGAAGCATCGAATACGTTCCCGCCGATCCACAGCACAGGTGACTTTCTCGTGGCGCGACTTGCACGTCGAAGCCGAGTTCGTTGAGTGCCGTTTCCACACCGCCTCGCAATTGCTGCCCATGTTGCAGAGTGCACGGCGAATGGAAGGCGAGGCGCGTGACCTTGCGGCGACGAACCTTGTTCTTGAGCGTTGGCATGAGACCGGGCAGCAGTTCACTCAAGTCCTTCGTGAGCTCCGAAATTCGCTGGGCCTTGTCGGCATACGCCGGGTCATGGGCCAACGCACGCCCGTAGTCCTTCACTGTCGCGCCGCAGCCCGACGCGTTCATCACGATCGCCTCGACCTTTCCCGACGACACGGTGGGCCACCATGCATCGATGTTGCGCCGCATGTCGGCGAGACCGCCCTCGTGGTCACTCAGGTGTAGCCTGATGGCTGCGCAGCAGCCTGCCTCGTCGGCCACCAATGTCTGGATGCCGGCCGCGTCGAGCACGCGCGCAGTTGCGCTGTTGATGTTGGGCATCATCGCCGGCTGCACGCAGCCCATCAGCAAGAGCACGGCACGCGGGTGCGACCGGTTGGGCCAGCGATGCGTCTCTTCTCCTGCCTTGGCAGGAACCTTGTTTTGCAAGTTCGCGGGCAGCAGGGGCCGCACCAATTGGCCGACTTTCATCGCTGGCGCGAAAAGAGGCGATGTGAGACCTTCTTTGAGCAGCCATCGAACGGCCCGCTCGCCCGCAGGCCGTTGCACGCGCTCTTCGACGATGTTTCGCCCGATCTCCACCAGTTGTCCGTACTGCACGCCCGAGGGGCAAGTTGTTTCGCAATTGCGGCAGGTGAGGCAGCGGTCGAGGTGCAATTGGGTCTTGCGCGTGGGTGCATGGCCTTCGAGCACCTGCTTGATGAGATAGATTCGTCCACGCGGCCCGTCGAGTTCGTCGCCCAGCAACTGGTAGGTGGGGCAGGTGGCGGTGCAAAAACCGCAATGCACGCACTTGCGAAGAATGCCTTCCGCCGCTTCGCCTTCAGGCGTGTTCTTGAATTCAGGCGCGAGTTGGGTTTGCATGAAGACTCAGTCTCAGAGCCCGGTATACAGACGGCCGGGGTTGAACACACCGGCTGGGTCGAAGGATTTCTTGAGATTGCGGTGGATGCGCATGAGCGCCGGCGCGAGCGGTGCGAACACACCCGCCGACTTGTCCTTGCCGAGAAAGATCGTCGCGTGGCCACCCGCCAATTTCACCGCCTCGCGCACCTGGGCTGCGGCCTGTGCGCTCACAAGCCAGCGCTGGGCTCCGCCCCATTCCACGAGTGTCTCGCCGTGTAGTTTCAATGGTGGTGTGGTGCTCGGTACCGACAAGCGCCAGAGCGTCGCGCCACCGTCGACGGCCTTGCCTGCATGCGCGAAGAACTCGTCGGTATGATCGCGAAGCCCTTGCCAGAACGGTGGACCCAAGTCGGCTTCGATCAGGTCGCCGCCCAGGGCATCGATGGCCGCATTGACCGCCGCGAACGCACCGCGCAGCCGCACCACGAGCGTGTCGCTCCACCAGGCACTCGCGTTGATCGGCAAGGGCTTTCCAGCCCATTCGTTCAGACGCTGCAGCGCGGTGGCCTCGTCAATCTGGAACCGCACCGTGGCGCTCGCGCTCGCCATCGGCAGCACCTTGAGCGAGACCTCGAGGATCACGCCCAGCGCGCCCATCGACCCGGCGAGGAGGCGCGAAACGTCGTAGCCTGCAACGTTCTTCATCACCTGGCCTCCGAAGCTCAGCACGTCGCCGCGACCGTTGAGCAGCGTGGCGCCGAGCACGAAGTCGCGCACCGATCCGACCGCGGCGCGCGACGGCCCCGACAAACCTGCGGCCACCATGCCGCCGACGGTTCCGCCGCCGGGCGCGAAATGCGGCGGCTCGAAGGGCAGGTACTGGCCGCGTTCGGCGAGCGTCGCCTCGAGCTCGGCCAGCGGCGTCCCGCAGCGTGCAGTGATGACGAGTTCGGTTGGTTCGTAGACCGAAATGCCTCGAAGTCCAGTCGTGTCGAGAATGGCGCCTTGCTGTTTTTCTCCATAGAAGGCCTTGGTGTTGCCGCCGCGAATGTCCAGGGTCTCGGCGTGGGTGCCGGCCGATTTCACCTGGTCGACCAATCGCCTCAGCGCGGGGTCGGTGTCCGGCATGTCAGTCTTCTTCAGAAGCGAGGGATGTCAGCGAAGGGCAGCAAGCCGCGATGCACGTGCATCTTGCCTCCTTCCGCGCAGCGCGCCAGGGTGGGAATCACCTTGCCGGGGTTGAGCAGCTCCTTCGGGTCGAAGGCATGTTTCACGCCGAGCATCTGTTCGCGTTCGTTGGCCGAGAACTGCACGCACATCGACATGAGTTTCTCGACGCCCACGCCGTGCTCGCCCGTCACCGTGCCGCCCAGGGCCACGCTCGTTTCGAGGATGTCAGCGCCGAACTGCTCGCAGCGACGGAGCTGGTCGGCGTCGTTCGCGTCGTAGAGGATGAGCGGATGCAGGTTGCCGTCGCCCGCATGAAAGACGTTGACGCAGCGCAGGCCGTACTTCTTTTCCATCTGCGCAATGGCGATCAGAATGTCGGCCAGCCGCTTGCGCGGGATGGTCGAGTCCATGCACATGTAGTCGGGGCTGATGCGACCGCTGGCCGGAAAGGCATTCTTGCGGCCGCTCCAGAACTTGAGCCGTTGCGCCTCGTTCTCGCTCACCTGGATGCCGTTCGCACCACTCGAGCGCAGCACGTCGACCATGCGCGCGATCTCCTCGTCCACTTCCTCGGGCGTGCCATCGCTCTCGCATAGCAGGATGGCTGCGGCATCGAGGTCGTAGCCAGCATGCACGTAGGACTCGACGGCCGCCGTCATTGGTTTGTCCATCATTTCGAGCCCCGCGGGGATGATGCCGGCGGCGATCACGTTTGCCACCGCATCTCCTGCATGCCGGATGTCGTTGAAGCTCGCCATGATGCAGCGCGCCTCCTGCGGCATCGGAATGAGCTTGACGGTGACCTCGGTCACGACCGCGAGCATGCCTTCGCTGCCGACCAGCACGGTCAACAGGTCGAGGCCAGGCGCATCGAGCGACTCGCTGCCAATGTCCACCGCCTCGCCGTCGGCCAGGAAGCCCTTCACGCGCAATACGTTGTGCAGCGTGAGTCCGTACTTGAGGCAGTGCACGCCACCCGAGTTCTCGGCCACGTTGCCGCCGATGGTGCAGGCGATTTGGCTGCTCGGGTCGGGTGCGTAGTACAGGCGATGTGGTGCGGCGGCCTCGCTGATCGCGAGGTTGCGCACGCCGCATTGCACCCGCGCCGTGCGCGCGTGGGGGTCGAGCGAGAGGATCTTGTTGAACTTGGCGAGGCTGAGGGTCACCCCCCGCCGATGTGGAAGCGCACCGCCCGACAGGCCCGTTCCGGCGCCTCGAGGCACCACTGGCACGTCGAGCCGATGGCAGGTGCGAAGCACGGCGGCGACTTGCGCTTCGGTCTCGGGAAGAGCCACGACCAGTGGTTGCTGGCGATAGGCGGTGAGCCCGTCGCATTCGTAGGGAATGGTGTCCTCGGTATGCCAGAGCAAGGCATGCTTGGGCAGCACGGCGCTGAGTTCGGCCACCACCTGGGTGCGACGTTGGACGCGGTCGGTGACGGGGGTGGCAGAGTCGTTTCGCAGTGGGGCGTTCATAGGCAGGTCCCCGGGCCTCTCAGGCTGTGAAAACAGTCAGGACGCCCGTGTACCCGTAGAGGTGATGCCGTGCTATCTCGCCGCTTGCGAAAAACCCGACCAGCGGAACATCGCCCAAGGCGTGCCTCACGATTGCAAGCTCCGCCGACGGCGCACCGAAGTGTCCGCCGCCTCGTCCGGCACAACTCACGTACACCGCGCCCGCGATCCGCTGCGGTGCCTGTTCGATGCCGGTTCCCTTCAAGGCAAGCGCCGTCTCCAGCGACAAGGCTGCCGGCGCCAGCTCCTCCCGGATCTCGCTGCAGATGCGCACCAGGTCGCGCCTCGCCGCCATCGTGTTACGGCTGCAGAACGTGAGTTGCGTGCCTACCGGCGCGACATCGCCGATGGCGATGCCATTGCGCGCCGGATCGAGTCCCACCAGATGCCGCACCCGCGTGTCGTTGCCGAACTGCCCGGCCCGCGACAACGCGTTGTCCTGTGAATCGCTCAAACCCACGAGTGTCTGGCGCAGCCGGGGCAGGGCTTCACGAGGCTCGCGGTCGTTGATGTCCATGTCGCGCAGCAGGCAGTCGAGTGCGGGCTCATCGTCGAGGGTGAGCACGACGTTGCGCTGGGAGGCAGTGACGCGCCGCACTGGCCCAACCGGCTGGCAGCCCTGAGTCACGCGCGACATCATCGCCACGTCTGCGCTGAAGGCAACCCCCGACAAGCCGCCTTCGAATACGCCGTCGGCGATGTGCGCGCACCGTGCCGGCCAGCGCTCACCGGGCGGCACGTCCGCCCGCGCTGACGCCAGGCCGCCGAAGAGATAGCCGGTCGATGTGCGGTCCGCCAGCTCGCCGATCAACTCAGACAGATCGCTCGTGTTCGGGTCAGCGTGAACCTGCGCTGTGGCCGCATCGAAGGCGCCGAGCGGGCGAATGCCCGAAAACACCTTGAAGCACTCGCGCGGGATGTCACCCAGCATCAGGGACACCGCAGGTTCATCGAAGTACTCGACTCCGTTGCCCGAGATGCCCACGCCTACCGCACCGACCCAGGCCGTGCCCGGCCAGCGCCGTTGCGCGTCCGCAAGAAGCGCTTCGGCCTGCCCGCCAAGGTGATCGGTCAGGTAGAGCCAGCCGATGGTCGGCTGACTGATGACCGCGTGGACACGCTGCGCCTCGATCTGCGCCGCCGCCTGGGCGAGGGCCGTTTTCCCGTCCGCGTGCGTGGCGTGTGCGTGCAGAAACAGTTTCATGGCCGGCGCCGTGAGAATTTAAGTATCTAGGTGGATTTGCGCTTGCGGGCGGCCGTGGTCGACTTGCGCGCCACGGGGGCGGGCGCGCTGACGGTTTTCTTGATTGTCTGTTCGGCCGCGTCGACGCCTTGTTTGACCATCGCCGTTGCAAGGTTCTTCGCGGCGTCGGCAGCGGTGTCTTTCATCGCGGCGGTGGCAAGTTCAGTGAACTGCTTGGTCAGCGCGCCCCACCACTGCATCGGGTCGACGGGCGACGTGCCGGTGTCGGCCTTCGCCGAACGGGATGTCTTCTTTGCGGCCGTCTTGGCTGCAGGCGGCGGGGGTGCCTCGGCCTTGTCCGCCGCGGGCGCCGCCGTGTCCGTTCCCGGCATGCGGATCTTGAGCGAGTCGCGCAGGTCGTCCATCTGCACGTTCATGGTCTTGAGGGTCGACAAGGTCATTCGCTGCACTTCCATTGCCTGGATGGTGGCGCCTAGCATGCGAGCGTTCTGCTCCAGCCAGAACTGCACCGTACGCAGCTCCTCGATGCGCCTCTCCAGTTCCTCGGGATTCAGCGTCGGCGCGATCCATTGCCCGATGTTGGGCAAGGCAGAGCCGGCGTTCTTTACTAGGTCCTGAAGAAAGTCGAAACCGGGGACTAGCTTGGTGAAGGCAGGCGCGTCGGCCATGAAGTCTCCTTGCAGTCGTTATGCGACTCATTGTGCATGGGTTGTGGCGCCCTTGGCAGATGCGACCCCGACCTTCGCGCAAGTATCACTGGTGCAGTGATTCACTGCTCTGCGGAACTTAGGACATGGCCCGAAACAACTTGCCGTTTTGGGGGTGCTGGGCGGGCGCGCTGCGGCGTTGCTCCGCACTTGTGTGGCTCGCCACACGGCGCTCGGAGCGCCTTGCATCGCATCCCGCCCAGCGCCCCCAAAACGGGAACTTATTCCGGGCCATGTCCTTATTCACTGCCTCGCGAATTCGACCTTTTCCACCTTGTAGCCCCGTTTGGCCAGAAGTTGTGGCAGGCCCAGCGGCCCGATCATGTGCAGGCTGCCCACAGCGGCGAACACGCGCTTGCCGCCGACATGCAGTGCGTCGATGCGCTGCGCCATCGCAGGGTTGCGGTCGTCGAGCAATCGCTTCATCAAGGCGCGCTCGGAGTCGGTGGACATGCACTGGCACCACTCGTCGTAGCGATCGAGCTCGCCGTAGCGGCTCTCGGCCCACACGCGGGCAATGCGGCGCAGCATGGGACTCGCCTCACCGGTCTCCAGAGAATGAAGTGTTTGTTCGATGCTCTCCCGCGCTTCCTGCCGGGTGCGGCTGCGAAGCGCCGCCAGTTGCTGCTCGGGCGTCTCAAGGGAGATCACCGGCCGACCGAGCTTGTGGCCAAGCAGGGACAACGATCGATCGATCGCGTAGGTCGGGTCGAGCCCGTCGCGCCGGGCGGACATCGCCACGAGGGTTGTCGAAGCCATCTCAGCTGACATCAACTCCAGCAACTGCTCGGGCAGGCAAGCGGCCTGGATCTGCGTGATCAGTCGCGCCTTCAGCGCATCGTCAACGGCGTCCTGCGGACGAGGTGCCATGCCCGCGAAAAGGCGCTGCATGATGGCCGGGTCCAGCACGTCGAGCTCCAGCGCGACCACGTCGCTGTCCCGCATGGCGCTCATCAGCGTTGCACCTGGATAGGCCCAGTCGTGCCTTGCAACATGAACGGTGCCGTAGAGGTAGGAGACCCGCCCGTCCTTCTGGATTCGCCACATGAAACCGCGATCGACCGCCGTCTGGGACGCGGCGTCCTCCAGCGCTGGTGGTTGTGCCGCCGGCGGGCAGGGCCGCGCGCTGTCGGCATGGGCATGAAAGCCGGTGCTCACCAGCAATGCGGCGATGAGCCATCTGAACGGGCGCCCTGCGATGAGATGGTGGATCAATTTCATTGCGAGAGCTTAAGTCCTGGTCCAGGCGCCGCGAAGGATCAGGCCGAGGCTGTGTACAGCGGCGCGATCTTCTGATCGATCGCGCCAAAGATGCTCGCACCATCCGATCCCTTCATCTCGATGCGGATGGTGTCGCCGAAGCGCATGAATTCCGTCTTGGGCGCGCCTGTCTCGATGGTCTCGATGGCGCGCTTTTCTGCGATGCACGAGTAGCCGCGCGACCAGTCCTTGTTGCTCACGGTGCCCGATCCGATGATGCTGCCCGCGCGCACATTGCGAGTCTTGGCAATGTGCGCGATCAACTGGCCGAAGTGGAAGGTCATCTCCGTCCCGGCGTCGCACAGGCCCACGCGCTTGCCGTTCCAGACGCTTTCGAGGTTCAGGTGCACTCGGCCACCCTTCCAGGCGCCGCCGAGTTCGTCGGGCGTGACCGCGACGGGGCTGAACGCGGTGGCGGGCTTGCTCTGAAAGAAGCCGAAGCCCTTGGCGAGTTCGGCCGGAATCAGGTTGCGCAGGCTGACATCGTTGACGAGCATCAGCAGTCGGATGCCTTCGAGTGCCTCGTCCGGGGTTGTGCCCATGCCCACGTCGGCCGTGATCGCCGCCATCTCCGCTTCGAAATCGATGCCGAAGCCTTCGCTCGGCACGATCACGTTGTCGCAGGGGCCGATGAAGTCGTCGCTGCCGCCCTGGTACATCAGCGGATCGGTGTAGAAGCTCTCCGGCACCTCGGCGTTGCGGGCCTTGCGAACGAGCTCGACGTGGTTGATGAATGCCGAGCCGTCGGCCCATTGGTATGCGCGGGGCAGGGGGGCGGCGCACAGTTTGGGATCGAAGGCGAACGCGTGGCGCGCCTTGCCGTGGTTGAGCGTCTGGGAAAGCTCTTCGAGCTGCGGCGAGAGGAAGTTCCAGTCGTCGAGAACCTGCTGCAGTCGGGTGGCGATGCCCGTCGCATAATGGGCCGTGCTCAAGTCGCGCGACACGACGACGAGTTGACCGTCGCGAGAACCATCCTTGTAGCTTGCGAGTTTCATGGTTGCCGAGGGCGTGTCGTGGGCCCGATGTTTTTTGATCCTCCCATTGTCGATGCTCACCGATCCCTCGCAGCTTTTGCCTCGCAGTCATCGGCGCCCGAGATTGCGCGTGCTGTGGTGTTCGGTGATCGTTGCTGCCGTGATGCACTGGTGCTTGCTGGGGACAGGTGATGTGGAAATCGGTGTGCTGGAGCCGTCTGGCACAGTCGCGGCGATGCAGGTGCGGGACGTGCCTGCCCCGATGCCTTCGCATGCTGTTCCAACGCCGGTTCCTGTCGTGCAGCGCTCGCATCCTCGGGCATCCATTGAAGGTGTGGCTGCCCCGTTAGCGGAACCGGCTCCGTCTGTCGCCTCATCCGGCGCGATCGAGACACCGAGCGAACTCGCCGCCATCCCCGCCGATACCGAACTCGTGAATGCCTTGGCCATGCCTGCCGGCCCCACCGAAGTGACGGTGCCCGTATATCGCACCGAGATGCCGCCGGCCGCAACCCTGCATTACGAGCTGCGCAAGGGATCCCTTTCAGGATCCGGTGAACTTGCCTGGAAGCCTGCTGCAGACCGGTACGAAGCTCGCCTTGAAGGCAGCGTCGCCGGCATGAACCTGATCACACAGATCAGCGTCGGTGTTTTTGATGCCAACGGTCTCGCGCCGCTGCGCTACACCGATACCCGTTCGCGCCGAGCCGCCAATGCTGCCAATTTCCAGCGCGACAAAGGAAAGATCACCTATTCCGGCCCGCAGGTCGAATACCCCCTCATCCCCGGTGCCCAGGACCGCGTGAGCTGGATGATTCAGATCGGAGCCATCCTCAACGCCGACCCGAAACTCGCCACTCCCGACGGAAAAATCTCGATGTTCGTCTCGGGCGCCAGCGGCGATGCCGACTTGTGGGTCTTTCGTTATGTGGGGGCGGAAACCCTGCGCAGCGATTCCGGCCCGTTGCACACGGTCAAATTTACACGCGAGCCGCGCAAGGTCTACGACAGGTCGGTAGAGGTGTGGCTCGCGCCCACGCGCCACCATCTCCCGGTGCGTGCCCGTTTCACCGCTACCGCGGGTGGCGACATTTTCGAATTGCTGCTTCGAGACATCCAGTCGCCATGATCCTGAGGATTTGGCCCGATTGAGACACATCTTCCGGCGGTAGACCCATGGCTTGAAATTTGCGTTGTAGGACTCAGCTTCCTGATCAAGGAGTTCTTGATGCAAATGCTTTACAACTCGGATAGTTTCGCGGTCGTGATGTTCGACGTGCCCAACGCGTCCGAAGAGGGAAGCGAGTCCGCCCTCAATCGCGGCGGTTATGAAATCGTCGACAAGTTCGCGCGGCGCGAAATCTTCATCGAAGGTGCCCTCGCGCAAAGTTTCAAGGAGGGTGTCGAAGCGCTCATCGAAAGCCAGCCCTCGGAAGAAGAGATCGACGAGTACCTCGGCCGGTTCTCGTCGTTGATGCAGCACCCCGTGATCCTGCATTGAAATACCGGCGAAATGGCCTCACGACGGTTCAAGCAATATCTCACGCGTGACCTGTAGCCGATCGGGCCCAGGATAAAAGGGGCTTGCTGCTTGGTGCATGCTGCGCCAAGATGGTTGTCCCCTTCCCGGAGGGTCCCATGGGCAAGAGCTTGAGCGATGCACGCGCGGTGTTGTCCCCCGGCCTGAAAGAGGCGCCGGTACTGGACCGCATGTGTTCGCAGTTCGTCCTCACGCTGACCATGCGCCACGTCGGCCGCTTCAACTTGCGTCGCGACTGGAACAGTCTGCTCTCGCTCACCGGGCGTCACCTGGTCTGGCCCACTTCCGTGCTCGCGCGACTGCGCGAATTCCTCAACGGTCGTTGCAAGGGCAATGAGCAGTGGAAAGGCCATGAGTCGCTGAGCGACGAGGTCTTCATGGCGCGCCACGGTGGCTGGCGCGGCCCCTATGAAGAAGCCACGCTGTTTTTCTACGTCGATGAATACATCAAGGACGCACCCAAGGATCTGCTCGCTGTCTTGGGCGCGACGGCAGACTGGCTCGATCGGAGTCTGAAAAAGGAGTCGACGCTCGTCGAGAAGAACATCGACGCATTGGCTGGTCTGCTGCAGCTCAACCCCGCCGAGCGCGCCTTGCTGCTCTATGGAACGCTGGCTCGTTACCAGCGCGACCTGCGCGGCTTGCTGGTTGAGTTCAAGGTCTCGAATGCGCAGGAGGCTTATGCCGCGATCGCGTCCGTGGCGGGTGTCAACGAGACCGAAGTGGCCGAAGCGCTGCGCGCAGGCTCGCGACTCGAACGCATCGGCATGGTCGAGAATCTGATTTCGGAACACAACATCACCGACCTCGCCGACTTGATGAAAGTGAGCGAGCAACTGCCGCCGGTGCTCATGCGCCAGTACGAGGGTCCGTCGGATTTGATGGCTGTTTTCACGCGGCCCGCAACGCGCAGCGAGCTGACGCCGGCCGACTTCCATTACGTGGGCGACGACCAGAAGGTCTTGACCGCCATGTTGCGCAATGCGGTCGCGCACAAGGAGCCGGGCGTCAACGTGCTTCTGTACGGCCCGCCCGGCACCGGCAAGACGGAACTCGCCAAGGTGGCGGCGCAGGCGGCGGGGCTCGAGTTGTACGAGGTGGAATACGCCGACCGTGACGGCAACTCGCTCAGCGGCCGCGACCGGTATCGCTCGCTGCAGATCAGCCAGGTTTTCCTCAAGGGCGGCAGCAACGTCGCGCTCTTGTTCGACGAAGTGGAAGACGTCTTCCCGCCAATCTCCACCGATGCTGCGCAGTTGATGGCGCGGCTTGACACCGGCGACGGTGCGCCCAGCGGCAGTGTGAGCGGCAAGGCCTGGGTCAACCAGATCCTCGAAACCAATCCCGTGCCGGTGATCTGGGTGACCAATCGCATCGAGCAGATCGATCCGGCGTTTCGCCGCCGCTTCCAGTACCACCTCGAATTGAAGAGCCCGCCGCCCGGCGCGCGCGAAGCACTTGTGACGCGTGCCTTGGCCGGCGTCCCCGTCTCCGAAGGCTTTGCAGCCAAGCTGGCCGAGCGCAAGGGCCTCACACCGGCACAGGTGCGAACCGCGGTCAAGTTCGCCCGCCTGGCGAACGAGGCCGGCCACGTCGAGGCGCTGATCGAGCGGCAGATCGGCAATGCAGACAAGGCGCTGGGCAACGGCCTTTTCGGGCGCGGACCGCGCCGCGTGGTCACGTCCTACGATCTCTCGCTCGTCAATACCGCGTCGCGTTTCGAGGTGCCCAAGATCGTCGAGGCACTGCGCCGCAAGGGTCTGGGCACCTTGTGCTTCTACGGGCCGCCGGGCACCGGCAAGACGGCGTTGGCCGAGCACATCGCGCACGAATTGCAACGTCCCTTGATGGTCCGCCAAGCATCGGACCTCGTGAGCAAGTTTGTCGGTGAGACCGAGCAAAACATGGCTGCGATGTTCGAGGAAGCCGAGGCCGAACAGGCGGTGTTGCTGCTCGATGAAGCCGACAGTTTCCTGCGGAGCCGGCGCATGGCCGAGCGCAACTACGAAGTGAGCGAGGTCAACGAGATGCTGCAAGGTATGGAGCGCTATGCCGGCATCTTTATCTGCACGACCAATCTCTTCGACGAACTGGATGAGGCGGCACTGCGGCGTTTTACGTTCAAGATCCGCTTCAAGGCGCTCACTGTGGAGCAGCGCGAGCGAATGTTCATCGCCGAGGTGCTGAACGGCGATGCAGCGGCGCTGACGGTGGAACAGCACGATCGGCTGGTCGAACTCGATCAGATATCACCAGGCGATTTCGCTGCGGTGAAGCGGCAGGTGGACATCCTGGGCGTTGGTTTCGCGCCGGACGAATTCCTCGCCCAACTCGAGACCGAACACAAGGTAAAACCCGAAGTCCGCCAGCGGCGGGGCATTGGTTTTCGTCACTGAAATCCACAGTGTGTGGCCTGGCGGCGAAACCGGTGCGGCAGGGGCTTGACGGCCTTTCTACAATGGTCAGATGAAAGCCATTCAGTACACCCGCGCCCAGTCGCTGCCAGAGATCCTCAAGCAACGCATTGCCGTCCTCGATGGCGCGATGGGCACAATGATCCAGCGCTACAAGCTCGGCGAGGCGGATTTTCGGGGCGAACGCTTTCGCGATCACGGGAAAGACCTGAAGGGCAACAACGACCTGCTGCAACTGACACGGCCGGACGTGATCCGTGAGATCCACGAGCAATATCTTGAGGCGGGCGCGGACATCATCGAGACCAACACCTTCGGCGCGACCACGGTGGCGCAAGAGGACTACAGCCTGGCCCATGTGGCCCGAGAGTTGAATGTGTCCGGGGCAAAGCTGGCCCGCGAGGCCTGCGAGAAATTCAGCAGCGCCGACAAGCCGCGTTTCGCTGCGGGCGCCATCGGCCCCACGCCGCGCACAGCGAGCATCAGCCCCGATGTGAATGATCCAGCCGCGCGCAACGTGACTTTCGACGAGCTCAAGGTGGCGTACTACGAGCAGGCATCAGGGCTGCTCGAAGGCGGCTGCGACCTGTTCCTGGTCGAAACCATCTTCGACACGCTCAATGCGAAGGCCGCGATCTTTGCGCTCGATGAATTGATGGAAGACAGCGGCGAACGCCTGCCGGTGATCATCTCGGGCACGGTGACCGACGCATCGGGCCGGATTCTCTCGGGGCAGACGGTCAGCGCCTTCTGGCACAGCGTGCGTCATGCCCGGCCGTTGGCGGTGGGGCTGAACTGCGCGCTTGGTGCGACCCTGATGCGGCCGTACATCGAGGAACTGGCGAAAGTCGCGGGCGACACCTTCATCAGTTGCTACCCGAACGCTGGGCTACCCAATCCGATGAGCGACACGGGCTTCGACGAGACGCCCGAGATCACCGGCAGCCTGGTCGAAGAGTTCGCCAAGTCGGGCTTCTTGAACATCGCGGGTGGGTGCTGTGGCACGACGCCGGCGCACATTGCGCAGATTGCACAGCGGGTAGGGAAGTATCAGCCGCGGTGCTTGCACAACGTGCCGTTCACGGGGTTGTTGGCCGCATAGGCCCATCCGGGGTTTCACCAGGGCTGCAGCGACTTGTAGCCCTAATCTGCTTCACCCCATCTGCAACACACGCTGCAGATTGAGCCTGATCTTCACCTCGTGCGGAGCCACGCCGCCGGTGATCTCGAACGCCTTCTGACGGATGTCGCGCGTCGAGGGTTCACCCAGCGGTGTTCCGTTGCGGCTGATGATGCAGGCCACTTTGGGTTGGTTCGCGCGCAGACCGCGGCGCAGCACGATTGCGACCTCGGTGCTTGCAAGGCGCACGTAGCTTCCCGGCGGATAAATCCCTACGCCCTTGATGATCGCAGCGCCCGCCTCATCGGCCTTTTTGTTCTCATCGAGGTAGGCCGCCTTGGCTGCGGCGATCGCCGGCATCGCCTGCCGCATCTTGCGGGGGCTCAACCGCGCCGCGAAGATGTCCGCGCGCTGGATCACTCGGGCCATCTGCAGCATGGGAGGCAGGTCTTTCAGCGGGCCGGCCGGCGAGGCATGGTGATGCTCCACAGCCCGAAGCCAGAGTTCATCCTTCACGCCCAGCTCATGCATCTGCGTCGCTGCCTTGAGGGCGTGACCGTCGATGACATCGCGCTGCCGCGGTGTCACAGGACCGTCCTGCAAGGCGAGCATGTCCTGCAATGTCGTCATCGCGATGTTCATCGTGAGCGCAGCTCGGCGCATCGATGGCCGCCATTCCGCCGGCCACGGCAGATTTCGCGCCGCAAGTTCGCAAATCGAAGTGACCAGCAGCGCATGCGTCACGCTGTACTGATGCAGCTCGCTTGTCGTGCTGTGGATCAGCGTGAGCAGGCCGGCATCGGTGTCCGCATCCAGCAGATCGAGCAAATCGCGATCGAGCTTCTCGACGCGCGAAGGGAAGTCGGATTGCGGCGGATCGTGCAGCAGCGAGCTTGCATGCAGCATGAGATTGTTCCACTCCGAGATGGGGTCGCCACCTGCCTTTCGCGCTGCCGTGCCGCCGAGTTCCGACACATCCGGCTGCGCCTTGGCAATCTCGCCCAGCAGCGCATTGCTGCGCACCATGGAATCGACCTTGCCCGCGAGCGCCTTCTTGAACTGCTCCGAGTCGTTCTCGTCGACGTAGATCCCGCGCGTGATCAACTGCTGCCGCTGCGCCTCGGTCGCCACCATCGTGCCGCGTGGCACGAGCAGATGCCCCGAAGCGTCGCGCAAGGCGAACGGCACCGGGAACCCGATTTTCAGAACAGTGGACGGGAGTTGGATGACAGCCATAGAAAGGGCCAGCAAAAAGCACTTCTTGCGGCCTAACGCCGCGTTGCCCTCATTTCGGCAGTTCCGCACCCGACTTGAACCCCGGGCCTTGGGCTGCGCCCGTACAATTGCCGTTCGCCCAAGGAGCGTTGCGACAGCCGATCGGCTGCCAGGCTTGGGCCGATTCTTCTCAACGGCGCTCACCCGACCTTCTGGCCGCGGTGAGTTGCGCGGTCGATTCGCTGTTTGGACGATCCCGCTGCCATGACCACCGCCTCCACTTCCGTTCACGTGCCGCCTATGAAACTCTCGGGGCTTGAACCCGTGCTCATAGGCGATGGGTCGCTGTTCGTCAACATCGGCGAGCGCACCAACGTCACGGGCTCCAAGGCCTTCGCGAGGCTCATCCTCAACGGCGAATTCGAGAAGGCATTGGCTGTCGCGCGACAGCAGGTCGAGAACGGCGCCCAGGTCATCGACATCAACATGGACGAGGCCATGCTCGACAGCAAGGCGGCGATGGTCCGTTTCCTGCATCTCATCGCATCAGAGCCCGAGATTGCGCGGGTGCCGATCATGATCGACAGCTCGAAATGGGAGGTCATTGAGGCCGGCCTCAAGTGCATCCAGGGCAAAGGCATCGTCAACTCGATCTCGCTCAAGGAAGGCGAAGAAAGCTTCCGGCATCAGGCCAAGCTCCTGCGCCGCTACGGCGCCGCGGCCGTGGTGATGGCCTTCGATGAGAAAGGGCAGGCCGACACCTACGAACGCAAGATCGAGATTTGCGAACGGGCATATCGCCTCCTCGTCGACGAGATCGGCTTTCCACCTGAAGACATCATCTTCGACCCGAACATCTTCGCCATCGCAACGGGCATCGAAGAGCACGACAACTACGCCGTCGACTTCATCAATGCGACGCGCTGGATCAAGCAGAACATGCCGGGCGCCAAGGTGTCGGGTGGCGTGTCCAACGTGAGCTTCAGCTTCCGCGGCAACGACCCGGTTCGTGAAGCCATCCACACCGTGTTTCTGTACCACGCGATCAAGGCGGGCATGGACATGGGCATCGTCAACGCCGGCATGGTGGGCGTGTATGACGACCTCGAGCCCGATCTGCGCGAGCGGGTGGAAGACGTGGTGCTCAACCGCCGGCCGGATGCGGGCGAGCGCCTGGTGGAGGTGGCGGAGAGCGCCAAGGGCGCGGCGAAGGACGACAGCGCCAAGCTCGCGTGGCGCGCCAAACCGGTGGACGAGCGCCTGAGCCACGCCTTGGTGCATGGCATCAACGACTTCATCGTCGAAGACACGGAAGAGGTCTACCAGCGCATCAAGGCCGGGGGCGGGCGTCCGCTGCACGTGATCGAAGGCCCTTTGATGGCCGGCATGAACATCGTGGGCGACCTCTTCGGCCAGGGCAAGATGTTCCTGCCGCAGGTGGTCAAGTCAGCCCGCGTGATGAAGCAGGCTGTCGCCCACCTGCTGCCCTACATTGAGGAAGAAAAGCGCCTGCTGATCGACGCTGGCGGCGAGGCCAAGCCCAAGGGCAAGATCGTCATCGCGACCGTGAAGGGCGACGTGCACGACATCGGCAAGAACATCGTTACCGTCGTGCTCCAGTGCAACAACTTCGAGGTTGTGAACATGGGCGTGATGGTGCCCTGCCAGGACATCCTCGCGCGGGCAAAGGTTGAGGGCGCGGACATCATCGGCTTGAGCGGCCTCATCACGCCCAGCCTCGAAGAAATGCAGCACGTCGCCGCTGAAATGCAGCGCGACGATCACTTCCGCATCAAAAAGATCCCGCTCCTGATCGGCGGCGCGACGACGAGCCGTGTGCACACGGCCGTCAAGATTTCTCCGCACTACGAAGGGCCCGTGGTCTACGTGCCGGATGCGAGCCGCAGCGTGAGCGTGTGCAGCGACCTCCTGAGCGACGACAAGGCCGCGGCTTACATCGAAGAGCTGAAGAACGACTACGAAAAGGTGCGCGTGCAGCACGCGAACAAGAAGGCCACGCCGCTCGTTACGCTGACGCAGGCGCGCGCCAACAAGACACCGATCGATTGGGCGAGCTACGCCGCGCCTCAGCCCAGATTCACCGGCCGTCGGGTGTTCAAGAACTACGACCTCGCCGAATTGGCGCAGTGCATCGACTGGGCGCCGTTCTTCCAGACCTGGGACCTGGCCGGGTCGTACCCCGGCATCCTCACCGACGACATCGTCGGCGAATCGGCGCGCCGCGTGCTGAGCGACGGCCAGCGCATGCTCAAGCGCCTGATCGAGGGCCGCTGGGTGACGGCGAACGGCGTCATCGGTCTCTTCCCCGCGAACACGGTGAACGACGACGACATCGAGATCTACACGGACGAGGCACGCAGCGAAGTGCTGATGACATGGCGCGGCTTGCGCATGCAGAGCGAACGCCCAGTGGTCGACGGCGTGATGCGGCCCAACCGCTGCCTCGCTGACTTTGTGGCGCCCAAGGAATCGGGCGTGGCCGACCATGTCGGCCTCTTCGCGGTGACCGCGGGGCTCGGTGTCGACAAGAAGGAAAAGCAGTTCCTCGACGACAACGACGACTACAGCGCGATCATGCTGAAGGCCCTGGCCGATCGATTGGCGGAAGCCTTCGCGGAGCGCATGCACCAACGCGTGCGCACGGAGTTGTGGGGCTATGCTGCGGACGAAACGCTGAGCAACCCCGATCTCATCGCGGAGAAGTACCGCGGCATCCGCCCGGCGCCCGGCTACCCGGCCTGCCCCGATCACACCGTGAAGGGCGAGATGTTCCGCGTGCTGCAATGCGAGGACATCGCCATGGGCCTCACCGAGAGCCTTGCGATGACGCCAGCGGCAAGCGTGAGCGGCTTCTACATTGCGCATCCGCAGGCGGCCTACTTCAACGTCGGCAAGATCGGCGACGACCAGCTTCGCGATTGGTCCGAGCGCAACGGGCTCGACATCGCGCAGGCGAAGCGGTCGCTGGCGCCGCTTCTTTGATCTCGCGCTGGTGGCGATCGCGCGACGCATGGCCGAATCTGACGAACTTTGATGCGGCCAAGCGTAGTCCCGGATACATAGCCTGATTACAGGAGTGCGGGCTCGCCAGCCTGCACACTCTTACAAATGAATCAGGGCTGTGGGCAACGATCGCGAGTGTTCAGTCGTTCAAATGCCTGAGAGGCTGAGTGCGCAACAGCGCGCCAGCAAATGAACAAGGAAACATCAATGAGCACCACCCTCGAAAGTCCGGTGTCCGCCGGCACTGGCCCTCGCAACCTCTTTGCCCGAAACGCATGGCTTGCTGCCGGCGGCCTGGCTCTCACCGGCCTCGGGCTGGCTGCGGGCCTCGCGTGGCATCCGGCGCCGCAGTCTGAATTGCTTTCGGCCGGTTCGATGGAAGCGACTCGGGCATCGCTTGCATCCAATGAAGCGGTTGTCGACACGGGTGCGAAGGCCGGCGACAAGCTCGCCGAGAAATCGACGACGGGTACGCTGGTGCCGCTCGTCGCCAACAACGGCACGCAGGCACCGCCCGCCCGCGTCGCGCCCAATCGCAGCAGCCCGGCACATCGGACGTCGCCTGCGCAGTCGCAGCAATACGCAAGCGTCGGCAGCACGACACCTCTTGCGACGCAGCCTGCAGCAGTTTGTGCGCATTGCGGCGTGATCGAGGCCGTCCGGGAAGTGACAGTCAAAGGCCAAGGCACGGGCCTTGGTGCCGTGGCAGGCGGCGTGCTTGGCGGGGCAGTGGGCAATCAGATGGGCAAGGGCAACGGCCGCGCGGTAATGACCGTGCTCGGCGCCATCGGCGGCGGCTTTGCAGGCAACGAGGTCGAGAAGCGCACCCGCAGCGAACAGATCTATGAAGTGCGCGTGCGAATGGATGACGGCCAGGTTCGCACATTCCAGCAGAAGAGCGCCCCGACGCCGGGATCGCGGGTCACGGTGGAGGGCAACGTGCTGCACATCACCCACGGCAATGGCAGCGGCAACGGCGACGAGAAGATGATGCGCACCTCGACGGGCTCAAGCAGCTGACGTCAACACCCGCCGATATTGAATGGCCTCCGCGAGGTGGCCAATCTTCACGTCGGCGTCACCTGCAAGATCGGCGGCGCTGCGTGCCACTCGCAGCACACGATGGAAGCTGCGGGCCGACCATCCGAGCTTGGTCGCGGCGTTCTGAAGAAACTTGGACGCCGCGGTGTCGAGCGCGCAGTGTGCATCGATGCCGTCGCCATCGAGCGCCGCGTTCAGGCGGCCTTGACGTGTGCGCTGGCGCTCCTGGGCCTTTGCCACCCGCGCAGCCACCAATGCGCTGGTGTCGCCATCGGGTGCGGCGGCAAGCGTCTCGGGCGCAACCGCTGGCACCTCCACCTGCAGATCGATGCGATCAATCAAAGGTCCGCTGATCTTGCCCTGATAGCGGAAGATGCCATCGGGCGTGCATCGGCACGATCGCAAAGGGTTGCCGTGGTGTCCGCACGGGCATGGGTTCATGGCCGCGATCAATTGAAAACGCGCCGGGAATTCTGCTTGGCGCGCCGCCCTGGAGATCACGATGCGGCCAGTCTCCAAGGGCTCACGCAGCGCCTCCAAAGCTGCCCGGGGGTACTCGGCCAATTCGTCCAGAAACAGAATGCCTTCGTGAGCCAGGGAAATCTCGCCTGGTCGCGGTGGAGACCCGCCTCCGACCAGCGCCACCGACGAGGCTGTGTGATGCGGGCTGCGCAACACGCGCTGTGCCCAGCGCGACGGATCGAAACTCGCCGTGAGGCTCAATACCGCGGCAGATTCCAGCGCTTGTGTTTCGGTCAAGGGCGGAAGCAGCCCCGCGAAACGCTGGGCGAGCATCGACTTGCCAGTGCCGGGCGGTCCCACCATCAGCATGCTGTGACCCCCGGCTGCGGCAATCTCCAGCGCGCGCTTGGCACCCGACTGCCCTTTTACTTCACGCAGATCCGGATACGAGGGGGCCGCCGTCCTGCGCTCCGCGATCGCATTTGGCAGGCCCTGTGCCGCATCGCCGGGCAGCAGCGCTTGCACGACGTCGAGCAAGTGCTTGGCGGCCTGTATCTTCAGGCCTTCAACCAGCGCCGCCTCGCGCGCGCTTGCCTGTGGAAGCACCAGTGCCCGCGCCGAGCCGCTGCGCCGCATGGCGAGCGCCATGGCCAACGCACCGCGCACCGGCCGCAACTCGCCGGCGAGCGACAACTCCCCCGCGAACTCGAATCGGGACAGGCGCTGCGCATCGATCTGTTCGCTGGCCGCGAGGATTCCCAGCGCGATTGGCAAGTCGAAGCGGCCTGATTCCTTGGGTAAGTCGGCGGGCGCCAAATTCACCGTGATCCTTCGGTTATGTGGAAATTCGAGGCCGCTGTGGAGCAATGCTGCTCGTACTCTTTCCCTCGCCTCCTTCACCTCGGTGTCGGCCAAACCTACGAGCGTGAAGCTGGGCAGGCCGTTCGCAAGGTGGACCTCCACCGTGACTTCAGGGGCGTCGAGACCGTTCAGGGCTCGGCTGTGCAACACGGCCAATGACATTTGATTCCTGCTCTTTTCTTGAGGCAAACGGGGCTCGATTCTGACGAGGCTGCCCGCACTTGGCGCACCCCTTGCGGGTCACTCCGATGGGCGGGAAAGTGCACCAACAAGCGGCTCACCAAAAAGCAACACCAGCCTGACTGAAGGCCTTTTTGGTCGAAATTCGCACTCAACTCGGGCATAAATGAGCTTCAGCGGTGCGGTCAGCCTTTCGTCATCGCGGGCACAGAAGCTGCAGAGCCTGCCGCGCACCCTTTCTAAACGATCCCGGAGAGCCAATGAAGAAGACCCTATTGAGTGTGGCCGCCGCTACCGTGTTCACCTCGGTACCCGTCCTCGTGCATGCCGAAGACGCGAACCCCCTGTCATTCAACGTCAGCCTGACGACCGACTACCGCTACCGCGGCATTTCGCAAAGCCGCCTGAAACCTGCACTGCAAGCCGGCGCCGACTACGCATTGCCCAACGGCTTCTATGTCGGTACCTGGGGTTCGACCATCAGGTGGATCAAGGACGCCGGCACCATTGTCGGCGTGGACACTGGCAGCGCGCCGGTCGAAATCGACTTCTACGGCGGCTACAAGGGCGAAATTCAGAAGGACTTTACCTACGACATTGGCCTGCTGCAGTACTGGTACCCCGGCAATCATCTGGCGAACATCGCCAAGAACGCCAACACTCTCGAGATTTACGGCGCATTGACTTATGGTCCTGTGACCGTCAAGTACTCGCATTCGCTCACCCCCCTCTTCGGTGCGGTCACTTCAGCTGGCGACAGCAAGGGCAGCGGCTACCTCGACGTGAGTGCCTCGTTCGACGCCGGAAGCGGCTTCACGATTGCCCCACACATCGGCCACCAGAAGGTCAAGAACTGGAGCGACGGCTCCTACACAGACTACTCGCTGACCGTGAGCAAGGATGCCGCAGGCTTCACTTGGAGCGCAGCGGTTGTCGGCACTGACGCCAAGCACGATCCCAACGCAGTGTTCGCTTACCCGTCCCCCTCGGGCAAGAACCTTGGCCGCAACGGCTTGGTCCTCGCGGTCAAGAAGACCTTCTGATCTTTTTTTAACCTGGAGATGACCATGAAGATGGTGACTGCCATCGTCAAGCCGTTCAAGCTTGATGAAGTGCGTGAAGCCCTGAGCGCCATCGGCGTGCAGGGAGTCACGGTGACTGAGGTGAAGGGCTTCGGTCGCCAAAAGGGCCACACCGAGCTGTACCGCGGCGCGGAATACGTTGTCGATTTCCTGCCCAAGGTAAAGATCGAAGTGGCCGTGGACGACGCCATCGTGGATCGCGTCATAGAAGCGGTCGAGGTCGCTGCCCGCACGGGCAAGATCGGCGACGGGAAGATTTTCGTTTCGGCCTTGGAACAGGTCGTCCGCATTCGCACGGGCGAAACCGGTAAAGACGCGCTCTGAAGTCATCACACCAGAGAGAGACCACCATGAAAAAACTGATTGCCTCATTGGCTCTGGGCTTGTCGGCCCTGGGCTTCGGCGGCGCGAGCTTCGCGGCCGACGATGCCGCTTCGGCGCCTGCCGCACCTGCGGCAGCCTCGGCTGCTGCTGCCACCATCACGGCCGCGACCGCTGCCCCTGCGGCGTCCGCGGCCACCACCGCAGCGGCGAGCGCGTCGGCGCCCGCCGTCGCAGCCAGCGCACCGGTGCCCAACAAGGGCGACACCGCCTGGATGCTCCTGTCCACCGTGCTCGTGATCATGATGTCGATCCCGGGCCTTGCACTGTTCTACGGCGGCCTCGTGCGCAGCAAGAACATGCTGTCGGTGCTGATGCAGGTGTTCGTTACCTTCTCGATGATCGTGGTGCTGTGGGTGCTTTATGGCTACAGCCTCGCATTCACCGAGGGCAACCAGTTCTTCGGCGGCGTCTCTCGACTCTTCCTGAACGGGGTCTTCGACCCGATGAAGGGTGAGTTTGCCAACGCGGCCACTTTCAGCAAGGGCGTGGTCATCCCCGAGATCGTGTTCGTGGTGTTCCAGGCGACCTTCGCCGCCATCACCTGCTGCCTGATCGTCGGTGCCTTCGCCGAGCGCATCAAATTCTCGGCCGTGCTCGCTTTCATGGTGCTGTGGTTCACCTTCAGCTACGTGCCGATCGCGCACATGGTCTGGTATTGGGCAGGTCCTGACGCCTACACCAGCAAAGAGGTGGCGGAGAAAGTCACCTCGACTGCCGGTCTGATCTGGCAATGGGGTGCGCTCGACTTCGCCGGCGGTACGGTGGTTCACATCAACGCGGCCGTCGCCGGTCTGGCGGGCGCCTACATGATCGGCAAGCGCGTCGGCTACGGCCGCGAAGCCTTCACGCCGCACTCGCTGACGCTCACGATGGTCGGTGCCTCGCTGCTGTGGGTGGGCTGGTTCGGTTTCAACGCCGGCTCTGCCCTCGAAGCCGGCAACAGCGCCGCGCTCGCCTTCTTGAACACTTTCTCTGCCACTGCCGTCGCGGTGCTCGCCTGGTGCATTGGTGAATCGCTGCTCAAGGGCAAGGCCTCGATGCTTGGTGCCGCTTCCGGTGCCGTCGCGGGTCTCGTCGCCATCACGCCTGCCGCCGGCAACGTCGGCATCATGGGTGCGCTGGTGGTAGGCGCCGTCGCCGGCTTCGTTTGCCTGTGGGGTGTGACCGGCCTGAAGAAGATGCTCGGCGCGGACGACTCGCTCGACGTGTTCGGTGTGCATGGCGTCGGCGGTATCGTCGGTGCATTGCTGACCGGCATCTTCAACCACCAGTCGCTTGGCGGCCCGGGCATGGTGACCGACTGGGTCACCGCCACGGTCGGCTCCAACGGCATCTGGGCGCAGTTCATCATCCAGGCCAAGGCTGTCGGCGTCACCGTTGTGTGGTCCGGCGTGGTCGCAGCGATCAGCTTCAAGCTGGTCGACCTGGTCATCGGCCTGCGAGTCACAGAAGAAGAAGAGCGAGAAGGCCTGGACATCTCGTCACACGGCGAGACGGCTTACAGCAAGTAGGCACCAACACTTCTGCTGATTGGAAAAAGGCCGCCCCCGAGTGGCCTTTTTCTTTTGGGGCGTCAGGCGCACCGACTGTGACGCGAAGGGGCTTGCGACAGGCGATAGGCACCCCAAATGCCTAGAATCCTTTGAAACTCCAAACGCCCTGCTGCCCGGCAGGGCGTCCTCTTCGGATTCCCCCCATGGTTCCTCACCTCATCACGGCGCTTACCGGCCCGATCAACGAACTGGAGCAGCGCATCCTGGAATCGCTGCCCGCCATCGAGCGTTGGTTCCGCCTGGAGTGGATGGAACACACGCCGCCGTTCTACACGTCGGTGGACGTGCGCAACGCCGGCTTCAAACTCGCGCCGGTCGACACCAACCTCTTTCCGGGAGGCTTCAACAACCTGACCCCCGAGATGCTGCCGCTGGCAGTGCAGGCGGCCATGGCGGCGATCGAGAAGATCTGTCCGGAGGCGCGCAACCTGCTGCTGATTCCCGAGAACCACACGCGTAACAGCTTCTACTTGATGAACGTTGCGCGCCTCGTGCAGATCTTTCACCAGGCAGGGCTGAATGTGCGGCTCGGTTCGCTCAACGATGAGATCAAGGCCCCGACGCAGATCGACCTGCCCGACGGCAACTCTCTGACTGTCGAGCCACTGGTGCGCAACCGCGGCAGGCTCGGGCTGAAGGACTTCGACCCCTGCACGATCCTGCTCAACAACGATCTGTCTGCGGGTCTTCCCAAGGTGCTCCAGAACCTGCACGAGCAGTACCTGCTGCCGCCGCTTCACGCGGGCTGGGCGGTACGGCGCAAGACAAATCACTTCCAGGCCTACGAGGAAGTGGCGAAGAAGTTCGCAAAGCTGCTGGGCATGGATCCATGGCTTATCAACCCGTTGTTCGCTCGCTGCGGCGAGGTCAACTTCTCCGACGGCACGGGCGCCGAATGCCTGATGAGCAACGCCGAGACGCTTCTCGCCAAGGTCCGCCGCAAGTACAAGGAATACGGCATTCAGGAGAAGCCCTTCATCATCGTGAAGGCGGATGCCGGCACCTACGGCATGGGCATCATGACCGTGCGTGATCCGAAGGATCTGGCCGACCTGAACCGCCGCGCACGCAACAAGATGAGCGTGATCAAGGACGGCCAGGAGGTGAGCGAGGTCATCCTGCAAGAAGGCGTGCCGACCTATGAGCGCGTGCACGACGCGGTGGCCGAACCGGTGGTCTACATGATCGACCGCTACGTGGTTGGCGGCTTCTACCGCGTGAACGCCGAGCGCGGCATCGACGAAAACCTGAACTCCCCGGGGGCAAGCTTTGTTCCGCTGGCCTTCGCCGAGTCCAGCCAGTTGCCCAAGCCCGGCGTGAAGCCGGGAGCAAGCGCACCCAACCGGTTCTACATGTACGGGGTGATTGCCCGTCTGGCGATGGTGGCTGCGAGCTACGAGCTCGAGGCGACCGACCCGGATGCAGAGGTCTACGAATAGCGCGTCGCTGCAATGCTGCAATGGGAAGCCTGACCGGCTTCTTCATTGCAGCGCTCCAACAGAGAGGCTGAGCCGGAGTCGGCTGATCGGCCTTCCCGTGGCCGAGGGGGTGCCACAATCGGCTTCCCAAAACAATGCCGCGCGGGGCCGAGCCCGCCGCGGTAGACCGTGACTCAGATCCGACCTACCTCCAGCCTGGCCGTCCTGACCCTGGGCGCTCTGGGCGTCGTCTATGGCGACATCGGCACCAGTCCGCTGTATGCCTTCAAGGAAGTCTTCGCACACGGTCACGTCCCGCTGACGCCGGAGAACATCTATGGCGTGCTGTCGCTGATGTTCTGGACGCTGACCGTTGTGGTCTCTTTCAAGTACGTGGTGCTCATTCTGCGCGCCGACAACAACGGCGAAGGTGGCTTGATCGCCATGCTCGCATTGGCATCACAGGCTGTGAAAGACCGGCCGGTACTGCGACAGCGGCTTCTGATGCTGGGCATCTTCGGTACGGCCATCTTCTTCGGCGATGGCGTCATCACCCCGGCGGTGTCGGTGCTGGGTGCGATGGAAGGTCTCGAAGTGGCTGCGCCGGGACTGCACAGTTACATCGTCCCGGTGTCGCTGGTTGTCATTACCGTGCTTTTCATGGTGCAACGGCACGGCACGGGCGGCATCGGAAAGTTCTTCGGGCCAGTGACGGCAGCGTGGTTCGCGGTGATCGCTCTACTGGGTCTCGTGCACATCTTGCGCAATCCGGCCGTGATGTTCGCGCTGAGCCCGCACCATGCCCTGCGATTCCTCTTTCTGCAGCCGGCTGTTGCTTTCGTTGCACTTGGCTTCGTCGTGTTGTGCGTCACGGGTGCCGAGGCGCTTTATGCCGACATGGGCCACTTCGGCAAGCGGCCAATCCGCACCGCCTGGTTCGGCCTCGTGATGCCTTCACTGGTGCTCAACTATTTCGGCCAGGGTGCGATGCTGCTCGAATCGCCCGAAAAGGCGCACAACCCGTTCTACGAAATGGCGCCTGAGTGGGCCTTGTACCCACTGATTGCGCTGGCGACCTGCGCGGCAGTGATTGCCTCGCAGGCCTTGATCTCAGCCGCGTTCTCGGTGACCAAGCAGGCCATCCAGCTCGGCTACATGCCGCGGCTTCGCATCACCCACACGTCCGTGCGCGAGACCGGTCAGATCTATGTGCCTTTCGTGAACTGGGGGCTGTACGTCTGCATCGTGGGCGCGGTGCTGGTGTTCGGTTCGAGCAGCAAGCTGGCGGGAGCCTATGGCATCACAGTGACGATCGACATGACGATCACGACAATCATGACCTTCTTCGTGATCCGCTACGGCTGGGGTTTTCCGTGGGTGCTCAGCACCGCCGCCACTGTGTTCTTCTTCGTCGTGGACGTCACCTACTTTGCCGCGAACATCGTCAAGGTGTTCGATGGCGGCTGGTTCCCTCTCGCCATCGGCGCGGTGATGTTCACGCTGATGATGACCTGGAAGCAGGGTAGGGCGATCATGGCCGAACGCCTGCGCGACGACGCCATCGAGCTCAAGAGTTTCATGGAAGCAGTGTTCGTGAGTCCGCCTACGCGTGTTCAGGGCACGGCGGTGTTCCTCGTGAGCGAACATGGCATTACCCCGAATGCGCTCTTGCACAACTTGAAGCACAACAAAGTGCTGCATGAGACGAATCTCTTCGTGACGGTGAGGCAGCACGAGATTCCGTGGATCGGCTTCGACAAGCGCAGCGAGATGGAGCCTTTGGGGCGCGACTGCTGGCAGGTGACGCTGCACTTCGGCTTCAAGAACGAGCCCGATGTGCCTGAAGCCCTGGCGCTGCTGCACAACCGCAGTTTCCAGCTCGACGACATGGAGACGTCTTACTTCCTGTCGCGCGACATCGTCATCCCGACGATCGGCCGCGGTATGTCAGCGTGGCGCGAAAAGCTCTTCGCAGGCATGCACCGCAACGCATCGGCAGCGGCGGACTACCTGAGCCTGCCGACGAATCGCGTGGTGGAGTTGGGGTCGAAAGTCGAGATCTGAACCGCGAGGTCATGCCTTCTGCTTGGGAGACACGAGCAGCGAGGGCAGCTCACGCTTCACTTCATCTTGTACCTCTCCTACGGGTAAGGCCTAGGTGTCCACCAAGCCCGCAGATGATGATGATCAGCTGCTGGAGCCGCGGTCGACGCGGCGATTTCATTGCGGCGCATGCCTCGATCCGCAGGCTGCGTTGCGCGTCACCGGACGACCCCGAGGAGACACGCATGAACATTCCTGTTTCGTTGACCGTCAATGGCAAGCGCGTCCAGGCCGATGTCGACCCGCGAACGCTGCTCGTGCAGTTCATCCGCGACGAGTTGAGACTGACCGGCACGCACGTGGGCTGCGACACCGCACAGTGCGGCGCGTGCACGGTGCACATGAACGGCCGCGCCGTGAAGTCGTGTTCGATGCTCGTGGTGCAGGCGCAAGGCGCCGAGGTCACGACCATCGAGGGTCTCGCCAAGAATGGCGAGTTGCACCCGATGCAGGCGGCGTTTCGCGAATGCCACGGCCTGCAGTGCGGGTTCTGCACCCCCGGAATGGTCATGTCGGCCGTGCAGATCCTGAAGGACAAGCCCAACGCTTGCGAACAAGAAATTCGCGAAGGTCTGGAAGGCAACATCTGCCGCTGCACGGGCTATCACAACATCGTCAAGTCGGTTCAGCTTTGCCAATCGGGCAAGGTCTCGACCACCGTCTGATGACCGGAGTACGCCATGACCGACATGTCTCAACCTCCCATTTCTCCAATTGGCCAATCCGTACAGCGCCGTGAGGACTATCGCTTCCTGACCGGCGCCGGGCAATACACCGACGACGTGGTGCTGCCGGGTCAGACCTTCGGCGTGTTCCTGCGCTCGCCCTACGCGCACGCACGCATCAAGTCCATCGACACGATCCAGGCGCTGAAGGCGCCCGGGGTCGTGCAGATCTTTACCGGAGCTGACCTCGCCGAAGCCAAGGTCGGCGGCCTGCCTTGCGGGTGGTTGATCCACAGCAAGGATGGATCGCCGATGAAGGAGCCCGCACACCCGGTGCTGGCGCAAGGCAAGGTACGCTACGTCGGCGACCAGGTGGCGCTGGTGGTGGCCGAGACTCAATGGCAGGCCAAGGACGCCGCCGAACTCATCGACGTGGTCTATGAGGAACTGCCGCCGGTCATCGACATCCGCACCGCCGGCACGGCGACCAGTAGCGTGCATGACGACGTGCCCGGCAACGTCTGCTACGACTGGGGCCATGGCAACAAGGATGCTGTGGATGCGGCGTTCGCGAAAGCGCACAAGGTCAGCAAGCTGGAGTTCACCAACAACCGGCTCATTCCCAATGCCATGGAACCGCGTGCAGCCAACGCACAGTACACGCGGCATGACGAGAGCTATACGCTGTATGTCGCCAACCAGAACCCGCACGTGGAACGGCTGCTGATGAGCGCCTTCGTGCTGGGCCTGCCGGAATCGAAGGTGCGCGTGATCGCGCCCGACGTGGGCGGCGGCTTTGGTTCCAAAATCTTCCTGTATGCGGAAGAGACGGCTCTGGTATGGGCCAGCAAGCGCGTAGGCCGGCCGATCAAGTGGACGGCGGAGCGCAGCGAATCCTTCCTCACCGACGCGCATGGACGCGATCACGCGACCACCGCCGAACTTGCGACGGACGACAAGGGAAACTTCCTCGCGCTGCGAGTGAAGACCATTGCCAACATGGGCGCCTATCTGTCAACGTTCGCATCGAGCGTGCCGACCATCTTGTACGCGACGCTGCTGGCGGGCCAGTACAAGACGCCGGCCATCTATGCCGAGGTGAAAGCAGTGTTCACCAACACCGCGCCGGTCGACGCCTACCGCGGCGCCGGACGGCCCGAGGCCACCTACGTGGTTGAGCGGCTGGTCGAAACGGCTGCGCGCGACATGAAGATGGACCCGGCCGCCATTCGCCGGCAGAACTTCATCACCGAGTTCCCGTACACGACACCCGTCGGGCTGACCTACGACACCGGCAACTATGCCGCGCACCTCGACAAGGCGCTGGAGCTGGCCGACGTCGCGGGATTCCCGGCACGCCGGGCCGCGTCGGTTGCCAAGGGCAAGCTGCGTGGGCTGGGCTATAGCTGCTATATCGAAGCCTGCGGCTTGGCGCCCAGCAACATCGCGGGCGCGCTCGGCGCGCGTGCAGGCTTGTTCGAGGCCGGCGAGGTGCGCGTGCATCCGACAGGCACGGTGACGATATTCACTGGATCGCACAGCCACGGGCAAGGACACGAGACCACCTTCGCCCAGGTTGTCGCGGCCAAGCTGGGCATCCCCATCGAAAGCGTCGAGATCGTGCACGGCGACACCGGGCGTGTGCCCTTTGGCATGGGTACCTACGGCAGCCGCTCGCTCGCGGTGGGCGGCACGGCCATCGTGAAGGCGGTAGACAAGATCATCGCAAAGGGCAAGAAGATCGCAGCGCACCTGCTCGAAGCGGCGGACACCGACATCGTCTTCGAGAACGGCGTGTTCAAGGTTGCGGGCACGGACAAGAAGGTGCCATTCGGCTCCGTCGCGCTCACCGCCTACGTGCCGCACAACTTCCCGCTCGACAAGTTGGAGCCGGGTCTGAACGAGAACGCGTTCTACGACCCGACCAACTTCACCTACCCCGCGGGCAGCTACGTGTGCGAGCTCGAGGTCGACCCCGAGACCGGTCGCGTGCGCGTCGAGCAGTTCACGGCGGTGGACGACTTCGGCAACCTCGTGAACCCGATGATCGTGTCGGGCCAGGTGCACGGAGGCATCGCCCAAGGCTTGGGCCAGGCCATGATGGAATGCTGCCAGTACGACCCGGCATCGGGTCAGTTGCTGACCGGCTCGTACATGGACTACTGCATGCCTCGCGCCGATGATCTGCCGAGCTTCACGCTCGACCACACCGTCACGCCATGCACGCACAACCCGCTGGGCGTGAAAGGCTGCGGTGAAGCCGGCGCGATCGGGTCGCCGGCGGCCTACATCAATGCACTGACCGATGCACTGGGTATCCGCGACATCGCCATGCCCGCCACGGTGGAGCGCGTCTGGCGCGCCGCCAATCGCTGAGGACTGGTCAACGCACAACGTCAAAGGAGCACACATGTACAGCTTCGACTATCAACGTCCCACCGACCGCGCTGCGGCCACCGCGGCCATGAAAGGCGATGCCCGCTATCTCGCCGGAGGACAGAGCCTCGTGCAGGCGATGAAGCTCAGGCTGTCGTCGTCCGAGCGGCTTGTAGACCTCTCGGGCGTGGCGGAGCTCAAGGGCATCAAGGTGGATGCGAGCAATGTGGTCATCGGATCGATGACCACGCATGCTGCCGTCGCCGCATCCGCAGAGGTTCAACGCGCCATTCCTGCGCTCGCCGAACTCGCTGGCGGCATCGCTGACCAGATGGTGCGCAACATGGGAACGCTGGGCGGCTCCATCGCCAATGCAGACCCCGCGGCGTGCTATCCGGCGGCGTTGCTCGGGCTCGGTGCCACGGTGACGACCAACCAGCGCAGCATCCCGGCCGAACGTTTCTTCACGGGGCTGTACGAGACGGCATTGCAGCCCGGTGAGCTCATCACAGCGGTGAGCTTTCCCATTCCGCAGAAGGCCGCGTACGTCAAGTTCAAGCAGCCTGCCTCTCGCTTCGCGCTGGTCGGCGTGTTCGTGAGCCAAGGCGCTGGCGGCGTGAAGGTGGCGGTGACGGGCGCGAAGAGCACCGTGTTCCGCGTCAAGGCGATCGAAGACGCATTGACTGCGAGCTTCACACCCGAGGCGGCGAAGGCCGTCAAGGTGCTGAGCACCGACATCAATGGCGACATGCATGGTTCGGCGGAGTACCGCGCCGCGATGATCAGCGTGATGGCGTCGCGAGCGGTTTCTGCGGCGTTGTCACGCTGAGAGGCTGATGACCGAGGTCACGCCCTTCGCCCTGCCCGAGTCGGTCGATGCCGTCATTTCCCTGCTGGCCGCAGAGAACTACGTCTGCGACCGGCAACTCGCGACCGCGCTGTTCCTGAGCCTGAAGCTCTCGCGCCCGCTATTCCTCGAAGGGGAGCCTGGCGTTGGCAAGACTGAACTCGCGAAGACATTGGCGCGCGGGCTCAACACCGCCTTGCTTCGGGTTCAGTGCTACGAGGGACTGGACGTCGCGCAGACTGCTTACGAGTGGAATGTCGCGCGGCAGATGATGGAAATCCGGCTGGCTGAAGCGGCACACGAGGTGGACCGCGAGCGGCTTGCGCAAAGCCTCTATTCGCGCAGCATGCTGATCGAACGACCGTTGCTGCAGGCGCTCACGCAGATGCGCTCGCCGGTCTTGCTGATCGACGAACTCGATCGCGCTGACGAGCCTTTCGATGCTTTCCTGCTGGAGGTGCTGGCGGAGAGCCAGATCACCATTCCAGAGTTCGGCACGGTGCGCGCCGTTGCGGCACCCATCACCATCATCACGAGCAACCGCACCCGCGAGATCCACGATGCGTTGAAGCGGCGATGCCTCTATCACTGGGTCGATTTTCCCGATGTCGCGCGTGAGCTCGACATCGTCCGCCGCAAGGCGCCAGGGGCGTCCGAGCGGCTCTACACGCAGGTGGTCGAGTTCGTTCAGCGCATGCGCACGCTTGATCTCTTCAAGGCGCCCGGTGTGGCGGAAGCCATCGACTGGACCAACGCCTTGCTCGCGCTCAATGCCATCCGGCTCGACCCGGCGACAGTGCAGGACACACTGGGCGTGCTGCTGAAATACCAGGACGACATCGCGAAGCTGCGCGCCGGGGACGCTGCGAAGATTCTCGATGAGCTGAGAGGCTGAGCGTATTTCGATCATGCCCGCTCATCACGCCAAAAGCCCCATGCTCGTCGTTGCAAATGCTCGCCATAGCAGGGCGCGGCCCCTCCTCGAATGAGCCTCTCGAGTCGCCTCGAGTCGGCTCCTTTCCCCAGCGGGCGAAGGAGCGAACGAAGCGCTGCGCGCTGAAATCATGCTGGCCGACAACATCGTCCATTTCGCTCGCGTGCTGCGCGACGCCGGGATGCCCATCGGCCCCGACCGCGTGATTGCAGCCATGGCTGCCGTCGAGTGCGTGGGGCTCGATCGGCGCGAGGACGTGCACGCCGCACTCAGCGCGGTGATGCTCGACCGGCACGAACAACAGGTCTTGTTCGATGCCGCCTTCGATGCGTTCTGGCGCGATCCGAAGTTGCTCGAACGGTTGATGCTTGAGCTGTTGCCCAAGATCAGCGGCCGTGGCGACCGGCCGCACACACCGCGCTCGAATCGTCTCGCCGAAGCCTTGTCCGCGCCGCGTGAAGCACAGGCGCCCAACCCTGCAAACGCGACTGCCAAGGAAGAATTGCAGTTCGACACCACGTTCACCTTTTCCGATCGCGAACGTCTGCAACACGCCGACTTCGAAACCATGACTGCCGAGGAGTTTGAACTCGCCAAGAAGCTTGCCGAACAACTGCCGCTGCCGGTGTCACCGGTTCGCAGACGCCGACACGAATCGGCTTCGCGCGGCGCGCTCGACCTGCGCGCGACGATGCTTCGCATGGCGCGACAGCCGCAGACCCTGAGCCCCGCCTTCACGCGGCCGCGCTGCGAGTTGCCCGCCATCGTGGTGCTGCTCGACATCTCCGGTTCCATGGAGCGCTATGCACGCCTGCTGCTGCACTACGTGCACGGTCTCACGCGACGCTATCTGAAGGTCCACGCCTTCACCTTCGGAACGCGCCTCACCCACATCACGCGTTGCCTGAAAGACCGCGACCCTGATGTGGCGCTCAGGCTTGCCGACGAACAGGTGAAAGACTGGAAGGGCGGTACGCGGATCGCGTCGTGCCTGGATGAATTCAATCGGCTATGGGCTCGCCGCGTGCTCGGCTCCAACGCCGCAGTGCTCTTGATGACCGACGGGCTGGACCGGGACGACCATGGTGATCTTGCAGCAGCCGCTGCCAGGCTGCGCCGCGTGGCGCACAGCATTGTCTGGCTCAACCCTTTGCTGCGCTACGACGGCTTCGAGCCGCGTGCTGCCGGCGTGCGTGCACTCTTGCCGCATGTGGACCGCTTTCTCCCCGTGCACAACCTTGCGAGCCTGGCCGACCTTGGCCGGGCATTGCGCATGGGCGCTTCGCTTCCTTCGACTCTTCTGGATTGAATGCCTCATGGAACTGACTGGTGAACGATTGATCCCTGCGCCCTTGCTTGCCACGTGGGCGGCGCTGAACGATCCGGAGATCCTGAAGCAATGCATTGCCGGATGCGAGTCGCTGGAACGCACCGAACCCGATGCCTTCGCGGCCGTGGTGGCCGTGAAAGTCGGGCCGGTCAATGCACGATTCAGGGGCACGCTCAAGATGACGAACGTGCATGCGCCGCACACCTACACCATCAACTTCGATGGGCAAGGGGGCGTGGCTGGCTTCGGGAAGGGGTCTGCCGACGTGGCTCTGTCGGAAGAGGGCAAAGACCAGACTCGATTGCGTTATGCGGCGCAGGCGCAAGTCGGAGGCAAGATGGCCCAGGTCGGGGCGCGCCTCATCGACGCGGCGGCGGGGAAGATCGCCGAGGATTTCTTTGCTGCGTTCGACGCGCGCTTGCGACCGGCGCAAGCGCCTGCTGCTGAACCTGCCGTCCCCGAGGAAGTCGCATCCGCGGCGTCTGCCGCGAGCAAGACATGGATGTGGATCGCCGTCGGCGCTGCGGTGCTGATAGCGTTGCTGTTCTGGCTGACCCGCTGACCCGCCCTTTCAAAGTCTTGTATTGGCTCCTCTCCCCTCTGGCTGACCTTTACGCAGGCTGGACACGCGGAAAGTTGCGCGTCTTTACTGGCTTTGACGACATTCTCTTGCAGTGATGTGAGTTTTCGACCGAAATCGATGTGAATTTCAGATGCTGGGAGATGGGGGTGATTTTTGAGAGACCCCTCACCCCAACCCTCTCCCC
>Ga0136846_1233686_pt1 | contig 41470 bp, 36 predicted proteins | sample HopSoiMetagenom2_FD_96841 | JGI IMG/M metagenome (GOLD analysis project Ga0136846, IMG submission 96841) | Grasslands soil microbial communities from Hopland, California, USA - 2 Assembly 2016 (version 4) | ecosystem: Environmental > Terrestrial > Soil > Grasslands | place: USA: Hopland...
AGTGCTCTCCCGCATGGAGGCCCCGACCGATCCGAATCGTTATTCGGATGGTCTCGAACTCATCGCGCACATGCTGCGCAAGACGGCGCAGAAAGTCGGCGTCGAGATCACCGGAATTGGAATCGGCTCAACGGGTCCGGTCGATCCGATGAGCGGCACATTTGGCGACGTGGACTTTCTCCCCGGATGGCGTGGCAAATGTCCTGTCAGGGATCTCGCGACCGTCTTCGCAGTTCCTGTCGCTCTAGAGAATGATGGCGATGCCGCGGCACTGGCGGAGGCAGGATGGGGCGCCGGACAAAACCGCACGCGGTTGATCTACGTGACAGTGGGAACCGGGATAGGCGGAGGCATCATTCTCGATGGCAAGCTCTATCGCGGCGTCGACGGAGCGCACCCTGAGATCGGGCATCAGGTAGTCGATCCCAATGGGCCGCCGTGCAGTTGCGGATTCCGGGGATGCTGGGAATCGCTTGCCGCAGGTCCCGGAATGGCCGGATGGATGGAGCGCAACGCGCCCGCAGACTACCCGCACCGGCAGGGAATCACTGCAAAGCAGATCTGTGACTTGGCGAGAACCGGAGACATGGTCGCGCTCGAGGCAGTGGCGCACGAGGCCATGTATTTGGGGATCGGGCTTGCCAACCTGATTAATCTGTTCACTCCCGATGCGATCGTCCTGAGCGGAAGCGTGATGAAGAGCGCTGATCTGTTTCTTGGCCGCATTCGCGAGGTGATCCGCGCGGGATGCCGCTTCGTTCCCGCCGAAAAAACCGAGTTGACACTGGCCTCTCTCGGCGATGACACGAATCTGATTGGGGCGGCCCGCGTTTGGCTTTACCGGTTTGCAACTTAGGCCTATGCCCTGGCTGCGCCTGCTTCCAGTACCACCTTCCAATCTGTTAGTGTTTCCTGTTTGCCCGTGTGCGTCCCCGCGATTGCGGATGCGACGGCGTCGGTGGAATGACCCTAGGGGATATTCCTGGAGCAGGAACCTTCAGCAATGCCGATGCAGCCCCAGTGGCTGACCGGCACGGAAAGGACGAAGCCGCGTGATCGTCGGAGTTCCGAAAGAAAGCTACCCGGGAGAGCGCCGCGTTGCGCTTGTCCCCGTTGCGATCCCAAATCTCATCAAGGCTGGACTGGAAGTCATCATCGAAGGCGGTGCTGGCGAGCAGGCTGGCTATCCGGATCAGGCCTATATCGACAAAGGCGCGAAGATTGTGCCCGACCGCGCTGCCGTTTTCGCCATAGCCGACATTGTGCTGCAGGTGCTCTGCTATGGCTCGAACGACGTCACCGGAAAAGCGGACCTGCCGCTCTATAGAAAAGGCCAGACCCTGATCGGTTTTCTAAGGCCTTTCGGCTCGGCAGAGGTCGTCGAAGACATGGCGCGTGCTGGGGTCACCGCGTTCTCGGTCGAACTGATGCCACGTACGACCCGCGCCCAGAGCATGGACGCGTTGTCCTCCATGGCTACGGTCTGCGGATACAAGGCCGTCCTGCTCGCAGCCGAGACTTCCCCGCGAATTTTCCCAATGATGACAACCGCGGCCGGAACGATTACCCCAGCCCGTGTATTCGTCATCGGAGCAGGCGTCGCCGGACTGCAGGCGATCTCTACGGCCCGGCGCCTGGGCGCGGTTGCATCGGCATACGACATGCGCCCCGCAGCCAAGGAGCAGGTCCAGAGTCTAGGTGGACGCTTCATCGAGCTTCCAATCGAGGCGCAGAATGCGCAGGATGCCCGAGGCTACGGAACCGCCCAGGACGAAACTTTTTACGCCCGCCAGCGTGAACTGCTGACGAAAGTCGTCGCTGAGAGTGACATCGTAATCAGCGCTGCCGTCATTCCTGGCAAGAAATCCCCTGTATTGATCACGGCTGACATGGTGAAGGGAATGGCCCCCGGATCCGTGATCGTGGACCTTGCTGCCGAGCGTGGGGGCAATTGCGAGCTCACACGCATCGCCGAAACCATAACGATCCATGGGGTGACGATCATTGGAGCAATCAACCTGGCAAGCAGCGTTCCGTACCACGCCAGCCAGATGTACGCGCGTAACCTGATGACCTACCTGACGTACATGGTCAAAGAGGGCAAGCTGCAGATGAGCCTGCAGGACGAGATCATCCGCGAAACTCTGATTACCAGCGGCGGAGAAGTGGTGAACGCGAGAGTCCGAGATTTTTTCAAGCTACCAGCCTCAGCAACGCAGCGCTAAAGGAACAAAAAGGAGCAGTCATGCCAGCGGATTTCATTTCAAACCTATATGTGTTCATTCTGGCCGGGTTCGTGGGGTTTGAAGTCATCAAGCGCGTTTCTCCGCTACTCCACACGCCACTCATGTCGCTGACCAATGCGCTGGACGCGATCGTTGTCGTCGCGGCCATCATTATTGCGGGCCGGCATGAGACGAGGCTCACGACGATCCTGGGCGCAATTGCGGTGGCAGCTTCGTTCAGCAACATGGTCGGTGGGTTCGTGATTACCGATCGCATGTTGCGCATGTTCAAATCCGGCAGGTCGAAACAATCATGAGCGAATTGGCGCTGCAGCAGTATCTCGACTTCGCGTATATTGCCGCGGTTGTTCTGTTCATTCTTTCTCTTCGATTTTTAAGCTCGCCAACCACCGCACGAATGGGCGTTCTCGCGGGAGAGATTGGCGCTGCGCTGGCCGTTGTCGCCACTCTGTTCAACCCTGAGGTGGCCCAGTACAAATGGGTCCTCATTCCACTAATCATCGGCGCAGGCGTGGGCATTCCGCTAGGCATGGTGCACATGACGGCGGTGCCGCAGCGAACGGCGCTCAGCCATGCTTTCGGAGCGCTATCGGCTGCGATGATCGGCATCGCCGAGTACTATGTGGGCACCAGATCCGTCACGCGATTCCAGATGGGCGAAATCGCGCTGGAAGTCATCATCGGTTCGCTCACATTCACCGGCAGCTTGATCGCAGCCGGTAAGCTGCAGGAAATCTTGCCGCAGCGGCCGATCGTTTACCGCGGGCAGAACATTGTCAGCCTGTCTGTGCTTGCCGCTGCGCTCGGCCTTGCGGTTGCCCTGGTCGTGAATCCCTCGAACACCTTGCTATTCCCGATCATGGTGATTGTCGCTCTCATCTTCGGGATGTTGCTGGTCACCCCCATCGGCGGCGCGGACATGCCTACAGTCATCTCGTTGCTGAATTCGTATGCTGGCTTCTCGGCCGCGCTGCTGGGATTCGTTTTGAATAGCAAGGTGCTGGTAGTGGCGGGCGCGCTTGACGGATCGTCCGGCTTTATTCTTTCGGTGATCATGTGCAAGGCCATGAATCGCTCCTTCACGAACGTGATGTTCGGGGCGTTCGGACAGGTGCAGGCTTCGGCCGCTGCCGCTCAAGAAGAACGCGTTGTGCGCAGCGCCAATGCCGAAGAAGCCGCGGCGATTCTCTCCGCGGCCAACAAGGTGGTCATCGTGCCGGGTTACGGCATGGCCGTCGCACAGGCCCAGCACAAAGTTCGTGAACTCTACGATTCGCTTACCAAGAAGGGTGTCGATGTCCGCTTCGCCATCCATCCCGTCGCAGGCCGCATGCCGGGGCACATGAACGTCCTCCTCGCCGAAGCGGATATCCCCTACGATCGCCTGATCGAAATGGACGAGATCAATGGCGACTTCCCCCAGACAGACGTTGCACTCATCATCGGCGCGAATGACGTGACCAATCCGGCGGCCCGCACCGATCAGTCAAGCCCAATTTTCGGCATGCCAATTCTCGACGTCGACAAAGCGCACTCCGTAATGGTAATCAAGCGCAGCATGAATCCGGGCTTCGCCGGCATCGACAATCCCCTCTACTACCTGGATCAAACTCTCATGTTGTTCGGTGATGCCAAGCAGTTCGTAGGAGCGATCGTCCGCGAGCTAGGCGGCGGGCACTAGGAACGAAAGAGGACACGAACTCCCACGAAAGTTTAATCCGATTTCCTTCGTGAACCTTCGTGTCCCTGGTGGTTGACGCTCTCACCAGAAAAAAGCCCCAACTCCCAAGTGGAGCGGGGCTTGTCTTGAAGCTACGCTGCTGGATTCTTTCGTTTACGGGGCGTATCGATCTTGTCGGTGTTCACTTCACCTTCTTTGTCCACGCGAAGTTCCTCATGCCGTACCTGATCCGACACTTGCTTGCTGCCCTGCACCTGGCGTTTGCCAACCCGAACTTCCTCGGTGACAACAGGTTGTTTTTCCACCCGGACACGCTCTTCGCTGAGCGGCACCCTAATCTCTTCTCCAGTGCCGATCTCCCCGGTGGCAGTCTGTCCCGTTCCGGCAGTTCGCTCAACAACGAGTTCCTCGTGTGTGACGGGGACCTCCACAGATCGATTCTCAGTGACCACTTCTTTCCGCAACCGAACCTCGCCACGTTGGACGCGATCCTTGTAGGTGCGAAGCATCTCGCCACGAAGCTGAATACGCCGCTCCGCGGCATCCGCAGTTGTTCTATTGATTGGCGTAGTATTGCGATTGCCGCTCATCTCGGTCACAGTACTGCGAGGCGTGGACGTGGTTGCTTCGAAGCCGCTATCCCGCAACTCGCCGCCATTCTCCTGCAGGATGCGCCGGGCCTCCTCAATGCGATTACCAGTCACCGTAACCAGAGCGCCGCCGGACGCGATGCCTTCCTCGTAATAGCCATAGCGCTCGTCCGACCAACCCATATGGCCGGTCGCATCGCGGAAGTCCGAGTGATGCTCGGATTCATCACTTTCACCGGAGAAGAAGTCCTTTACCTTCTGCCAGAAGGAAGTGTCATCGGTGTCGCTTCCGGAGCGCGAAGTTGCAGACGTATTCTGATTATCGCGCCCAACGGCCAACCCGATCTCGTTGGTGTGGAAATTCGCATCTTTCAACTCAGAAAGCGCCTGGTAAGCGTCATCGCGATCGGAGAAAAATGCGACGACTCGGTTGTTCGCTTGATTCGGATTATCGTTCAAATAGTTATGTGCTGCCGCCATAAAATATTCCCTCATTGAATGCTGGAGCTTGCGTTTCAGATAACGCGCGGCACGTTCGTAACCGAGCCGGGCATAGTTCGCGGCGTGCTCCAGAAGGACAAATGCGGAGCGGCGTCGCGCAATCCTGAGTAGGAAACGAACGAAGGGCAACTTGCTCGTTTCCTCGTTCTCGTGATGCTACTGGCTCCGATTGCGCTGTCGGAATACCCTGAAGACAGTAAAATCGTGAGTCGGTCCGTTTAAACCTGCTCTAACCTTTGTTCGTTTTGCGGCTTGCTTCAACTCGCCGCGTGCAAGTGGCACGATCCGTCGTCAATGAAGTTGTTTGTACGCTGTTCGGTGTTCGATCTTTCGCGAGGGTCCTAATGAGATCACGGGAATTTTTCTGTATTTTGTTCATCGCTCTGGCTTTCAGGTACTGTGCAACTGCTCAATCCCAAACTCCTCTTAACCTGATGCCCATGCCCGCCAGCGTGCAGCAGACCGCGGGACAGTTGCCGATCGACCAAACGTTTTCGGTCGAGATCACGGGCAATCACGATGCGTCTCTCGATGCAGCTGTCCAGCGATTCACGAAGCAGCTTTCTGCGCAGACCGGCATTCCGTTCCGTCCGAAAGCCGGAGCGCCAGCCATCCTGACGATTCACGCCGATCACGGTCGAGAAGCCGTACAAAAGTTGGGAGAGGATGAATCGTACGAACTGACCATCACTTCCTCGGGCGCGAAGATCAATGCTCCGACGGCGCTCGGTGTATTGCGCGGACTGGCCACGTTCGCCCAACTCGCCCAGATCACTCCGGCCGGATTCTCCGTTCCCGCAGTCACCATCAAAGATCAGCCTCGATTCCCCTGGCGCGGCATGTTGATCGACGTCAGTCGCCACTTCATCCCGCTCGATGTCCTCAAGCGCAACCTGGACGGCATGGCCGCCGTGAAAATGAATGTTCTGCACTGGCATCTTTCAGACGATCAAGGATTCCGTGCCGAGAGCAAGAAGTTGCCAAAGCTCACAGGCATGGGTTCGGACGGCCTGTTCTATACGCAGGAAGAAATACGCGAAGTGATCGCGTATGCGCACGATCGCGGTATCCGCGTCGTCCCCGAGTTCGACATGCCCGGGCATAGCCGCTCCTGGGTCATCGGATATCCCGATCTCGCCAGCGGTCCCGGCCCCTTCACGCTCGAACAAGGCGACCCGATTCTCGATCCCACGCGCGAGTCCACCTACAAGTTCCTCGAGACCTTCATCGCCGAGATGGCGAGGCTATTTCCGGACGCCTACTTTCATATCGGAGGCGACGAGGTTGATGGCAAGCAATGGGACGCAAATCCGAAGATTCAGGAATTCATCCGCTCTCATGGCATGAAGAACAATCAGGACCTTCAAGCCTATTTCAACCAGAAGCTGGAGAAGATTGTGGCGAAGAATCACAAGACGATGGTCGGCTGGGATGAGATTCTGCATCCCGATCTGCCGAAGACCATTGTCGTGCAGTCCTGGCGCGGGCAGGAGTCTTTGGCGAAAGCGGCGCAACAGGGCTATCGCGGGCTGCTTTCCTACGGCTACTACCTCGACCTGATGTGGCCCGCATCACGCCACTATGCGATCGATCCTATGAGTGGCGCTGCAGCCAATCTCACAGCGGAGCAAAAGGCGCTCATCGTCGGTGGTGAGTCATGCCAATGGGCCGAATGGGTCACGCCGGAGAATGTCGACTCGCACATATGGCCTCGCAATGCGGTCGTTGCCGAACGCTTCTGGTCCCCCCAGGACATCACTGACGTGAATTCGATGTACACCCGCATGCGCGCGGTGAGCCTGGAACTGGAGTCACTCGGCCTGACGCACAATTCCGCGCGCGAGCGCATGCTGCAACGGATGGCCGGGACCGGCGATGACACTCCGCTCCGCATGCTCGCCGATGTCGTTGAGCCGGTCAAGGATTACAACCGCTGGGATGACTCCAAGGGCCCGATCGACTTCCACGCTCCGCTCACGCGACTGATCGATGCCGCTAATCCCGAGAGCGATGTCGCTCGTGAGTTCAGCGATCAGGTCCAGCAGTTCATCCACAGCGGCTACCAGGATCGTGTCGCCGAAGCGAAGATCCGTCATTGGCTGACGCTCTGGCGTGACAACGATGCCAGGCTGCATGCTCTACTTCAGCAGTCCTCGCTGTTGCAGGAGGATGTCCCGCTCTCCCAAAACCTGGCCATGGTGGCCTCCGCGGGCCTGCAGGCCTTGGACTATCTTGATAAAGGACAGCCCGAGCCTGAGTTGTGGAAAGCGCAGCAGATCGCAGTCATCGAAGTTGCGAAAAAACCCATCGCGGGACTACTGCTTCAGGTGACGGCACCGCTGGAGCAATTGGTGCAAGCGGCAGGCACTCAGTCAAGATAAGGACGGAACTCGCCTCGAGCAGGGTCGTTATCTATCTTCGGTGCGTGAGATTCATATCGGGGCATCGCTCGCGCGATACCGCAAATTCATGCAGGCCACTCTTTTTTGAAAGGGCAGGAGTTTACTCCTGCCGCAAGTGCTTGAAAATGAGGCTGGGCTTCAGCCCCTGGGCATCCATCCAGAAAGCCGGGTTTAGCCGCTGCAATGTGTTCAAATCCAGCGGCTAAGCCCTCCTCGTTTTCACTGACGAGATACCTCAATATTCCTGATACACGCGAAACCTGCATCTTTCCTGACAGCCAGCCCATCCATATCCACGTGTTATTCTATTAACACCAGCGGCACCGTCTTCGGCGGATTCCCCCGCAAATCCTGAAGAAATTCAGAAAGAACGAGTAAGAAGAGAAGCCACAACCATGCTTTCAGTCAGTAACGTATCCATGCGCTACGGCGCCAAGATTTTGTTCGACGAGGTCTCCACGGCATTCACGCCGGGGAAGCGCTACGGCCTGACCGGTCCTAACGGGGCCGGCAAGTCCACATTCATGAAGCTGCTTAGCGGCGAACTCGATCCGCAAAAAGGAACGGTCGTCCGGCCCCGCAAGCTCGGTGTCCTCAGCCAGGACCAGTTTGCCTTTGATGCTTACAGCGTTCTCGACACCTCAATCATGGGAAACAAGCGCCTGTGGGCTGCTCTGCAGGAGCGCGACGCGATCTACGCCAAGCCGGACATGTCCGACGAAGATGGCATGAAGCTCGGCGAACTCGAAGGCATCGTCGGCGAAGAAGACGGCTACTCCGCCGAAAGCGATGCAGCCATCCTGCTGCAAGGCCTCGACATCTCGGAAGAGTTGCACTCCCGCAAAATGGGCGAGTTGCAGGGTGGACAAAAGGTCCGCGTGTTGCTGGCTCAGGCATTGTTCGGAAATCCGCAGGCGCTGCTGCTCGACGAGCCTACCAACCACCTCGATCTCGACTCGATTCACTGGCTCCAGCAGTTTCTGAATAACTATGACGGGATCGTCATCACCATTTCGCACGATCGGCATTTCCTGAACAGCATTTGCACGCATATTGCCGACATCGACTACGAGACCATCATCACCTACACCGGCACGTACGATGACATGGTTGTGGCCAAGACACAGGTTCGCTCGCAGATCGAATCCCAGAATGCGCAGCGCGAGAAGAAGATTTCGCAGTTGAACGAGTTCATCGCGCGATTTGCCGCAGGCACGCGCTCCAGCCAGGTGCAGTCGCGGCGCAAGGAAGTGGAACGCCTGCAGGTGACCGAACTGGCGAAGTCCAACATTCAGCGTCCGTTCATTAAATTCGAGCAGAAGCGACCGTCAGGCAAGCACCTCCTCGAAATCGAGCATCTCGGAAAAGCGTACGGAGATCAGCGCGTCATTCGCGACTTCACCGCCAGCATTACCCGCGGCGAAAAGATCGCTCTCATGGGCCGCAACGGGGCAGGGAAGACCACGCTTCTGAATGCGCTGCTGGCAAATTCCCCGACCACGCCCGAAGCTGAACTGCGCAAGACCAGCGGATACGATGGGTCCTTTCTCGACTCCGGCAAGGTGATCTGGGGGCATGAAGCCTCAATTGGCTATTTTGCGCAGGATCATCGCAGTCTCATCGAAACTGGAACGACAGCGATCGAGTGGCTGCATCAGTGGAATCCCGCCGCGGTAACGGAAGAATTACGCGGCATTCTGGGCCAGATGCTCTTTGCCCGGGAAGAGGCCACGAAGTCCACCAACGTGCTTTCAGGTGGCGAAGCTGCCCGCCTTCTCTTCTGCAAGCTGATGCTGCAGAAGCCGAACGTGTTGGTACTCGACGAACCGACCAACCACCTCGACCTCGAATCTATCAACGCTCTGAACATCGCGCTGCAGCGTTATCAGGGAACCGTGCTCCTGGTGACCCACGATCACGATCTCATTGACGAGGTGGCCACGCGCGTCTGGCACTTCGAAAGCGATCACAAAATTACTGATTTCAAGGGATCGTACGAGGAGTATCAGGCTGCCGCAGTGGCCGTCTGAAGCGTACAATGAAACGTATGCACCATTTGTGTTGCATGTAAATCAACCAGGTTCTCCACAGGGTTTCACAGCGATCCTTAGTTGCGCCCAATGCTCTGGTTGAAGATAATGTTCGCGAACGCACTTGGCTGGCAGCAAGGCGTTCAGTAGTTGCCACCGTGTACAGTCGATCTGATTTACTGAGGATTCTTCACGTTACTCCGCGCCAGTTGGCCAACTGGGAACGGACCGGACTCATCACGCCTGCAGAGTCGTACTCCTTCTCCGACCTGCTCGAACTCAAGAAGATCCGCGACCTCTGCGCCATGAGCGTGCGCCCCACGGTTATCCGAAAGTCGCTCGACGCCATGCGAAAGCAGGCGGCTGGAATTGAGAACCCTCTACTCGAGGCCGGAGCTTGGACAACCGCCAAGCATCGCGTGGCCTTCCGTCATCGGGGTAAGCTGGTAGAGCCGATTGCGGGACAATTCCTCATGGATTTTTCAGAACGAGAGAAAGTCGTGACTAGCACGCCTGTACCGCGCCAGGAACCAACTCCTCGAGAGCATGAAGTAGCCGCCTGGTTCGCGCGCGGCGTCTCGCTCGAAGAGGATCCAGGCGCACACGCTGAGGCCATTGCCGCGTACCTCAAAGTCCTCGATCTCGAACCCGCCCACGCGGCCGCGCACATCAATCTCGGGACGCTTTATTACAACCGGCAGGAATTCGGGCTGGCGGAAAAGCATTACCGGCAAGCGATTGAATCGGATTCGCGCTACGCGCTCGCCTACTTCGACTTAGGCAATGTGCTCGATGAAACCGGCCGCGTCCACGAAGCCGTGATGACCTACAAGACCGCGATCCAGTTGGCTCCTACCTACGCCGACGCACATTACAATCTAGCGCTCGCTTATGAGAAGCTCCGCGAGGCGCGCAAAGCCCTCAAGCACTGGCAGGCTTACGTAAAGCTCGATACCTCAGGGCCATGGTCCGTACACGCCCGCAGCCAAATCAAGCGCATTCTGCAAGCGGACGGCCTGAAGCTAGTCTACAAACGGGCTTAATCTCAAGGCGTAAACCACAAAGGACACGAAGGATCACAAAGGAAATTCAGACTGAGAATTCCTGCGTGGTACTTAGCTGTCCTTGGTGGCTGGCCCCCTCGCGCAACCCAGCGGCTCAGGGGATGCTAGAATCTGGATTCTGCCCACTTCCACGAAGAAGGTGCTCCCATGCCCGACACTCTTCAAGCTGCTCCGCCCTCCCCACTGACGACGCTCACTGAAGACGAGATCCTCTTCCGCGACAACATCCGCCAGTTTGCCGACGACAAGATTCGTCCGCACGTCAAAGAAATGGACGAGAAGGGCGTCTTCGAAAAGGACCTCATCCACGACTTCTTCCAGCTCGGCCTCATGGGCATCGAGATCCCGGAGCAATACGGAGGAGGCGGGGCCAAATTCTTCGAAGCAATCCTCGCGGTAGAAGAGCTTTCCCGCGTGGACGCGTCCTCCGGCGTCATCGTCGATGTCCAGAACACGCTGGTCAATAATGCCCTCCTGCGCTGGGGCAGTGAAGACCAAAAGAAGCGGTTCCTACCGAAGATGGCCACCGAGACCGTCGGCGCCTATGCCCTCAGCGAAGCCGGATCCGGTTCCGACGCTTTCGCCATGCAGACCCGGGCCACCCTCAAAGGCTCCGAATACGTACTCAACGGCCGCAAGCTCTGGATCACCAACGGCAAAGAAGCCGGGCTCTTCATCCTGTTCGCCACGCTCGACCCCAGCGCCGGATACAAGGGAATCACCGCGTTCCTCATCGAAAACGATTGCCCCGGATTCACGGTCGGCAAGAAGGAAGATAAGCTCGGCATCCGCGCCTCGTCGACTTGCGAACTGATTCTCGAAGACTGCCGCGTGCCCAAAGAGAACGTTCTCGGTGAGCCAGGCAAGGGCTACAAGATCGCCATTGAAACCCTGAACGAGGGCCGCATCGGCATCGGCGCCCAGATGGTCGGCCTTGCCCGCGGCGCATGGGAATTCGCCAGCAAATACGCGGTCGAGCGCAAGCAGTTCGGCAAGTCCATCTCCGAATTTCAGGGCATACAGTTCCAGATCGCCCAGATGGCCACTGAACTCGAGGCCGCCCGCCTCATGGTTTATAACTGCGCCCGCATGAAGGATGCCGGTGTGAACTTCGTCAAAGAGGCTGCGATGACTAAGCTCTTCGCTTCCCAGGTCGCCGAGCGCGTGACCTCCCTTGCCATCGAAATCTACGGCGGATACGGCTTCACCAAAGACTATCCGGTCGAGAAGTATTGGCGCGACGCCAAGATCGGCAAAATCTACGAGGGTACGTCGAACATGCAGCTGGCCACCATTGCCAAGCTGGTGCTCGGAAAGTAGCTCGACAGCAGGCAAATCTGCCTTGCTCATTATGTGCATTCAGTTGCACTTGGGACCCTTTTCCTGCCGGGCAAAATCGCACACTAGTTACTTACAATCAACAACATAGCAGGAAATTAACCATTGGTTCGCTGGATGCACTTCTCACTGCGCCGGACTGTTACAGCGACCAGACAGGGGTGCACTTTGAGCCTTGAATTCGGAACCACGGACACGAATCCACTCGCGGTCATCGAAGCTGCCCCTCGGAAGACACGCGGCTTACTGCCCGTCCTGGTGATTCTGTTTCTAATCTCGTATGCCCTCATGACCATGCTTATCGTAGAGCAGGGCCGGACGATTGAATCCCAGCGTGCCCTGATCCACGACCTGTTCCGTAACAGCACCCAATTCTCGGCCGCCAAATTAAAAGCTCAGCAGGACGACCAGCTGCAAGGCTCCCAGTCCGTCAGTAAGAACCCGTCATCCCAGAATCCATCAGCAGTAGCTCCGTCGACCCAGGCTCCAGCGCACAAAGCGCCAACCAAGCAGTCCCCCTCTACCCAAGCGGTTCCGCAAGGTCGTGCTCAGAATCGGAACTCGCACGTTCAGGTTCCCGCCCGACCGGCCTCAGACGTCAACGATGCCGGACGGTCCTTGATCACGATCTAAAAACGCAGTTGTCTGTGGTCTAAAGCCGTAGCAAGCGATAGCAGGAACAGCATGAAGGTCTTGACCCTAGCCTTGTTGTTGAGTGTGCCCATCGGCCATCTCACGCCTCAGAAGCCACTGCGGCAGCCCACGAATCAGATTGCCCGCCACGGCCACGTCGGACGCTGGTACTTCGCTGCCAACGGCCATGCTATCTACTGCTACGGCCCCGTTATGACAGTACCTACAGCCAGCGGCGATATCCAACGAGTCGCCACAATCTGCCGCGATGGCAGCGCGGCCGTTCCGCTCAAGGACTAACCCCACTTCTCTCCTCCTTCGTTCCGACCCAGGAGCCGCTCCTGCGTCCGCGCGCCTGTGTGTCGCATCCAATCTCCATCACTTACATCCTGATGTAGCCGGATTCCGAGGGAGCCCTCATGTCGATTCGCCCCGTAAAGCGCCTGATCAAGTCCAAACCCACGCTCGAAGGAGCTGGCGTTCACCTCCGCCGCGCATTCGGATTCGGCAACACCGGCGACTTCGATCCGTTTCTCCTCCTTGACGACTTTCGCAATGATGTTCCCGAAGACTACCTCTCTGGATTCCCATGGCATCCGCATCGCGGAATTGAGACGATCACCTATGTCCTGGCTGGAACCGTTGAGCACGGCGACAGCATGGGCAACCACGGAGCCATTGCCGCCGGCGACGTCCAATGGATGACCGCGGGCAGCGGCATCATTCACCAGGAGATGCCGAAGGGTGATGCCACCGGGCGCATGCACGGCTTTCAGCTCTGGGCGAATCTGCCATCCGTCCTGAAGATGACAGCGCCGCGTTACCAGGAAGTGAAAACCGGCGACATCCCGCAGGTCACCGATGACGACGGCACGCACGTCCGCATCGTCTGCGGAAATTTCTGGGGCAAGTCCGGACCAGTCGACGGCATCGCTTCAGATCCCATTTACCTGGATGTCTCCGTGCCTCCGGGCAAGCGCAAGACGCTTCCGGTGCAGACGACTCGCCACGCATTCGCGTACGTCTTCGCGGGAGATGGCAAGTTCTGCAATGCCTCTGGACCATTGGCGGTCCCAACCGAGAGCGTCGGATGGGCTGACACTCACCCGCCCACCGATGCCGAAAACCGGTCGCTCGTAGTCTTCGATCGCGGAGACGAAGTCAGTGTGCAGGCCGGCGAAGACGGAATCCGTTTCCTTCTGGTTTCAGGCAAGCCGCTCGAAGAGCCAGTCGCCTGGTATGGCCCGATCGTGATGAACACGCAGCAGGAACTGCAACAAGCATTCCGCGAACTGGAACAGGGAACGTTCCTGAAGAAGTGAAGCAATGTGGAAGAGCGGCCCTTCAGGGCCGCGATTGGGAATGTGGGCTCCCCGTGCCTGCCCATGCGATGCTAGACCATGCCCGAACTCCCCGAAGTAGAAACGATAGCCCGTGGCCTCGCCAGCCGCGTCACCGGAGATGCCATTGAATCAGTCTGGCTCGGCCAAAAGAAAGAGCCGCTGAAGTCCCCGGCAGCCGACATCGTTGCTGCCCTGGAGCATCGGCGCATAACGGCAGTCCGCCGTATGGGCAAGCACATAGTCTTCGATCTGCAACGAAACCATCTGGAGCGGGCGCTCTCGCCCGCGAAAGGCCGAAAGGTAAAGAAGCTGTCTGACACGTCCGAAGGTGCAGCTACTCAATGGATCGTCCACCTCGGCATGACCGGCCGCCTGCAGGTCTGCGAGCCCGATGCAGAAATCGCGAAGCACACTCATGCGATCGTGAAACTCAAGTCGGGCAGGGAACTACGTTTCGTGGATCCCCGCCGCTTCGGACGCCTGAGCGTGGCAATAGAATTCGACGCCACGGGAACGGAGCCGCTCGAAATCGACCTGGAGAATTTCATTGCGCTCTTTCGCGGCCGCAAGACTCCCATGAAGAGCGCACTATTGAACCAGAAACTCCTGCGTGGCGTGGGCAACATCTACGCGGACGAGTCTTTGTTCCGTGCCGGAATCCGCCCGCGACGCCGCGCATTTTCAACCACGCGCAATCAATTGCAGAAACTTCACGCCGCCCTCAAGGAAGTTTTGAAAGAAGCCATCGCGCTCGGTGGATCCTCCATTTCCGACTACGTCGACGCCGATGGCGAACAAGGCTTCTTCCAGCTGCAACACCGCGTCTATGGACGCGAAGCCGAACCATGCCTCGTCTGCAAGACTCCGATCAAGCGCGTCGTGATCGCTGGCCGCAGCAGCCACTACTGTCCGAAGTGCCAGAAGTAGATGGCAGATTGCAGATTTTCGATTGTAGATGGGGCGTCGGGCAGGCGCGCGAAGTTGGATTGCATTCGGCGCGTTCACTCTGAGTCACATGTGAACTCTCCAGAGTCGTCCAAGTCTGAAAGCTAAAATCTGCAATCTGAAATCGATGGTCCCGCCGCCGTGTTACCCTGTCCGGTTATGCCCGACTACTCCATTGGTGTAGATATGGGCGGCACGAATCTGCGTATCGCCGCCATCAAGACAGACGGTCAGCTTCTGGAAAAAATCACGCTGGGCGTGAAAGTCTCGCTCGGCGGCGACTACGTCATCGGCGAGATGTGCGATGCGATCCATCGCCTTACCGGACAATATCGCGATACGGGCCGCTTCGTCGGCGCGGGTATTGGTGTCCCTGGCATCATCGACGTGGAACGGGGCATCATGCGCAAGTCAGCGAACCTCCCCGGATGGACCGACTATCCCGTGCGCGACGTAATCGAACGCCGCCTAGGCGCCAAAGTTTGTCTCGATAACGATGCGAATGTCGCCGCTCTTGGTGAGAAGTGGCTTGGCGCAGGCCGCGATGCCGACAACATGGCCATGCTTACGCTCGGCACCGGCATCGGCGGCGCCATCGTCCTCGGAGGCAAACTCTTTTACGGCATGAGCGGAATGGCCGGCGAGTTCGGACACGTCACGATCGAACCGAATGGCGTCCCCTGCGGCTGCGGAAACCATGGCTGCGCCGAACGTTATGCGTCCGCGACAGCCGTGGTGCGCATGGCCCGCGAGGCCATCGAGTCCGGTAAAGCCCCGGAACTTGCGAAAGCCGCCAACTCCGATCCGGAATTTAGCGCCCGCTCTGTCTACAATCTGGCGATTCAGGGCAATCGTGATGCGCAGCGCATCTTCGAACGCTTTGGGGAAGCTTTGGGAATTCTCCTCGCCGACCTCGTCAATGTTCTTGATCTGGATATGTTCGTGATCGGCGGCGGCGTAGTCAGCGCGTGGGATGCGTTCGCGCCAAAAATGTTCGCCGAACTGCGCGACCGTTCTCTCGTCTACGCCGCTAGTGATCCCGAGAAGCCTGCCGGCGAACAACACGGAGCCTCAGCCCAGATCGCAAACTACACCCCGAACAAAACAATCATTACGCAAGCTCTGCTCGGCAGCGACGCGGGCTTGTACGGTGCCGCCTTGCTGACTCATCAAGAGTAGCGCCGGCGTTCCGCCGCCACATGCACCCTCACGAAGCGTCCGACGTTTTTCCGAATGGGCACTGGCACGAGGGGTTTAGCGAAACGATCGCGACCTTACCCGCTGCTCCTGGAACTTCGCCGCGAGCTAACAACCTTCCGCATCGCACTCAGAAAAGCGTCATTGTGTTCCGGCAGTCCAATGCTCACGCGTATGCACGACGGCGCTCCCCACGCGCCCAGGGGACGCACGGCGATTCCCTCCGCGCGCAAGCCATCCGCAGCCTCGGCCGCATCACCGCCCACATCGCAGTACAAAAAGTTCGTCGAGGTCGGGACCGCACGGAAATCCATATCGCACAGCGCCACGCCTATGCCCTGCGCCTGCGCCGCATTGTTCGACACCGTGCGATGGATGTGCCTCTGGTCATCGACTGCGGCCAGTGCGGCGGCCTGTGCCATCGAAGACACCGAAAACGTATTCTGCATTCGCGCGCAATACCCTAGCAGCTCCGCCGGACCTAAGCCGTATCCGATGCGCAGCCCCGCAAGCCCGTGCGCCTTGGAGAATGTCCTTAGAACTACGAGGTTCGCGCCCTGCCGCACGTAGTCCAGAGAACGTGGATACTCCACATTCCTCCGCTCCGCAAAGTACGTCGCAAATTCGTAGTACGCCTCATCCAGCACGATGACTACGTGGCCGGGCACTTCCGCTACGAACTGGTCGACGGCAGCTGCATCGAGCAGTGTTCCCGTGGGATTGTTCGGATTTGCAATGAAAACAATCCGCGTATGTTCGTTGATGCCTGCAAGAATCGCACCGAGATCGATGCCATCCTCGCGCATCGGACTCTCAATCAGCTGCGCTCCGCTGGCGTGTACCGCCATGGAATAGACAATGAATGACCGCTCACTCGTAATCGCGTTGAGACCCGGACCGAGCAGCGTTTGGCAGAGCAGAGCGATGAGCCCCGTCGAGCCTGCGGTTACCAGAATTTGTTCTGTAGGCAACCCATGTTGAGCTGACAGCTTGGCGCGTAGCTCCAGGCAGTTGTCTTCAGGATAGGAATTAGCCGTTAGCAGCGCGGCCTGCATGGCCTGAATCGCCTTGGGCGATGGGCCAAAAGGATTCTCATTGGAATCGAGCGCAATAAGCCTCGACTTCCTCGTCACAACCGGAGCAGGGGCGAGACTGCTCAGTTCCCCCATTTCGCGGACCGGCTTCGACACCAGATCAAAGAATCGGCTCATGCATCATGACGCCGTTTTTCGCCAGTTCCCTTGGTGGCGGATTTCAGCCTCTCAATTTCCTTCAACGTCAGCGAGCGATATTCTCCCGGAGGCACATCAAGCGTCAACGGCCCATAACGCACCCGCTTGATCTTCTCCACGTGATGTCCAACGGCCTCAAACATGCGCCGGATCTGCCGGTTTCGCCCTTCGATCAGCGTCACCTCGTACCACGGATTCGCCGCTACCTTGATGATCTTCACCGATGCTGGCCCAGTCCGGACGCGCTTGCCATCGTCGGTTGCGATCGACACTCCGCCGCGCAGCTTCGTCAGCGCGTCTTCCTTCGGAGTTCCGGCTACCTTCACCACGTAAGTCTTGGGCACATGCGATGCCGCCTTCATCAAGCGATTCGCCAGCGCACCGTCATTCGTGAGAAGCAGCAGTCCCTCACTGGCATAGTCAAGACGCCCTATGGGATACACGCGCCCCTTCACACCCCGAACCAGATCCATGACGGTAGGCCGCTTCTCCGGATCGCTTACGGTCGTAACGTAGCCCTTCGGCTTATTCAGAAGAATGTAGGTGTGCCGCTGCTCGCCCTTCAGCAGTTTCCCATTTACACGGATGTGATCAACCTCGGGATCGGCCTTGCTCCCCAGTTCCGTCACTGTCGTACCGTTGACCTGCACGTGCCCGGACGCGATCAGCTCTTCCGCCTTGCGCCGCGACGCAATTCCGGCAGCAGCAATAATCTTCTGAAGTCGTTCCTGAGGCATAGAAAGATTGTACGGGACGAACGAGAGCTATCCGGGATGAACCTCAATGCTGACGATCCGAGGTGAACTCCAATGATGTCCTATCCGAGATGAGCTGCTACCTACATCGGATCGACAGTGAGGTAGCTGAATGACCACATCGCCGTGGAAGAGCGGCCCTTTAGGGCCAGCATCAGAGCGCTGATGACGGCGGGCCTTAGCCCCCGTGTACCGGGTTATCCGGATTTCTCCTGAGCGGACGCTTCCTCCGCCGGACTTTCGTCTGGACCCGCTTCTGCCGCCTCCCCCTCCGCCGTCCTTGTAACTGGCTCCCCCGAATCCGCCGCTGCGCTCTCCGCCGGAATCAACTCCGCATGGAATGACTCGGCCACTAACTTCTCGAACTCCTCCATGCTGGGCAACTCGCTCACATCCTTCAGCCCAAACCGCATCAGGAATTCCTTCGTCGTCTTGTAGAGAATCGGACGCCCGATCACCTGCTTGCGTCCGGCAGTCGTGATTAATTTTCGTTCCAGCAAGGTCCCGATCACGCCGCCGGAATCCACTCCGCGAATCTCATTAATCTCGGGCACAGTGACAGGCTGCTTGTAAGCAATGACAGCGAGTGTCTCCAGAGCCGGCAGTGACAACCGGATCGGAGGCTTCAGGCTCTTCGCAAACGCGCGCACTACTTCATGCTGCTCAGGCTTGGTGGACATGCGATACCCACCGGCAACCTGACGGATCTCGATCCCATGATCCGACGATCCATATTGGCCGACCAGTTCCTCCAGGCACGAACGCACGCGCGACTTGACGTCAGCGTCCTCCGTCACACCGTCCGCAACAAGCGTGTCCTTCACCAGCGCGGTCATCTGCTCCAGCGTGATCGGAGTTTCCGTCGCGTAAATGATCGCCTCGAGTTGAGCCTTCAAAGACATAGTGGCTATCCGGGCCAACTGGCCCCTGCAACCTGATCCCTGCCTTTATCTCCAGTCGTCCCTGACCGCAGCCTGCTGATTCATCACATCCTCAAAGTGCGTATGTTTGCGAACCGCAATCTCGCCAAACAGCTTTTCCTGTCGCACCTGAATGGCCTGCAGTCGCACGAGTTCCAGCAGCGCCAGAAACATGCAGACCAACGCCTGCCGCGAGGGTACGCGCATCAGCAACTGCTTCAGCCGAATCGGACGATCTTCCAACGATAATCGCCGCCGCAGGTAATCGATCATCTGCCCGACGGTCACTGTCTCTTCATCGATGTTCAGAACGGGACGCGTTCGCACGCGCTCGAGCACCTGCTGAAACGTTTTTACCAGATCAATCACGTCCGCCGCGATCTCCGGTTCCGTGCCCTCCGCATCCATGAACTCCTTCAGCGAAGGATTCGTCATTACCGCGTCTTCGATCTGCTGCTTCTGCAAAAGCATTTGCGCCGCGGACTTAAACTTTTCGTGTTCCAGAAGCCGGTTGACCAGCTCGCTCCTCGGATCTTCCTGCTCTTCCGCTGTCGCGAGAGGATCCTTGGGCAACAACATCTTCGACTTGATGTGAATCAGCACCGCAGCCATGTATATGAACTCGGCCGCAACATTCACATCCAGCTCGCGGATCTTTTCTACATAGGCCAGGTATTGCGCGGTGATCTTCGCGATCGGAATATCGTAGATGTCGATATCCTGCTTGCGAATGAGATCGAGCAGGAGGTCGAGCGGTCCTTCGTACACATCACTGACAGAAACTGCAAAAGGAGAGTCGCTCTCTTCCTTTTTCGTCGACTCTCGCGTCTTTGTATGTACCGCCGCAACAACAGGCGGAGGAGCGTTCACCGACTCGGTCGCGGCGATCGATTTTATTTCTTCGCTCATGATTGACCCGTTGTTTCGATCCCGACGGTTGTCTGGTCCCAACCCTTGGCTGGCCCTAAACCCTTGTCACCCTGAAGCGCGCGTACTTTGAGCGATTCAGGATCTATGCATTTAGCCGGCCGGTGCCCCATTCTGGTCGCGATGTTTGCGAGACAGGCCCGCGCTACTTAGCCGCACTACTCGGCGCTTCATACTTCACCGACATCCCCATGGCTTCGCGAACGGCGTCCATGGTCTCCCCAGCCGCTGTGCGCGCCCGGCGCGTGCCGTCCTCAAGGATATCCCACGCCAGCTTCGGATTCTCCTCGAATTTTCGCCGCCGCTCCTGGATCGGTTTCAGGATCTGCATCAGCGAATCCGCCGCCCAACTCTTGCACTCGATGCACCCGATCCCCGCCGACCGGCAGCCCTCGTACACTTTGGCCATGGTCTCTTTGCTGCTGAAAATCTTGTGCAGATCGCCCACGGGACACACATCCGGATTCCCCGGGTCCGTCCTCCGCACCCGCGCCGGATCCGTCACCATCGTCTTCAGCTTTTGCCGCACCACTGGCTCCGGATCGACCAGCAGGATGGTGTTTCCGTACGACTTCGACATCTTGCGCCCATCGGTGCCCGGTAGTTTCGCCGCCGGTGTCAGCAAGCTCTGCGGCTCGGGGAACACGGGCTTCCCAGCGCCGTAAAATCCATTGAAACGTCGCGCGACCTCGCGTGTGAGTTCGACGTGCGCAACCTGGTCTTCGCCTACGGGAACGAAATCTGCGCGGTAAACCAGGATGTCCGCTGCCTGCAGCAGCGGATAACCCAGGAATCCGTAGGTCCCGAGGTCCTTGTCCTGGATATTCTCGCGCTGCTCTTTGTATGTCGGAACCCTCTCCAGCCATCCCAGTGGCGTGATCATCGAAAGCAGCAGGTGAAGTTCGGCGTGCGCAGGAACGTGTGACTGCACGAACAGTACAGATTTCTCCGGATCGAGCCCCGCCGCCAGCCAATCAATGGCCACGTCCAGCGAATTCTCTTTCACCCGCGAAGTGTCGGCGTAATCCGTGGTAAGCGCGTGCCAATCCGCCACGAAAAAGAAGCATTCGTACTTCTCTTGCATGCCCACCCAGTTCTGCAGGGCCCCAACGTAGTTGCCCAAATGCAACTTCCCCGTTGGACGCATGCCGCTGAGCACACGCTTGCGAGTTGTCGAACCAGCACTCATTTCTCAGGAAGCCCCACGCTCGAAGACACGCCCAATTCCGGGCCGCAAACGCCTGTCAGATGCTGAAGTGTCATGCCGGGACTGAAATCGATACTACCATGCAAAACCCAAATCTTTGTCCACTGAACAGTGCATCAACCATGTTGGAATACCTGCCAGAAGAGAGTCCATGAACCACTGGAGCCAGCCCGCTTTCGGCTGTCCCCGCGCGAAGCTGGGCGCCGCGTGCAGCTATTTCTCGTCCGCCGCCTTCTGCAACTCCTCCGGTGCAATCGACTTCACCTTAAGCACCTTCGCCGGGATCCCTCCCACAACGTGATACGGGGAAACATCCTTCGATGCCACTCCCATAGACCCGACAATGCCATGCTCTCCGACCCGCACTCCGCTCAGCACAGTCGCATGATAGGTCACTCGCGCCCGCGGCCCGATCACGGTCTTGTGATTGTCCACGATCATCCCCTCGTTCAAATCGTGCGAATGCGAATACACATTCGCGTAGTCGGAAATCGACGAGCCCTCATGAACAATGATCTCGCCCCGATCGTCCAGCAGCACATACTTGTGAATCGTGCAGTTATCTTCCACGGTCAGGTTGTATCCGAATGAAAACTCAACTCCGTGAAATATCTTCACGTTCTTGCCAATGTGCTTGAAGATGTGCCGCGCCAGCATGGTGCGCACCCGGTATCCCAGCCAGTGATTCAGCCCCGCCGGCGACCGGTCGAACATCATCCAGAACCAGATCAGCGGTTTCCGCTCCGCATATTTCGCCGCATCCACGTCCCCGTAGTATTCGGGCTCGAGCGTCACATTTCGCGGATCGAGCGAATGCATCAGCACTCGTTCCGCCATTCCACCGCCCGGGGCCGTATACGGCCGGCCCAGGTACAGTTGATACAGCGCATCGCGCACAACATCGCAGCGGCGCTCCGGATCTCGGTTCATGAACTCCTGATCGAGCTTGTCGACCCAGTCCAGAAACGACTTCTCAGCCGCAGGAGTCGGATTCAAATTGCGATATTCGTATCGAGGCATGAAATTTCCAATAAGCCAGCCGGATGTCATCCCTGCGCAGCGATCTTTCGGGCCAATCCAGGGACTCGCGCGCGCAACCGTCCTCCACCATAGCACACAGCAAATGCTATATAATTCGCGCCGCTCCTCTCACCCGTGAACACTCTCGCCCGCAAGCTGCGCGCCACCGACTATTTCACTCTGGGTTGGGGCAGTATGGTCGGCGTCGGCTGGCTTGTCGTCATGGACGACTGGCTTCTCCGCGGCGGTAGCCTCGGCACAGTTCTGGGCTTCCTCATCGGAGGAGTGCTTCTGCTTCCCGTCGGATGGGTCTATGGCAAGCTGATCATCGCTATGCCCGATGCGGCCGGCGAAATCGCCTACACCTCGGCCGCCTTCCCCCGCATCATCAGCTTCTCCACTGGATGGATGATGACGCTCGCCTACTTCATCGTGTGCCCATGGGAAGCTGTCGCCATCGGACGAATCGCCGCCTACATCTTCCCAGCGCTCGACTCCGCCGAGCTCTACCGGATCGCCGGCCGGCCTGTGTATCTCCCCCATCTGCTCGTCGGCTTGGCGCTCACAGGAATTCTCACCATCCTCAACTATCGCGGTGTCCGTCTCAGCGCCACCTTTCAGAACTGGACCAGCTTTTGGACACTCGCTCTCTTCCTCATCTTCGTCGCTTTGGGCGTGAGCCGCGGCTCGACGGCGCATTTTCCTCCACTCTTCACCCACACACCTTTTCTCTCGATCCTGCTCGTCCTCCAGATCGTTCCGTATTTCATGACGGGATTCGAATCGGTCGGCAAGGCCGCCGAAGAAGCCAGCCCCGAATTTCGCGCCCGCGCTTTCTTCCATGCCATATTGATGGCCATCATTATTGGCACGATCTTCTACGCGACGATCGTCGCCGCCGTGGCCTTCGCGGCGCCCTGGCATCAACTTACTGGCGAACGCTTCATGACTGCCGTTTCATTTCAGCGAGCAATCGGTTCGCGCTGGATCGTTAACGTCATCCTCGCTGCAGCGCTGCTTTCGCTTTTCAAATGTTTCAATGGAAACTTCCTCGCCGCCAGCCGGCTGTTCTTTGCCCTTGGCCGCCGCGGCATGATCGTTGCCCGCGCAGGCAACATCCATGCTCGTTACCAGACCCCATCGACTGCAGTTCTCTGCGTCGGATTCACCACTGCGATATGCATGCTGCTGGGCGATGCCATCCTCGTCCCCATCACCGAAGTCGGCTCCGTCGCCAGCGCCATCGGATGGTCTGCCGCCTGTGCGAGTCTGCTCGTTCTCTCGCGAAGACGAGATCGCGGCCTGATCCTTTCCGCGGCGGAAAAATTGATGGTCATCTTCGCGCTCGCAGTCGCGCTAGCCATGGCTCTTATGAAATTGTTCCCGCTCGTTCCCGGACACTTCACGCTTTACGAATGGATCGTGCTTGCTATCTGGATCGCCATCGGCGCCGTCGCCGGCTTCCGGAATCTCTCTCGACATCCGGCGATGGAACCCACGATCGCAGCGAGGCCAAGATGAAAGTAGCGCCGCCGTCTCAGCGGCTGTCCCAGCGGCGTCTCGCCGCCAGACCACAACTCACGGAGGATCGGGTGACTTTACTCAGATCGAAAGTCTTATTTGTAATACTCATACTCAGCTGCGCGATCTGCGCGTCTGCTCAGACCTCCGGCTTCGACCTCGTTATCACCAACGGCCACATCATCGACGGCACCGGCTCGCCGTGGTACTCAGGAGACATCGGCGTCCGCGATGGCAAAATTGCCGCCGTCGGAAATCTCTCCTCCTCCACTCGCAAGCGGACCATCGATGCCAGCGGTAAAGTCGTCGCTCCTGGCTTCATCGACATGCTCGGCCAGTCCGAGCGCACCATCCTTGTCGATCCGCGCCTGCCCTCGAAGATTTACCAGGGCATCACGACGGAAATTACCGGCGAAGGCGGCTCCATCGCGCCGCTGAACGATGCCATCATCCAGGCAGATCGGCGCAGCTACGACTACTACAAGATCACGCCCGACTGGCGGACCTTCCGCGAATACTTCGCCCGCCTTGAACGTCAGGGGCTCGGCATCAACCTCGCCAGCTACGTCGGCGCGACTCAGGTCCGCCGCATGATTCTCGGCGAAGACGACAAGCAGCCCACACCCGATCAACTCGAGCAGATGAAAGCTCTCGTTCGCGGCGCGATGAGAGACGGCGCGGTAGGCGTCTCCACTTCACTCGAATATGCGCCAGCTCCCTATGCCAAGACCGAAGAACTCATCGCGCTTGCCGCTGAGGCCGGGAAACTCGGCGGCATCTATGCCACCCATATGCGCGATGAAAGTAATTCCGTTCTGGATGCGCTCGACGAAGCTCTCCGGATCGGCAGCGAAGCCCACGTTCCGGTGGAGGTCTGGCACATCAAGGTTGCCGGCAAAGCGAACTGGGGACGCATGCCGCAACTGGTGGCAAAAATCAACGCAGCTCGCGCCGCAGGAGCCGACGTCACCGCCGACACCTACGCGTACACCGCCTGGAGTAACGACTTCTCCGCATTCGTCCCGCCTTGGGCGCACGACGGCGGCACAGCCAGGCTCGTCGAGCGTCTCAAAGATCCCGCAACCCGTGCCCGAATCCGCAAAGACCTCCTCACTCCATCCAGCGCGTGGGACAACGAGTGGCAGGAGATTCCGGGCCCGGATGCAGTTCTGATCACGCAAGTACTGAATCCTCAGCTCACGCCGATGCAGGGGAAGCGTCTCTCCGAAATCGCGAAGATGTGGAACAAAGATCCGATGGACGCCCTGTTCGACTTCATCATCGCCGACCCCGATTCCAGCGTCGCAGTCTTCAGCATGTCGCAGCCCGACGTGACTTTCGCTTTACAGCAGTCCTGGGTTGCAATCGACAACGATTCCGAAGGCACATCGCCGGAAGGCATTCTCGGCCAGGCGCATCCGCATCCTCGCGCGTACGGTACGTTCCCGCGCATACTTGCGAAGTACGTGCGAGAAGACAAAGCACTGACACTCGAAGACGCGATTCGGAAGTTTTCGGCTCTGCCCGCGCAACGCATGCGCCTCGCCGACCGCGGCGTTCTCAAGCAAGGCATGTGGGCCGACATCGTGATCTTCGATCCCGCGACAGTTCGCGGTCGAGCGACCTTCGAGAATCCCAATCAGTTTTCAGAAGGAATGGACTTCGTTCTGGTGAATGGAAGCCCTGTCATCGAGAACGGCAAGATGACCAACGCTCTTCCTGGCAGGGTGTTGCGCGGTCCAGCGTACGCGCCGTGAGATCTACTTGCCGGGTGGAGGTGCCTTCAGTTTGGCTTGTACCGGCGCCATCAGGGGAGCCACTTGCGGTGAGGCTAGCGTGCCTGTGATCGCATACGAAGTGCCGCCGCTACCGCTCGCAGCGAGCGGAGCGAGCTTGAAGTCGATGTCACGTTTGAATGAGGCCGTGCCGCTGAGAGTGAATTTTCCGTCCGGAGAATCCAGCTTTGCATCCTTTATCTCAAGCTGCGCGGCATGCAGATTTGCCAGCGCGCTCAGACGCGTGACACGCAACGGGCTGCCATCATCGCCGATAACTACACGCGGGAACGTCCCCTCCCGCAAGTCGACGCGCATGGTCCCGTCTGCCGTTTTCCAGAACTCAGCAAAACACTGGCCGCTCAATTCGTAACTGGCATTGGCGAGTCCCGCGATCCAGCGGTCGTTCTCGAGCTTCTCGGCAGATTCAAGAGAAACTCCGGACAGCTTCCCGTTCCCTTTGCACAGTGCTTGTTTTCCGCTGAAGTCGGCCGTCCACTCGCCTTCATGCTTACCCCCGAGAATGTCCGCATTCAAATCCGAAATGCGCAGCTTGCTATCTTGCAGCCGAATGTTTGCCGACGCATGCTTCGCCGCGACTCCATGCACGATCAGCTGATCCGCGGTCACGTGGCCCGACACATGAAGCACGCTTGCCAATGACGGTCCCCTCTGTGAACTGGAGTCCAGCACGCGATACCACGGACGCTTCCTCGCGCTCGGATCTAGCCACTCGCTGAGCTGACCGAGCGTAATCTGATTCGCGTTCAGACCAAAGCTCATCGGACACGCAATCCCACAGCCTCGGGGCATTTGCAGCGATCCCGTCCATAGAGCGCCCGCCGCTTTCGCATTTACCTTGGAAATATTCACCTGTTGTGGCGACAGTTGCATCTCCGCCGACGCAATCTCGATGGATCCGCCAAACTCGCGATTGATGACCTTCACATTGCGTAGCTTCGCCGTTCCAGTAAGCTGCGGTCCTACGAACCCAGACGACGCACTACCGCTCAGTCCGGACCAGATTCCTGCAAGTTGCAGATCCGCCTGCGCCGTGCCCTCTGGCGAGGACGCCCATACGGGCAGCCCAATCATCCGCCCCAGCCGAAGCGCCTTCGCCATTTCGATCTCACCGATCAACGCCAGCTTGTATCCGTCGCGGTTGATCCACCCATGGATATTCGCCGCAGCGCCTTTTCCGGGCCCAAACTCGACGGGCCCGATTTCCAAATGCGGACCCGCAGGAACGCGCAGCTCAGCCCGCTTGCTTCGATTCCTCTCTCGACGCACGGCTCGGTCGCTTTGCCCATCTGTCAAGGAGAAGGGAACAGAGTCCAGCGAAATATCCGCTTTGTTCGCGACCGAAGCCAGCCGAAGCTCAGAGATGGCTCCTCCACCCTTTATGCGAAGGGGTTCCCCCGCTGCGGCATCTTCTTGCATCGAAACATTGCCTCGCAGAATTCCGTCCGTTTCCAGGTCATCCGGGACGTTCTTCTTCGCGCGCGCGCCCAACACCATAACCGCACCCATCGGCACATTGACGGCCCTCACCATCACGGCAAAATGATGGCTGCCGGCGAGCCCCATCTCTCCAGTCAGCGTGATCAGTCCATTGCCTACCGAAGAACTGCAGAGCACTTCATGGAAGTCGTGTGTGACAGTGCTGTACCTGCCGTCACAATGCGCTCCCAGCCGCAGTGCTTTGCCACTTTTGATGTCGTATCGCCTGAAGTCATCGATCCAGCCGCTGCTGCTGATTCTGAGGTTCGCAGGGCTTCCCGCCATCTCAGCGTCCAGCTGAATGGTTCCTCGCCATCCCTTGTCGTTTCCCCTGAGCAGCTTGGTGAACTGCCCAAGCTGCGCGCGGCTCCACTCGACCGTGAACTGCAGCGGGGTATCCTTAAATGTCTGCGCCCGCTGCCACGTTCCATTGACTTGCAACAATCCTGTATCGCTCAGATTCAAGTCAGTGCGCACCGGTTGCGCTTTGAGGCGCACTCCCCACGCATTCTCCGAGTCTTGCCATAGCGAGAAGTCGGCATTCGTCAGCGCGTATGGTGTTTTCTCGGCGCCGCTCTTGAAATTGATCCGCCCGGAAGTGACTTCGATATAAGGAAATCCCGGCCGCGCTTCCGTCTTACCTTTTCGCGTAGGCGCTAGCGGAATTTGCGAGCTGTGTTCCAGCAGAGCTTCCAGGTTCCACCGCCCCGTTGGATTGTGCACGAGATTGAGACTCGGCTCAGTCATGTCGAGGCGCGAGATCTCCAGCCTTCCGCCAAGCAGCGAAGTCACCCGCAGTGCGGCCATGACCTCATTGGCGCGCAGAATCGGCTCCGCCCCGAACTCCGGATCGTCATACACGACCAGGTTGTCCAGGTCGAATCCCGGCCGCGGCAACACTTGAATGTGCACGGCGCCAATATCCACCGGCCGCCCCACCGCCGTACTGATCGAAGTGATAATCCGAGACTTGAGACGCGAGGCGCCGGGACGTAGAACAAACAGCGCTAGCAGAATGAACCCTGCCAGCGCCACCGCTCGCCGCTTGGAGGAGAAGACCTTCACTGCGCCCTCACGGAGTATTCGAGGGGCCTCATCGGACCATCTTCAGAGTCCGCTTCCACCGTGTCTCGTCGAAGAAATGGATGACCACCCTGCCCAGAAACAACAGCCGGTCGCTCCATGCGGTCTTCAGGTATTGGTCATTGGGAGTCTGGAATGACCAGTAGATGAACATGGGCCGCCCAATCACGTTTTCCTTCGGAATAAATCCCCAGTACCGGCTGTCGAGGCTCACGGCGCGATGGTCGCCCATAGCGAAGTAATGATCCGGCGGCACCACCAGGTCCTCTCCTTGTATGTACGAGGGAAGTTCGCTCGCCCACACCGACCAGACGTTTGGATCGTCGGGAGGAACCGCCGGGAAGTTATTTCGGTAAACATCCGCGGGATTATCCTGATCTTTATCGATATACCCCTCATTCAACGGCTGCCCGTTGCGGTAAACCACTCCGTTCCTGAGGTGAATCCGGTCTCCGGGTAACCCGATGATTCGCTTCACGACATACAGGCCCGGCGTTTCCGGAGACAGAAACACCACAATGTCCTGGAACCGAACGCTGCGATAAGGAAGCAGCGGCCCAATCCACTTGCTGTCGGGCGAGAACTGAATGCGGTTTACGAAAACGTGGTCGCCAATCAGAAGGGTCTCTTCCATCGAACTGGAAGGAATCTCGAACGCCTGCACGACAAAAGTAATGATGAACAGACCCGTTACCAGCACTGCGGCCAGCGAAGCCAGGAACTCAACCGTAGTTTCTTTCGGCTTCTCTTCGGGCGCATCTTTTTGTGCGCTGTCGTTCTTCTTCGGCACTGTCGTTTTCGTACCCATTGTTTTGGAAGAGCGCCCCTTCAGGGCCGCGATAAGGCCTCACCAGAACCACGGGGCTTTAGCTCCGTAGCCAATTCAGTGTACCAGCCGTAACGTACGCTCCCAGCGCGTGATCTGGAAGATGTGCGACATCGCGTACGCCAAATGATGCAGTCTCCCGCCGACCGAATCCAGCGGATTCCGGTCCCAATCCTTCACCGACCAGTAAATCACTAGCGGCCGTCCAATAATATTCTCACGCGGAACGAACCCCCAATAGCGGCTGTCCTGACTGTCGTCCCGGTTATCTCCCATGACGAAGTAATTCCCCTCCGGGACAATCAGCTGGCCGTCTTCCACCAGTTTCCGCATTTCCAGCCACCACTTTCCTTCCAGTCCATAGGCCGGGACGTCGGTTCGCGGAAAATTGTCACGGAATAGATTGTTTGGAGGCTCTAAAAAACGTACGTACGATTCCTCCAGAGGAGTGCCGTTGATGAACACTTTCTTGTTCACCAGACGCAACCGATCTCCAGGCAACCCGATCACGCGTTTCACAAAATGCTGCTTCGGATCCACCGGATAGTGGAAGACAACAATGTCTCCGCGCTTGATCCGCTGATACGGCATCACGTACCTGCCGGCTCCCAGCTCTCCATAACAGAGCTTGTTCACAAGCAGATAGTCACCGACAAGCAGCGTGTTCTCCATCGACTCGGAAGGAATCTGAAACGCCTGTACGATAAACGTGATTACGAATATCGCAATCACCACGGTCCCCATCAGCGACTGTAACGAACTGATGAGATCGGAGCTGAAGTTCCCCGCAACCTGCCCATTCTGCGCCGCCGCAGACGTGCTCGGCGCTGACGCGGGCGTTGCTGGAGCCTCGGGCGTAACCACAGGCTGCACCGGTGAAACGACGGGCTCTGTCGAAGAATCCATGTACTCTACTTATCCGCAGCCTGCGGAGCCTGCCCCGCCGCTTTCTCTTCTGTGGACTTTGAACGTGACGCCAGGAACGTCAGCAACTGCCGTGCTGCATCCTGTTCCGCATTTTTCTTCGTGGTGCCCCGTGCCCGCCCCACAAACTGAGCGCCGCGCACCTGTTTGCCATGCAACCGGGCCTCGACCGTGAATGTCTTGTTATGCTCCGGACCGGCCTCTTCCACCAGAACATAGGAGGGTTGTGGCAAGCCCAGGCTCTGTACCGCTTCCTGCAATGCCGACTTGAAATCCGTAATCGGCAGCACTCCGCCGCCGCGGTTCATGAGTTCCAACTCGGGTCCAATCACGTTGCGCAACACGAATTCCCGCGCCGCCTCGAGGCCGCCATCCAGATAAATCGCCGCCAGAATCGCCTCCAGCGCATCCACCAGCAGGGCAGTCTTGCTGCGCCCTCCACTCTTTTCCTCCCCGCGGCCCAGCCGCAGGTAATGGCCAAGTTCCAGATGTTGGGCTACCTGGATCAGATGCCTCTCACTGACCAAATGCGCCCTTAATTTCGAAAGCTCGCCTTCGCGGAATTGCGGAAATCTCTGGAACAGCTCTTCGCTCGTGATCAGCGCCAGCACCGCGTCTCCCAAAAATTCCAGTTGCTCGTTGTCGCTGACCTTGTATTTGTTCTCGCCCGCGTGCTGCGCCTCCTGCTCCCGCGCTTGCGAACTGTGTGTTACCGCCTGTTCAATGACGGCCCGGCGCCGGAAGTGGTATCCCAGCCCAAGTTCCAGCGCCGTAATTTCCCTTTCCTTCATAGGTGACGCGATTAAATCTGGAGATCGGAGTCAAAAGCGAGGGTGGGGACAGCTCTTCTGGCTATCCCGCGAACGCAGCTCGCGTCCGCGGTCGCAGGCAGGCCACAGCCCTGGTCTAGTGCGGCGCCGGTTGCCCGGGTGCCGTTCCACTGCTCAACTTCGTCAATCGATCTTGCTCGGCCCGAGCCGCTTTTCCTGCCGCTGAATCTGGACGGTCCTTCGTCAAATCCACCGCCTGGTTGGCATACTTCAACGCGTCCGAAATCTTGTTCTGCATGTCCAGCGCCACCGCCAGCCGCAGCACCGCGACCGAGTCCACCTGCTCCGGAAACACTTCGATCGATTTCTTCAGGTTCGTTTCCGCCTCGGCATAATTCTTCGCATTCGATGCCAGCGTCCCCAGGATCGCGTACGCCTCGGACTTGATATAGCGTTTGAACTGATCAATCTTTTCCGGCGGATATCCCGACACCGGCACGTCCGTGTCCACCGTCACCAGCGCGCGCTCCGCATCCTTCTTGGCCTCGGCCAGCTTCTGATCCTTGTCCAGATCCGTATCACGCGTGCGTTCCGCGAGCACCTGCGCGACGGCCACAAGCGCCTCCGGATCATCTGGATCAACCGCCAGCGCCTTCCGCGCCATCTCGTCCATCTTGTCGCCGTTGTTCGCCTGCTGATACTTCTGCATGGCGGCCTTGTACAGGACCTCCCGCAGTTCGCTGTCCGGGAACTTCGCTGCGAAATCGTTCGCCGCCTTCTCCGATGCCGCCGCGTCCGGCAACGCGATGGCTGCCTGGTACGCGTCGAACTCCGGCTGCGTCTTGGCCGCCGGCGGACGTTTCCCCTGCGGAGACGCCTGTGCACTTGCTGCCTGCCCCGCTGTTCCCTGCGTCGCGGGCTTGTCTTGCCCGAAACTCCACGCGCACATTCCCAGCACTGCGATTGCGATCGCTGCTCGCTTCATGCGTTCTCCTCGACTCCAACGACTCAATATCGTGCTCGAATTCCGTAACGCTGCATTCTACAGCAGCCCGCGTACTGAGCTGTCTCGTACTTCCCCGCTCACTGCGCCTTTGCCGGAGGCTCATACGCCTGCTGCAAGCCTTTTTCTGCCGCCGCCTTCACCTCCGGCAATGCCGCCCCCGCCGTCAGTGCCGCCCGATACTCGTTCATCGCGGCGTCGCGATCCTCTTTCATGTCCAGGATTCTTCCCAGGTACACATGCGACCACGCCACCACTTTCGGATCCTTCGTCGCCTGAATCGCCTTCTGAAAGTTCCCCAGCGCCCCCTCGCGATCCCGGTTCGCCACCGCAACCTGCGCCAGGATAAACAGCGCCCGCCCTTCATCGCCGATCTTCTTATCCAGCGCCTGCTGCGCCAGTTCCTGTGCTCCCTTGGGATCTCCCGCCGCCAGCCGCTTCTCCGCCGTGACCAGCATTCGCCGGTCTTCCAGCCGCGACAACTGCACCAGCTCCGGAGCCGACGAACGCGCATACTGCACTTCGTTCGCGGCTTTCTCCTGCTGCTTCACATCGATCGCATCCAAAACATCCGAGTACGCCGTCTTGAAGCCCGCCGGATCCTTCTCAAACGCCACCAGCGACGTATAGAAATACTTTGTCAGGATGTACCCCTGCTTCACCGCGTCATCCACCGCCTGCAGCCGCATCGGCTCGGCCGTCCGCTTCGTTCCCAGTGTGCGGATTTCAATCGCCCGCACCAGGCATTCCGTCACCAGCAGCCCGATATCCGTCTTGAAGTTTTCATCCAGCGGAGCGCGTTTCACCGTCTGCAGCAACGGCTCCAGCCTCTTCACGTGGCTGAAATGTTTCTCCGCCATCGGATCCAGCAGGTAATGCAAATACGTATGCCGGATCTGCGGCATCTTCAGCGGATCGGGAGTGCTCGGGTCCGGAGAAGGGAACACCACCACGTAATAATCGCTGCCGTAGTTACGGGCGTTCGCCTCGTTCGGGTCGCCCATGAAGTCCAGCAAAATCGTGAACGTCCGCCCCAGATATCCCCCGGATTGCAGTCTCAGGTAGATATCGGTGTCGAAAACCATCTGCGCCAGCGGCATGTGATACCGCTCCACCAGCGCCGCATAGTTCGCCCGGTGCCGTTCCCAGATCGAGTGCAAATCTGCCTTGTCATAAAAGCGCTCCAGCATTGCCCCAAACGGCGCAATCGGCCCCGCATCCGGAGGCAGTTCGTCTTCCTTCACGCGTGGCAGGAAATGTGGAGGTCCCTGCAAATACAGCGCCAGCGACACAAACTGCGACAAGTCGTGCTGCGGATCTTTTCCCCGATGCGCGAGATACCATTCGCAGATCGTGTGCAAGGCGGCCTGCCCTTCGTCCGAGCCCCGCAGGTTCCGCTGTACCTCCGAGCGTATGTTCAGCCGCTGCGCATCCGATGCATTGAGATTCGTGTCATACCCGCACGCATTCATCGCGGTCAGCACTGCGAACAGCGTCTCGTTCGTGTCGAGGGTGATGGGCGTGGATCCCTGCGGCTGCGGCAAAGGCGCGGCTGCCTGCGTACCGGGCGCAGCTGTGGGCGCGCTCGGCGCAGCCTGTCCGTCAGGCGCCGGCGTCTGCCCGGGAGGCGCAGCGGTCTGCGGACTAGGCTCTGCTGTCTGCGCGGCCGGTGCAGGTTCGTCCGGCGCGGGCGTGGATGCCTGCCCTACACACAGCACTCCCATCAGCCCGAAAAGGCCCGCAACGATGAGGTTTCGAAATGCAACGCCACTATTTAGGAGACGACTCAGGAATCCCTCCCGCACCAAGGCCACCCGATCGGCCACCAAGCAGAAATATGCGGAGAACACTGTAAGTTTAAGTGCTTACGCCCGGAGGGTCAAACCGAGAGCGGGGGGTCATTATTTACAGATTGAGAGCACCGCGCCCAATGCGAAACTTTCAAACTGGCTAGTCTCACAAGCTGTCGTTCTGCCGTCAACGCCGCCTTTGTTCCACAATGTAGAGCGGCACCTCTTCGAGGGGCAATTTGGAAGCGTGGCTACACACGTGCGATTGGTTCTTCGCAGCCCATTGGACTCGGAAGATATTCGCCTATAATGAGGTTCCGAGACGTAACGTCTCTGCTGTGATGACGCGCATGTCAGACATCGGCGAAGATCAACTTCTGGTGACGGAATCTCAGCGTGCTGAAGAGGCAGCGCGGGAAAGTGAAAATCGCTTTCGCTTGTTGGCGGACACGGCTCCGGTTCTGATCTGGCAGTCGGGACTTGACAAACTCTGCACTTACTTCAACAAACCTTGGCTCGACTTCACTGGCAGGTCACTGGAACAGGAACTGGGCAATGGCTGGGCAGAAGGCGTCCACCCCGACGACTTCCGGCGCTGCCTCGACACGTACACGCAATCTTTTGATCGACGAGAAGAATTCAAAATGGAGTATCGCCTCCGTCATCATGACGGAGAGTATCGTTGGGTTTTCGACATCGGTGTGCCTAGGTCTAATCGGGATGGTGCGTTTGAGGGTTACATGGGCAGCGTGGTTGACATTACTGAGCGCAGGCTAGCTGAAGACCGGGAGCGTCACGTTTGGGAGACATTGGACTTGGTAACTAAGCAAATGGCGGCTGCGGTGACTCGTTGCAGCCGTGATTTCCGATACCTGTGGGCTAATCAGGCCTATGCGGACTGGCTCCAGCGCCCGCTGAACGAAGTTGTGGGGCACTCGATTCTGGAGGTTTTTGGAAACAACGCATTTGAGGAGTTGCTGCCCCATTTCAATCGAGTGCTTACAGGAGAGAAAGTCCACTACGAGCAAGAAACGACTTTTCGGGGTATCGGAAAAAGATGGATTTCAGCGACGTACAGTCCCACGCTCGATGCTAACGGAGTCGCCAACGGTTGGGTGGCGGTCGTGCTCGACATAACCGAACGCAAGCGAGCAGAAGAAGCTCGATTCAGGCATGCCGCTATAGTCGAATCGTCTGAAGATGCGATCATTTCCAAGAATCTGGACGCGATTATCGTGAGTTGGAATGCAGGCGCGGAGCGCATTTTCGGCTATACGGAGTCAGAAGCTGTTGGGCAACCGATCACGATTCTAGTTCCACCTGAATTACGGGATGAGGAGAACACGATTCTGGAAAAGCTTAGGGCGGGGGGGCGCATTGAACATTACGAAACGACTCGTGTTACTAAAGCAGGGAGGAAGATTGATGTCTCTCTGATTATCTCCCCGATTAAGGATTCAAATGCGAAGCTGGTGGGTTTTTGCAAGCTCGCCCATGACATCACTGAACGAAAACGAGCAGAACGGGCATTACGCGAGACGAATGACACTTTAGAAACTCAAACAGGGGTGCTTCGATCACAGGAGGAACTGCTGAAAATATTCGTCAAGAACGTGCCAGCGGGAGTGGCGATGTTCGACCCGGAGATGCGCTATCTCGAAGTGAGCGACCGCTGGTGTACAGATTACGGCGTAGATGCCGCGCAAGTGCTGGGACGTTCGCATTACGAACTTTTCCCTGACGTTCCCGATCGCTGGAAACAAGTTCACCGTCGTGCGCTGGAGGGATACACATTGCAAGCCGAGGAAGACCGCTGGGATCGTCAGGGCGGCTTTGCTACATGGGTTCGCTGGGAAGTTCGCCCGTGGAAAACGCCCAGCGGGTCTGTAGGTGGCATTCTGATATTCGCCGAAGACATCACTCACCGGAAGCAAATGGAGGAAGCCCTCTCAGGCATGAGTCGAAAGTTGATTGAATCGCAAGAACAAGAACGCGCTCGCATTGGAAGAGAACTTCACGACGACATCAACCAACGACTGGCGATGTTGGCAGTTGAACTCGAACAACTACAGGACAATCCCTCTGAAGCTTCGAATCGTGTGCAGGAACTCCGAAAAGAAATAACCGAGATTTCGAACGATGTGCAAGCACTTTCGCACGAGTTGCACTCTTCAAAACTGGAATATTTGGGAGTTGTTGAGGGCATCAAAAGTTGGTGCAAGGAATTCAGTGAGCGGCAGAGAATGGAGATCGACTTTAAAAATGAGGTGTCCAGCACTCTGCCATTTGAGGTCGGGCTTTGCCTTTTTCGGGTGATACAAGAAGCCCTGCACAATGCCCAGAAACACAGCGGGGTAAGACGCATAGACGTGCAGCTAGCGGAACACTCGAACGAAGTTCATTTGACAGTTAGGGATTCCGGCAAAGGGTTTGACATCGAGGTAGCACAGCGAGGCAGAGGGTTGGGTCTCACAAGCATGCAGGAGCGAGTCAGGTTAGTGAATGGAACGATTTCCATTGAATCGAAGCCGACGGATGGAACGATCATCCATGTTCGGGTGCCTGTCGAGTTGGGACACGAGTCGCAACGGGTTGCTGGCTAAAGATCAAGCGAATCCGAGGAGCACGGTGAGTCCTCACCCGGAATGCACGCTGGAATGCTCTGCACAGATTCGTTGGAAGATGTGGCTATCCATCGCGCTCTGACTGCCACCCAAGGAATACCCGCACAGAATATCCACATCGTACTGCTTGGCTAATTGATTGCCGAGTTTTTCGAACTGAATCGCCGCCTCGGCGTTACCTTGTGCCCACAAGAGGTGCACGCACTCACCGAAAATTGCAACACGGGCGTGTTCCGCCGTCGCAGCCTTCGACGCTGTCACAATGAGATCACCCAAAAGTTTCAGGAATCGAACTGGATCAGGCATGCGATTGACCATGAGTGCCGAGAGGGTATCGGCAGCGTCCAACGGAATATATCTACCTTGCTCAATGGCAGCACCTATATTCACACCTTGTGCCTGCAATCTCGGAAGAAGACTGTCCCTGCGTGACTCCGTGGCGACAACGATAGCTGTATTCCCAGCTTTGAGAGCAGCACCGATGAATTGCGTAAGGTCATCCAAGAAGTATTGATCGTCAGAATAGAACCCAACAGCGTGGCACTGGGCAGCCATGCTTTGCGGGAGTGGCGAGAAGACGCTATTGCTTTGGAGTCCTTGGGAAACTCCTGCGTCTGCTCCAGGGAAGTCGTGACCCGCAAATCTGCGACCGATAAAGTTCTCGCCCCGAAGAACGGCGCTCAAAGCGATCAGTAGCTCTCTTCCTGCATCCGTCTTAATGACGTAACCGCTTGCGCCCGTGCCCAGAGCTTCGTGCACCACCTCGGTAGAGGATTCTTGGCTCACGAAGAGGATTTTGGACTTGGAGGAAGACTTGCGGACTCGCCGAGCGACCTCGATTCCATTAAGCGACGGAAGCCCGATGTCGAGCACAATTAAGTCCGGTTGCAGTTCTTCCGCTTTTTGAACCGCTTGTAGTCCGTCTGTGACCTCTCCGACGATCTGCAATTCCGGTCTTTTGCCCAGCGCTGAACAAATGAATTTTCGAAAAGCCTCCGAATCCTCGACTACGAGAATCCGGCTTGAAGATGTTTCCAAGCAGCCCCCTTTACAAAGTCCAAACCCGACTCTTTAGAGTTTAGTTGCGGGTTGTATTCAGAATTGCATGTTCCGCAATTCAGATTGTTGCGCACGCGCACGGATAAATCATCAACTATGGTGGCTGGGGGACTACTACGAAAGAAGTGATTCCAATACTACCTCTTCTGTCCTCCGCTCAGTAGCCAAAGCCGTACTGAGACTCGAGGTCATTGTGTCGTGACCAAAAAAAACATCCAATACTGTGGGAACTGGAGTGTCCACCGGAAGAATTGACAGTTGGAAGCTGGCCAGACTGGTGACCCCCATCTCAAACGGCTCCCCAGGCTTCTGACCTCGCTGGCAGAACCAACACGAGCGGTGCCCCGTCCTTCGCGCAGCGTGCGAAGGGCGGAACCACGATTGGATCTCAGGGGTGGTCGGGTGGCCCGTCCTTTGAATTTCGTTACCGCCATCCCAGCTGTGGGTGCCCCGCTTTGCGTTTTTTTTTTGGCAAGGGCGGGATCCCGGAACGCCTGCAGTGGCATGCCAATCGCCGATAACAGGACCCGGTGATAAAGTGCAGATCATGAGCACCGTAGGTGACAAAGCATGTTATCGGCAGCATCGTACCCGCCCTTGCAAAAAACGCAAGGACGGGCCACCCACCGTCTTGGAAAAGTGTGTCGGATTTTGCGATATCGAGCTTGCAGCAACACGGATGGGCCGGTAGCATCAACACATGCCGGGTTGGCGCGCACTCTTGGTCTTCGGTTTGGTTACCCTCTGGGTAGCAACTCCCGCGCTTGCCTGTTTGCCTAATCCGCAGATGACGCCTGCTGAAATGGCCTGCTGTAAGAAGATGGCTGGCGATTGCCACATGGGAGCCTCCCAGCATCCGTGCTGCAAGACCATGAAATCTGCCCCGCAGTCTGTCGCATCGATCCAAACGATGTTACAGATTCAGGCCCCCGTTGCCATCGTCGTTGACGTCGTCCTCCTCTGCACACCTTCGACAGCTGTAACCGAAACGACACATGCAAGTCTGGGCCTGCCACCTCCTGCCCCACCAGGTCTGCACTCAATCCTCAGAATCTGAACTCCGCGTTATTGCCTTGCAAAAGGCAATGCAGATGTGTGCCCCGAAATCGCGGAGAAAACATGAGAACTGCAGCGCTGTTCCTGATTCTTGGATTACCGCTGACTGCGAATGCTGCCAACCACGGCCCAGTATTCGGGTTGGCGACTCCTACAAACTCGCAAGGCGAATGGAGTTTCGACCAGGGAGTTTTCGGTCGTAACACGAATCTCGGTTCGCAAGCGTCCGTACGCGAGCTGGTCGGGTATGGCCTTACGCCGCACCTGACCCTCTCTTTTACGCTGCCCGCCGTCATTGGACATACTGTCCTTCCGCCGACCAGAATTCAGCCGGGTGCGGACTTTGACACCACGCTCGCTTGGCGATTCCAGCACAGGGCGACGAAGGTCGGCACTCGTTTCGAGAGCACCGCATTCGCTGGTCTCGCCCTGCCCGGTCCGCAGTCCGGGTTCGATGCGATCGCGCCAACCACGAACCTCCCAGGGACCATGTTCGGCCTCGTCACTGGAATGGCGTCCCTCAGCAACTACGTCTGGCTTGGTGGGACGTGTACGAAATTTTATGAGCACGACGGAGACAAGCGACCGGATGTGTTCGACTACAGTCTGGTTTACGGTTATCGGCCACCGAAATGGCGCAGACCGCCGGATAAATGGGACTGGCGGCTCTTCGGTGAGCTGGTTGGCGAACGCTCCCATCGATTCTTGCAATCGAATACTCCTGTCGCCAATACCCAAGCTCATCAAGTTTTCGTCGGACCGACCGCACTCGGAATTTTTCACAATTACACCGTGAGCTTCGGCGCACAGTTCCCGGTTTATCAGAATGTCGGCTCCGCGTTCCCCAAGGAGCATGTTCGTTTTGCCCTGAACTTCAGCTACCTCCTCTTCCAGCACGGACACTCACATTAGGAGACTTATGAAAACAATAGCGGTGTTACTGCCTTCGCTCCTCGTACTCGCGTCTTCCGCTTTGGCGGAAGTCAAATCGATTGACATCAAAATCTTTGGCATGGATTGAGAAGTCTGTGCCCACGCCGTGCGCGTGTCATTAAAGTCAGTTTCCGGTGTTGATTCGGTTCAGGTCAGTCTCGAGAAGGGTGTTGCGTTCGTAACAATGAAGCCCGGTAATACCGTGACGCTCAAGCAACTCACCCATGCCATCACCAAGAACGGCTTCACCATGAAAGACTCGACCGCTACAGTCGCTGGCACGGTTGTTAGCGCCGAAGGCAAGTTAAAACTACGCGTTTCAGGTTCCAATGACGTTCTGGACTTGATGCCTCAGTCTGCTTCCACCCCAGGCGCAGACCCCTCTCTCGGAAAGCCTGTAGTCGTAGAAGGCACGATTCCAGAAGCGGGGAAGGCAAACGCGGCAAACATGATTCGGTACCGGTCGATCGTGGAGGAGAAATAACGGTGAATATGGCTGTCACAACCAAACGCTCAGCCCTGCTCAACTACCTCTCCCTCTTCACGTCGCTAAGCACCCTGCTCTGTTGTGCTCTGCCATCTTTGCTTGTTCTCTTCGGCTTGGGCGCCTCAGTTGTCTCGGTGCTGTCCTTTATGCCATGGCTGGTCAGCCTCTCGCGTCACAAGCAGTGGACATTCGTTGTGTCAGGCGTCTTGATTGGGCTGAGCTTCCTCAATGTGTACTACGTCTCACCGCGGATTCGGAAGCAGGCATGCGCAGCGGATGACCCTTCAGCGTGCGAGCAGGCGAGTGGATTTAGCAAGACTCTCATCTGGGTCTCGGCTTTCATCTACGCAGTCGGCGTCTTCGTCGCGTATCTGCTCGGGCCGATTTTGACGAGATTGGATAATGCCGGATGATTCCACCCGCGCCCCCCACAATCGGTTCATCTCGGAACCTGAGGGTGCCCCGTTCAAGCTCCGCTTAAGCGGGGATTTTCACGCGTGAACAAACGAACGTAAGACTTCAAGAGGGCTTCTTCATCGTTGCATCGGAATCTGCTTCGATGACCACGTCAACTTCAGCTCCAGGCTTCAATGCTGCCCTTTGGCCCTTTCCATCGAGGACTTCGTTATCGATGCGGATTTCCCTGTACAAGTGGTCAGCGCCTTCGACTTCGATCTGCGCCTTTTCTTTCCCACCGGGAATGAGTGGCTTGATGACTTGTTCTACTTTGCCACGCATCCGCCTGCGTTTCTTCATCTAGGCCGCCCCGGAATCAGAAAGCAACGATCGCCGCTTTGTCGCTGAGGCCAGAAAAGAACGCACCGTTTCGACCAGTTTGCCTAGACCATCGGTCTTCGATATCACGGGCATGCCAAGGACAGAAGCAGTGCTGCCGCTGATGGTTTCGGCGTACAACGTGAAAAGGATGGTCCTCGCATGCGGCAATTCCTTCATTAGAATGCCTGCGACTTCAACGCCGCTGATGCCCGGCATCTTCAAATCCAGCACAATCACATCCGGGCGCAGTGCCTTCGCTTTTTCGATTGCATCCAGACCGTTTTCCGCCATCGCACACACGTCCACATTCAATTGCTTCTGCAAAATCTTGCGGACGGCGTTTCGCACACTCGGGCTATCGTCAGCGATTAGGACACGTGTTGGCATATAGCAGCCACCGCGAAGGCAGGGTCATGCGCGTACCTGAACTGTACGTGGAATGTTGGGCACCCAACATACAGGGAAATCCTGAGTGCGACTTTGAGCGTTTTTTCCTTAAAACAGCGGCTCATTGCATTCAAACTGATCGTCCGCAATGCCTCCCGCCGCATAGTTTCTCGCAGGCGCCTCCCTCTGCTTGCCCCACCCTTCCCGCGTTCTGTGCGGGAGAATGGGCCGCAGCCCCCCCCATTTCCTGGAAAGTCCCCGAAACAAGGCCGAATGCTCTGTCATCTTGAGCGACGCAGGGGGTAAAGCCGGCCTGCGTAGTCGAAGATCCCCCTGGGCTGGCGGAAAAAGTCGATTTGAGTACTCGCTTCCGCTGAAGAACGCCGGTGTTGTTCAAGGGGATGTCATTCAGCTCGGAAACTCGCCAGTTCCCACTTCGGGTCTCATTTTCCCATTCCGGTCCATGGAGTTACCAAGGTAATAAGGTCATGCACTTCTGAGTTAATCACGCTCGATTTTCTGCGCTACCCTGCAAGCACTCGATTTCACAATTGTGCCGAGTTGTACGCCGCTAACTTCGTCTGATCGACCGTAATTGCATTTGTTCTCTGGCCAGGTCCCAGTGCTTTCAAACAAATTTTTGGAGGTTTTTGTCATGAGGTCACACTCCCCCCTTGTGTGTGCGATATTGGCTCTCGTCCTCACATTCGTTCCCAGCTTTTGCGTCGGTCAGGCTGCGAGTTCTTCCGTCGCAGTCAGTATCACATCCGACACCTCAACGGTGACGTCAGCTCAATCTCTTCAGTTAACGGCTCTGATAAAGAACACCTCGAATGTGGCGGTGAAGTGGTCAGCCTCCGCCGGAACCATCACGAGTTCTGGCCTTTATCACGCACCCAGAGTTACGACTGATACCGTCGTAAC
>Ga0136846_1213463_pt1 | contig 41442 bp, 33 predicted proteins | sample HopSoiMetagenom2_FD_96841 | JGI IMG/M metagenome (GOLD analysis project Ga0136846, IMG submission 96841) | Grasslands soil microbial communities from Hopland, California, USA - 2 Assembly 2016 (version 4) | ecosystem: Environmental > Terrestrial > Soil > Grasslands | place: USA: Hopland...
AAGGTCCTCGCGATGGCGCGAGAGGAGGCCGCACGCCTCCACCACGAGTACGTGGGGACCGAGCATATCCTGCTTGGCCTCATCCGAGAGGGTGAGGGCGTGGCGGCCACCGTTCTGCAGAATCTGTCCGTCGAGCTAGACGAGATTCAGCAGAAAATCGAGGAAACGGTCAAAAAGGGGAAAGCCGCTCAGACTACTGGGCCGGACCTTCCTTATACCTCGCGCGCAAAGAAGGTGCTCGAGCTCGCCATGAGCGAGGCGCGCGAGCTGAATCACAGCTATGTCGGAACGGAGCATCTTCTTCTCGGGCTCTTACGCGAGGAGAAGGGCATTGCCGCGCAGGTACTCACCGATGCTGGGGTGAATCTCGAGGCCGCGCGGGCGGAGACGCTGCGCATTCTCGGCACCGACTCGCCGCAGGGCGGCGCCACGGCGCAGCAGGGGAGCGGCGCTCCGCAGACGGCCCAGCCGAAGGGCGAGAAGAAGTCGAAGACGCCGGCGCTCGACCACTTCTGCCGAGATCTTACTCAGCTCGCGGCGGAGGGGCAGCTCGATCCGACGATCGGGCGCGCGAAGGAGATCCAGCGCGTGATGGAAGTGCTCACGCGTCGGAAAAAGAACAACCCTGTCCTCATCGGCGAGCCGGGTGTCGGCAAGACGGCAATCGTTGAGGGACTGGCGCAGTTGATCGCGAATGGCGAGTGCCCCGAGTCGCTGCGCGACCACCGCGTCCTGTCGCTGGACATGGCGGCCGTGATCGCGGGAACGAAATACCGCGGTCAGTTCGAGGAGCGCCTCAAGGCGGTCATGAACGAGATCGCGCAGAACAAGAACATCATCCTGTTCATCGACGAGCTGCATACGCTCGTTGGCGCGGGCGCGGCCGAAGGCGCGATCGACGCGAGCAACATGCTCAAGCCCGCGCTCGCGCGCGGTGAGCTGCAGTGCGTTGGCGCCTCGACGCTCAACGAGTACCGCAAGTACATCGAGAAGGACGGCGCCCTCGAGCGTCGCTTCCAGACGGTCATCGTCGACCCGCCAACGGTCGACGAGACGGTCGAGATCCTCAAGGGGCTTCGCAAGAAGTACGAGGATCACCACAAGGTCACGATTCCCGACACCACACTCGTCAACGCGTCGAAGCTCTCGGAGCGCTACATCACCGATCGCTTCCTGCCTGACAAGGCAATCGACGTGATCGACGAGGCGGGTGCACGTGCACGTCTCGCAGCGCAGGCTCCTCCGCCCGAGGTTGCGGAGCTCAAGACGGCACTCGAGAAGGTGAACGCGGACAAGGAAGCGGCCGTTCGCGATCAGAATTTCGAGAAGGCGGCGTCGCTGCGCGACAAGGAGCGCGAGCTCCAGAGCGACATCCGGCGGAAGCAGGAGGAGTGGGAAAAGCGCCGGCAGTCCTTCCGACCGGTTCTCGGGGAGGAGGAGATCGCGTTCATCGTCAGCCGGTGGACGGGAATTCCGGTGACGCGTCTTCAGGAAGCGGAGACCTCACGGCTTCTGCGGATGGAAGACGAGATGCACCAGACGGTGATCGGCCAGGACGAGGCGATTCGCGCGATCTCGCGCTCGATTCGCCGCAGCCGAGCGGGTCTGAAGGATCCGCGGCGGCCGATCGGCTCTTTCATCTTCTCGGGCCCGACTGGCGTCGGTAAGACGGAGTTGGCGCGCGCGCTGGCGAAGTTCCTGTTCGCCGACGAGCAGGCGTTGATTCGCGTCGACATGTCGGAGTACATGGAAAAGTTCTCGGTGTCGCGTCTCATCGGCGCGCCGCCAGGGTACGTCGGGTACGAGGATTCGGGTACGCTGACGAAGGCCGTGCGGCGCAAGCCCTACTCGGTCATCCTGCTCGACGAAATCGAGAAGGCGCACCCCGATGTCTTCAACATCCTGCTTCAGGTTCTCGACGAGGGCCACCTCACCGACAACTACGGCCGAGTGATCGACTTCAAGAACACAGTCGTGATCATGACGTCGAATGTCGGCGCCAGAGACCTAACGAAGGGCAAGACGCTGGGCTTTGCGACGGGCGATTCGGCGCACAGCTTCGATCGCATGGCCGAAAAGGTTCGAGAGGAACTCAAAATTGTATTCAATCCAGAGTTCCTGAACCGGCTCGACGATACGATCGTGTTCCATCCGCTCAGCCGAGAGCACATCGCGCAGATCGTCAGCATCCTGCTGAAGGATGTGCGCAAGCGACTGGCCGAGGAGGAGCTGACCTTGACGCTCACCGACGCGGCGACCGACTTCCTCGTCAAGCATGGCTACGACGAGGCGTACGGAGCTCGTCCGTTGAAGAGGGCGATCCAGAAATTCATCGAGGATCCGCTCTCCGAGAAGATCCTCATGGGTGAGTTCGCCCGTGGCGACGAGATCGAGGTCGAGGTTGCACCGGACGGCTCGAAGCTCGGCTTCAAAGTTCTCACGAGTACGACCAAGGCCTGATCGCGGGCCGGAAGATTAAGAAACACGTTAGCCAGGCCCGGACACGGACCTGGCTAACGTGTTTCTGTGTATATTTGGCCCATGAATCGACTCCGCAGCCTCATGCAGGCAGCTGCGCTGGTCGTCGTCGCCTCAGCCCCGGCCTGGTCGCAGCAAGCTGGCGGCAACGTTCCAGTCACTGGACCGTGCGCAACGCCAGACAGCGTGGTATTCCGTGGCAATCAGCGAATCTCCGAGACGATGCTCCGCGGCGACGCGGGGATCTCGCCGGGAATTGCGCTGAGCGCAGGCGTCCTCCAGCGCGCCATCAAGAATCTCTACGCCACTGGCCAGTTCGAGGATGTCGCCACGTCCTGTACGGTCGGGGCGAATGGAAAAGCCGTTCTCGCCTTCGACGTGAGGGAACGGCCGGTCCTGAGTGACGTCGACGTCACAGGCCCGGATCACCTCTCGCTGAACTCGGTGCGAGACAGGGTCGATCTACTCGTTGGGCGTCCGGTGGATCCGAACCAGGTGGCTCGCTCGGTTGCGCGCATCGATTCGATGTACGAAGCGGAAGGCTATCCCTTGGCGACCGTCAAAGTCGATACGGCAGTCGTGAATGGGCAGGTGAAGATCACCTTCCACGTGAACGAGGGCAGCCGGCTTGCCGTGTCTGGAATCGACGTATCCGGAAACAAGGCTCTTCCAGACAAGCTGGTCGTCTCCGCGATGCAGACGAAACCGGAGGGCTTCTGGTGGTGGAAGAAGGGCGAGTACGACGCCGACAAGCTTGCCGGCGACGTCACGGAGCGCATTCCGGGTATTTACGGGCAACACGGCTTCATCGACATGCAGGTGCAGCGCGATACCCTGATCGTCGATCGCGATCGTGGAAAAGCGCTCGTGACCATCGGTCTGGCGGAAGGGCCGCAGTACCGCGTCGGGGATTTCGAGGTGGTCGGCGCGAAGGTTTTCTCGAGCGACCAGATCGCGCGATTCTATCCGTTCGGTGAGCACACGAAGTCGCTCACGGAAACAGTGAAGGGTGTTTTCCACCGGAGCGACAACGGCACCGACATCTTCGACAAGAGCCGCTGGGACGATGCCACGGCGAAGGTGCAGGAGGCCTACGCGAACGAAGGCTACATCTACGCGCAGGTGAGGCCAGTCATCGAGCGCAGAAGGGTCGGAAAGGATTCAGTGCCGACCGTGAACTTGCGGTGGGAGATCGACGAGCGGACGCCGGCGATCGTGAATCGCGTCGAGATCATGGGCAACGACATCACGGCGGAGAATTGCGTTCGCGATCAGTTGATGGTTCTGCCGGGCGATGTCTTCAATCGCGAGCTGTTGATTCGCAGCTATCAGAGCATCGCGAACCTCGGCTTCTTCGAGACGCCGCTTCCCGCGCCGGAAACGAGGCCTAACGAGAAGGGCGACGTCGACATTGTCTTCCACCTGAAGGAAAAGCGCACCGGCAACGTGAATTTTGGCGCTTCCGTCGGACAGGGCGTCGGGGTGGGCGGCTTCGTGGGATTCGAGCAGCCGAATCTCTTCGGCATGTGCAAGAAGGGGTCGCTGCAATGGCAGTTCGGCCAGTACATCAACGACTTCAATCTGGCGTACACGGATCCAAACATTCGCGAGTCGCGCATCTCGGGGACGATCAACGCGTACGACAGCCAGTCACGCTACATCATCGCCAATCTCGGTCGGAGCAAACGCGTTGGTGGGCAGCTTCAATTCGGTTTACCGGTTCCATGGTCGCCGCGATACACCCGACTATTCGTGAGCTACGGCGGCGAGCGGGTGAGCTATGGTGGAACAGGCCTCGTCTCGACCATCGCATGTAACAACTGCTTCCGTTCCAGCGTTGGTTCGACGCTGACGAGGGATACACGCATCGACCTGCCGTTCCCATCCGCCGGCACGACCCAATCCATCTCGGCGCAGTTTAACGGTGGCCCGCTCGGCGGAAGCGCGTCATTCCAGCGCTACACGGCGGAGATGCGCTCGTACGCCACGCTGGCGAGCTTCGGGGGTGGCGACATCGGGTCGTCTCCCGTGAAGCTGATCGCGGGGCTCTCGACCCGAATGGGCGGCGTCTTCGGCGATCCCGGACCATTCTTCGTCTCGCAGGCGTTCTCGCTCGGCGGCGTTCAGTATGGGGAAGCGCTCCGTGGTTACGAGGAATTCTCGATCACGCCGAATGGCTATATCCCGCAGACCAGCTCGTATACGGCGACGCGGGCGTCGTTCGGAAACGCGTTCTACACCCAGAGCGTCGAGCTTGGGCTTCGCTTCAACCAGATGCTGTACCTCGACGCCTTCTACGACGCTGGCAACCTCTGGGCGCGTCCGCGTGATTTCAATCCCACGCGATTGTTCCGAGGCGTTGGTGTTGGCGGTTCGATCGTGACACCGCTGGGACCACTCGGAGTGGACCTGGGGTATGGTCTCGATCGCGTGAACGAGCAGGGCCTTCGCGATCCCAAGTGGCAAGTGCACTTCAAATTCGGACAGATCTTCTAATCGGAGTTTTTTCAAATGCGCTCGTTTCTCCGCACGGCATGCTTGACGCTGGCTGTGCTCACACTGTTCCTCGGATTTTCGAAAGCGGCTCAGGCCCAGTCGACGTCCTCCCAGTTCAGGATCGCGTTCGTGAACACGGCGACGCTGTTGGACAACGCACCGGGACGGAGTCAGGCGGAGTCCGCTTACGCTCGTGAGACACGAGGGTATACGGATCAGCTGAAGAGGATGAACGATTCGTTGAACACCCTCTTCACAGCTTATCAGAAGGCAGAGCCGACGCTCACCGCGGCCCAGAAGGAGGCGCGGCAGAAGTCGATGCGCGATTTGCAGAGCTCGCTGCAGGAGAAGCAGCAGCAGCTCTCGCAGCAGGCGCAGCAGCGCCAGAATGAGCTGATGGCGCCAATCATGGAGCAGGTCAAGAAGGTGCTCGATGACATTCGCACCGAAGATGGCTATTCGATGATCATCACCGGCGATCCGAATCTGATCCTGTCGTATGACAAGAATCTGGATATCACGGATCGTGTGGTCGCGCGATTGAGAACGGTGGCGTCGAGTCCGACGCCCAAGGCAGGCGCACCCGTTTCCGCACCGGCAGGCGTGACGCGTAAGCCGCGGTGATTCGGGAAGCACGATCGCACGAAGACGGCGGTGAGGGCGGAATCGTCCTCACCGCCGACGTTATTGCGACCGAGGTCGGCGGCCGGCTCGTGGGCGATCCGGCCGCGCGCGTGCGTGGTATCGCGCCGCTGGATCGGGCGCACGGCGAGGAGTTGAGCTTTCTCTCATCGCCGAAGTACGCGTCCTTGTTCGCGGAGTCGCGAGCCGGCGTCGTACTCGTCACGCCGGAGCTCGTCGAATCGCCGGGCGCGGCTAGGGCGCGGATCGTGGTGGAGAAGCCGCACGACGCGCTACTGTCGTTGATCCCGAAGTTCTACTTGACGCCACGCGCGGCGCCGGGCATCCATCCGACCGCGGTGATCGGACGAGACGCGCGCCTGGGCGCGAACGTCAGCATCGGTCCGTTCGCGGTGATTGGCGCCGGTGCCCGGATCGAGGACGATGTCGTGATCGACGCGCATGTCGTCCTCGGCGCCGACGTGCACGTGGGTGCGAAGAGTCACCTGTATCCGGCCGTCACGGCATACACCGGAGCGGTGATCGGTCAGCGGGTGATCGTGCATGCTGGCGCGCGGCTTGGCTCCGACGGCTTCGGTTACGTTTTTCGCGGCGGCCGCCACGACAAGATTCCGCACGTCGGCCGTTGTATCGTCGAAGACGACGTCGAGATTGGCGCGAACACGACGATCGATCGCGGCAGCATCGACGACACCGTGATTGGCGCGGGCACGAAGATCGACAATCTCGTGCACATCGCGCACAACTGTCGGATCGGGCGCCTCTGCCTGATCATGGCGCAGGTCGGGATCGCGGGATCGGTGCGCGTCGAGGATGGCTGCATTATCGCGGGGCAGGCCGGCATGAGCGGACACCACACGATCGGCAAGGGCGCGACGGTGGCCGCGCAGGCAGGTGTGTTCGGCGATATTCCGGCCGGCGAGACCTGGTCCGGCTACCCGGCCCGTCCGCATAAGGAAGCGTTACGCGCCCAGGCGGCGCTGTTCAGGCTCGTCCCACTCATGCGTCATCTCGAGAAGTTGCTCAACTCCGCCACGCGGGGACCCGCGAAGGATCAATGACGCGCCGCACGATCGCGCGCGCGACGTCGCTGGAGGGCGTCGGACTGCACCTCGGCGTGCCCTGCCAGCTGACTTTCCTTCCCGCGCCGAGTGGGGCGGGCATCGTGTTTCGCCGTGCCGATCTGCCTGGAGCGCCACTGATCCCGGCGCGTGTGGATCACGCCGTCCTGACGGAGAGGCGGACGCAGCTCGGGAAGGAGCCGGTGGCGGTACACACCGTGGAACATGTGCTCGCGGCGGTACTGGCCCGAGAGCTTGACGACGTCGTCATCGAGCTGAGTGGGCCGGAGCCCCCGGTCATGGACGGCAGCGCGCAGCCGTTCGTTGACGCCTTACGCGAGGCAGGGATCGCGGAGCAGGCCGGGGAAGCGCAGTATTTACAGCTGCGGCAACCGGTTCGTCTTTGCGACGGCGATTCGATTTACGAAGCCGTGCCCGCGTCCTCGCTCGAGCTGGATGTCACCATCGACTTTCCCCACCCGTTGATCGGAAAGCAGCACGGCGAATATCGCGTGACGGCGGACAGCTTCGAGCGTGAGCTCGCGCGAGCGCGCACATTCGGCTTCGTGCACGAGGTCGAGGCGCTGCGAGCGAAGGGCCTCATCCGCGGGGCATCGACGCAGAACGCCGTGGTGGTTGGTGACGATGGCGTCGTGGAAAATGAGCTGCGGTGGGCAGACGAATTCGTGCGGCACAAGGCGATGGACTGCGTTGGCGACCTCGCGCTCGCCGGCGCAAGAGTGCTGGCGCGAGTGCGGGCGATCAAGCCGAGCCATCGCGGCACGGTGCTGCTCGTTCGAGCGATGAAGGACGCGGTGAGGGATACGATGAAGGAGCTAACGCCGAGCGAATCGAGCCGGATCATGGACGTTGAAGACATCATGAAGGTGCTTCCGCACCGTTATCCCTTTCTTCTCGTCGACCGGATTCTCGAGATCGAGGCCGGCAAGCGGGTAGTCGGGGTGAAGAACGTGACGATCAACGAGCCGTTCTTTCAGGGTCATTTCCCCGGCCATCCCATCATGCCCGGCGTGCTGATCATCGAGGCGATGGCGCAGGTGGGAGGAATGCTTCTCCTCGGCGCGGTTCCCGACCCGCAGAGCAAGGTGGTGTACTTCACGTCCTTGAACAACGTTAAGTGGCGTCGGCCCGTGAAGCCCGGTGATCAACTGCGCTTCGAGCTCGATATGCTCCAGGTGCGCGGGATGATGTGCAAGATGCACGGGGTGGCGAAGGTCGACGGCGAGATCGTGGCCGAGGCCGAGATGGGCGCGATGGTGCGGGATCGATGAGCGCGCGCATTCATCCGACCGCGATCGTTTCAAAGGATGCTCAACTTGATGAGGGCGTCGAGGTCGGGCCGTTCGCGATCATCGGGGACGGGTGCGTCGTCGCGGAGGGGTGCGTCATCGCGGCGCGGGCGACGCTCGAGCGGAACGTCATTCTCGCGCCGAACGTGAAGGTCGGCTCAGGGAGCATCCTCGGCGGCGACCCGCAGGATCTGAAATACAAGGGAGAGCCGACGACGGTTGAGGTGGGCGAGGGCACGACGATTCGTGAGTACTCGACGATCAACCGTGGCACCGCGCAGTCGTTCAAGACGACAGTCGGGAAGCAGTGCTTCATCATGTCCTACGTGCACCTCGCGCACGACTGCCACATCGGCGACGGCGTCATCCTCGGGAACACGGTGCAACTCGCCGGGCACGTGACCATCGACGACAAGGCGATCGTGTCGGGACAATCGGCGGTGCACCAGTTCGTGCAGATCGGGAGGTACAGCTTCACCGGCGGCTGCTCGCGGGTGTCGAAGGACGTGCCGCCGTATGTGAAAGCGAACGGGAACCCGATTCGTCTGTACGGCCTGAACAAGGTTGGCCTGCAGCGCAACGGCGTGTCGGAAGACGTTCAGCGCGAGCTGAAGCGGGCCTATCGCTTGTTCTTCAATTCCGACCTGAATCTCTCGCAAGCGCGCGAGCGCGCCGAGGAAGAGCTGCAGCGCTTTCCGGAAGTTGAGGAATTCCTGAGCTTTCTCGATCGCAGCGATCGCGGCCTGGTGATCTGACATGGCAACGGCCGCACGCGACGTGCGCATTGGAGTCATCGGTGCTGGTGCGCTCGGATATCATCACGTTCGCATCCTCCGCGACGTCCCAGGCGCCAAGCTCGTCGGCTTCTTCGAAGCCCGCGGCGAGCGCGCGGCGCAGGTTGCGACGGAGCTCGGTGTGCGGGCGTTCGAACGCGTCGAGGATCTGATCGAGGCGGTCGACGCCGCGACGGTCGTCGTACCAACGCCGGCGCACTATGAAGTCGCCAAAGCGGCGCTGGGTGCCGGTAAGCATCTGCTCATCGAGAAGCCCATCGCGGCGACGCTCGCTCAAGCCGACGAGCTGCTCGCGATTGCCAAGCGCACGGGGGCCCTCGTTCAGACGGGTCATGTGGAGCGATTCAACCGCGCGATTCGCGCGGCCCTTCCCCACGTCGAGAAGGCCCGCTTCATCGAGAGCGACCGGCTGGCTCCATTCAACCCACGCGGCGCCGATGTCGCGGTCGTGCTGGATCTGATGATCCATGACATCGACCTCGTACGAACGCTCGTCGGCGGCCACATCAAGGATGTCTCCGCGGTGGGCGTGCAGGTCCTGACGCCGTTCGTCGACATTGCCAACGCGCGATTGCGGTTCGAGGATGGTGCCGTCGCGAACATCACCGCGAGCCGCGTGTCACGCGAGCGGATGCGAAAGGTCAGAATCTTTCAGGAGAGCGGCTATCTCTCGCTCGATCTCGCATCTGGCGAGGGGGAATTCTTTCGGCTGCGCCGCGACGTCGACCTCGCGGAGCTCGCGAAGGGCGCACAGGCCATCGAGGCATTCGTCGAGCGGGTGCCAATCACGGCGCCCGAAGGCGAGCCGCTCCGGCTGGAGTTCGAGAGCTTCCTGTTGGCGGTCCAAGGGCGACAGGCGGTCACGGTAAGCGGCGATGATGGACGCGAAGCGCTCGCGGTCGCGCTCAGGATCGTCGCTGAGATCGAGCGAACGTTGCCATCGCTCGCGGCCGGCACACACGTGGCCGCCGGTGCGTGACATCCTGTTTGTCGCCGGCGAGGCGTCCGGCGACCTTCACGCGGCTGGCGTCGCGTCGGAGCTACGAGCCCGAAACGCGCCATACCGGCTGATCGGCATCGGTGGCGACGCGATGCGCGACGCCGGCGTCGAGCTGATCGAGCATGTCGAGCAGCTCGCGGTGATGGGCTTCGTCGAGGTGCTCCGGCACGTGCCCAAGCACTGGGCGCTGCTGCGGAATCTCCGCCGGATGATTCGCAGCGGGAACACGGCGCTCCTGGTGCTGATCGATTATCCCGGCTTCAACATGAAGCTCGCGGCCGAGGCGACGGCCGCGGGCGTGCCGGTGCTCTATTACATAACGCCACAGGTCTGGGCGTGGGGTGCGGGACGACTGTCCGAGCTCGCGCGAACGGTGACCCGCGCGGCCGTGATTCTACCGTTCGAGGAGCGGCTGCTGCGAGAGCACGGCGTGACCACGACTTTCGTTGGACACCCCCTGCTGGACCGCGCCGAGCGTCTTCCGAGTCGCGCTGAAGCGCGCCAGCAGCTCGGCGTGCCTAACGAGGTGACGATGCTCGCGCTCTTTCCGGGAAGTCGCGCTCAGGAGATCGGGCGCCATCTGGAGCCTTTCGTCGCGACGGCGCGCGAGCTGGAGCGCCGCCGGCCCGGGCTGCGTATCGTCGTGAGCGCAGCGCCCCACGTGCGGCTGGATGAGCGCGCGTGCCCGTATCCGATCGTTCGATCGGCGTCGTTCACAGTGCTGCGCGCCGCGGATGCGGCAATGTGCAAGAGCGGCACGACAACGCTCGAGGCGGCGGTCGCGGGGTGCCCACTTGTCGTCGCGTACCGGACGAACGCCGTGACGTACGCGGCGGCCCGCCGGCTCGTGAAGATCCCTCACATCGGGCTCGTGAACGTGGTCGCGGGTCACCAGGTGGCGCCGGAGTTCGTGCAGAGCGCACTCAAACCGAACGCGGTCGCGGATGCGCTCGAGCCACTGCTGGATGCCACGAGCGCCGCCCGTGCACGGATGGTGGACGAACTGGCGCGCGTGCGCGATGCATTGGGTACGGCTGGAGCCTCGCGGCGTGTCGCGACGATGGCTCTCGAGTTGGCGGGAAGCGCTGAGCGGCGGGAGGCCAGTTGAGTGTGTCGCCCGCGCCCCCAGCCGCACCCGACGTGCGCGACTCCCTCCGCGCGGAGCGAAGGCGCGCGCGACGGATGCGCTGGATCGTCCGTCTCGGCGTGCCGCTCGTGCGGCTTCTCGGCTGGACGTGGCGGATTCGCGTGATCAATGGCGAGACGACTGTCGACCGAATGCGCCGTGAGCGCCGTCCAATCGTTTTCGCGCTCTGGCATGGCGACATGCTGCCACTACTCTATCAGCACCGCGGCGAAGGAGTGGCAGTGCTCATCAGCGAGCATCGCGACGGCGAGCTGATCGCCCGAGTCGCCGAATCGTTAGGCTTCCGTACGGTGCGAGGGTCGACGACGCGTGGGGCGAGTCGAGCGCTCGTCGGGCTCACGCGCGAGCTCAGGGACGGACACGACATCGCAGTCACTCCGGATGGACCACGGGGCCCGGCGCGCTCGTTCGCGCCGGGCGCGCTCATCGCGGCACAACGCGGTCGCGCGGCAGTGATCGCCGTCGGCTTGGCAGCAAACCGCGCATGGCGTCTCTCGTCGTGGGACCGCTTCGTCATCCCGAAGCCGTTCAGCAGGGTGCGTATCGCCTACTCGGATCCGGTGCTGTTGGATGCTGCGAACCCCCGGGCAGCCGCGCAGGAGACATCACGCTTCCAGCAGCTCATGCTGGAGGTAGAGCGCAATGCCGATGCGTGATGTCGTCGATCGCATCTGGTTCGGCAACGACGTGATGGCACGTCTCGCACGGGCGACTCTCGCACCGACGGAAGCGGTTTACCGCGTTGCGATTGGCGTCCGGGACGCTTTGTACGATACCGGCGTGCTCACGACGCATCAGCCCGTACTCCCTGCCGTGAGCGTCGGGAATCTGACCGTCGGCGGTACCGGGAAGACGCCGATCGCCGCGTGGATCGCGACGGAATTGATCGAGCGTGGTGAGCAGCCGGCGATCGTCCTCCGCGGATATGGTGAGGACGAGCCACTGGTACATGCGCGATTGAATCCGACGATTCCGGTGGTCGTGGCGCCTGAGCGCGTGAGCGGGATCGCGAGGGCACGGGCGGCGGGAGCCACAGTCGCCGTCCTCGACGACGCGTTCCAACACCGGCAGGTGTCGCGAGTGATCGATCTCGTGCTGGTGAGCGCCGATCGGTGGACGCTCTCGACGCGTCTGCTGCCGGCTGGCCCATTCAGGGAGCCACTCACGGCGCTTCGTCGCGCGACAATGGTGCTCGTGACACGAAAGGCAGCCTCCGACTCCGACGTGAACGCGGTGAACGAGGCGCTCGCTGCAATTGCGCCCCGTGTCCCGCGGTCCACGGTGAGTCTGGTGCCGGAGGAGCTTCGGAGCGTATCGCAGGACGACGTAGAGCGTCGCCGTCCTATCACGGATATCGCCGGCCGAGATGTTCGCGTGATGACGGCAATCGGAGATCCGAGCGCGTTTGTTCGGCAGTTGGAGGCGAGCGGCGGTCGTGTGGTCGCGGAGACGTACGCGGATCATCATCACTTCCAGCCGGATGAGATCGAGCGCTTCGCGCGATCGATCCCGTCCGACGGGCTCGCCATCTGCACGTTGAAGGACGCGGTGAAGCTGGCACCGCGCTGGCCTCGCGAAGCGCCAACGTTATGGTATGTTTCTCAGCGCGTTAGCGTCGAGCGCGGGGTCGGCGGGGTCGAGCATATTCTCGATGAACTGACCCAGAGACTGGGGCGTGAACGTTCGCGCGCCCGAGGCGATTCTCGCTGCGATCGGCCCGACTTCATCCCATCATGGCAACCGACCTTCGACTACCGACCGATAGAATAGTCCGTCCTGACAAGGACCGTTTCCTGAACGAGGAAAATCCGTTCGAGGCGATGATGTCTCGCTTCGATCGTGCTGCCGAGCTGCTGGACCTGGAGCCGGGGCTGTACAAGGTGCTGCGGCATCCGGAGAAGCAGATCATCGTCTCGGTGCCGACGTTGATGGACAATGGTGAAGTTGAGGTCTTCACGGGATACCGCGTGCTGTACAACACGTCGCGGGGTCCGGCCAAGGGCGGCATTCGCTTCGATCTGCAGGTGACGCTGGAGGAGGTGAAGGCTCTCGCGGCCTGGATGACGTGGAAATGCGCCGTCGTCAATCTGCCCTTTGGTGGATCAAAGGGTGGTGTGGTCTGCGATCCCTTCAAGCTGAGCGCCGGCGAGCTCGAGCGCCTCACACGACGTTACACCGCTGGTATCATCGCGACGCTCGGTCCCGACTCCGACGTGCCCGCGCCCGACGTGAACACGAACGAGCGCGTGATGGCGTGGGTGATGGACACGTATTCCATGCACATGCGACATACCGTCACCGCCGTCGTCACCGGCAAGCCGGTTGAGATGGGCGGCTCGCTGGGGCGGCGCGAAGCGACGGGCCGCGGATGCATGATCGTCACCAAGGAGGCGCTGAAGCACCTCGGCATGCCGGTGCAGGGGACCACCATCGCGGTGCAGGGGTTCGGCAATGTCGGCTCCATCGCCGCTCAGCTGCTGCAGCGCGAGGGATGTAAGATCGTCGCGATCAGCGACAAGAGCGGCGGCTACTACAACAAGGGTGGCATCGACCTGTCGGCGGCGCTCGCCCACGTGAAGCAGCATCGCGGGCTCGAAGGGTTCCGGGGCGGCGATCAGATCTCCAATGATGATTTGCTCACGCTCGACGTGGATGTGCTGCTGCCGGCGGCGCTCGAGAACGTAATCACGAGCAAGAACGCGTCGAAGGTCCGGGCGCGGGTGATCTGCGAGGGCGCCAATGGTCCAACGACGGCGGGCGCGGACTCGGTGCTCGACGAGAAGGGGATCTTCGTCATCCCGGACATCCTCGCGAACGCGGGCGGTGTGACGGTCTCCTACTTCGAGTGGGTGCAGGATCGTGGCGGATACTTCTGGGACGAGGCGACGGTGAACAACCGTCTGACCGAGATCATGACGCGCAGCTTCGCCGATGTGCTCCAGCTTTCACGGCAGCACAAGGTGAACATGCGCACCGCCGCATACATGCTCTCCATCAGCCGCGTAGCGACGGTGCATCGTTTGCGCGGCATCTACGCATGAGGGGCGCATTCGCGGCGCCGATAGCGTAGCGCGCCGATGCGGATCGTCGTCGCCGTCGTCGGCAAGCCACGCGACGCGGCGCTGGCAGCGGCGATTCGCGAGTACGAAACCCGAGCGGCTCGGTACTGGCCGCTCGAGGTGCGAGAGGTTCGCGAGATTTCCGGGCGCTCGAATGATCAGGTGCGCGATCGAGAGGCGGAGCGCCTGGCTGACGTCATTCCGGCGGGCGCTCACGTCGTTGCCTGCGAGCGCGACGGACGCGACATGACCTCGGAAGAATTCGCAGCGTGGGTGCAGCTTCGCCGTGAGGATGCGAGGGATCTCGCGTTCGTCATCGGCGGCGCATTCGGCCTTGGCGAGTTGATCCAGCGAATGAAGGCGACGAAGCTCTCGCTGGCGCCGTGGACGCTGCCACACGAGCTCGCGCGGCTCGTCCTCGCGGAACAGCTCTATCGCGCGGGAACGATCGTGCGCCGGGAGCCTTACCACAAATGACGGATTCGGCTCAGTCGCTTCCCCGCATCATCACGGAAGCTCTCGGCGGCTCAGCACTCGCAATCGCGGCGCAACGAGGCGAGCTCTCGCAGTGGTACGCGAGGCTGCCTCGGTCCGCTGGCGACTGGCAGAAACACCTCGACGAAGTTCGCGGCAGCCAGCGCGATGGAGCCTGGCTCACACGACTTGGCCCCGCGATCGACGCGCGAGGAGCGGCGCGCGCGCGCCTCGACCGTGTAGTTGCCGCGGGCGGTGTCGTCGTGAGCACGGGACAACAGGCAGCGCTCTTCGGTGGACCGCTGTACACCATCGTGAAGGCGATTGGCGCGTTAGGCGTGGCCGACGCGCTGGAGCGAATGACGGGAATTCCGACAGCGATAGTGTTCTGGGCTGCGACGGACGACGCTGATTACGAGGAAGCGAGGGCAGCGCACTTCGCGGTCACCGGCGGGCTGCGCACCGTGAGCCTTCCGCCGGCCCCTCAGGCGGGCATTCCGATGAGCGAGATGCCGATGCCCGGCATCGATGCGCTCGTGGAGGAGCTGGCGCAGGCATGTGGCTCCGCGAGCTCGCCCGAAGCGCTCGAGATCGCGCGTTCGTGCTATACCTCGGCGTCGACGTTAGGCGAGGCGTATGTGCGGCAGCTTCGCGCGGTCCTGGAGCCGTTAGGCATCGCCGTACTGGATGCCGCGCACGGCGCAGTACGCCGCGCTGCCCAGCCGGTGCTGACGCGCGCGCTGGAGAGCGCGGACACGATTGAGCGGGCGCTGGTGGACCGATACGCCGCGATCGCGAAGGCGGGGTTCAGCGCGCAGGTCGAACACGTGCCGGGGCTCTCGCTTGTCTTCATGACCGACGAAGGCGGCGAGAAGCGCCGTCTGCCGATCGCCAGTAACAAAAGAAGCGCGATCTCCGCGTCCGTCGAGCGGCTCAGCCCCAATGTGCTGCTGCGCCCCATCGTCGAGCGATTCATCATGCCGAGCGCAGCGTACATCGCCGGCCCGGGCGAGCTCGCGTACTTCGCGCAGGTGAGCGCGGTCGCTGATGCTCTCGATCTTTCACGTCCGCTCGCGCTGCCGCGCTGGTCCGCGACGGTGCTCGAGCCCCGCGTGGAACGTCTCCTCGCGCGGCTTGCGATCCGCCGTGAAGAGCTACGCGATCGACACGCTGTCGAGCGACGCCTGGTGAAGGCTAAGCTTCCCGCCGAGGTCGCGGATGCACTGGAGCGTCTGCGGAGGGACGTCGAGTCGGATGTCGCCGCACTCGAGCTGGCCGATCGTGACACGCTCGTGCCTCCAGCGTCCGTGCAAGGATTGCGTCGATCGCTGTTGCATCGTCTGGAGCGCGCCGAGCGCCGCTACATCGCCGGAGCCAAGCGACGGGAAGACGCTCTGATGCGTGACATTGAGACGGCAGCGGCTGGTCTTTATCCGAATGGAATGCGGCAAGAGCGTGTTCTCAATTGGGTTCCATTTCTGGCGCGATATGGGCCAGCATTCATGGAGCTGATGCGCAGCGAGGCCACTCGACACGCGGCCGCGCTGGTAGGGATGAGCGCAGCTGATCTCGCGGCCGTCGCGGAGCGCGTGTGACCGCGACGGCGTCAACATCACGGACAAGCGTGCCAACGAAGCCGCGGGGGACGGGTGGGGCGGCCGCGCTGGTCGCCGCGGGGATCCTGGCGTCAAGACTGCTCGGCGTGGTGCGTCAATCGCTGATGGCCCGCTACCTCGGTGCGACGACCGGGATCGCCGCCGATGCATTCATGGCGGCGTTCAAGATTCCTAATCTCCTCCAGAATCTCTTTGGCGAGGGCGCGCTCTCGGCGTCGTTCATCCCGGTTTACACGAATCTGGTCGCGCGCGGCGAGCGCGAAGAGGCGAATCGCGTCGCAGGCGCGGTCGCGGCGATCCTCGCTCTCGTCACCGCGGGCCTCGTACTCCTCGGCGTGCTGCTCGCGCCGTATCTGATCCCCGTGATCGCGCCAGGATTCACGGGCGCGAAACGCGAGCTCACCGTCACGCTGACGCGTGTCTTCTTTCCGGGTGCGGGCCTCTTCGTGTTGTCCGCATGGTGCCTCGGTGTCCTCAACAGCCACCGTCGATTCTTCCTGTCGTACGCGGCTCCCGTGTTGTGGAACGTCGCAATGATCGCCGCGCTGCTTGGCTTCGGCGGACGTCAGGAACGGATTCCTCTCGCGATTACATTGGCGTGGGCATCAGTCGTGGGCGCGGGACTTCAGTTTCTCGTTCAGCTGCCGACGGTGCTGCGACTGCTTCCTGGTCTGCGTCTGTCCCTCGACCATCGCCGGGCGAATGTCCGGCGGGTGCTGACGAACTTCACCCCCGTCTTCTTCAGCCGCGGCATCGTCCAGGTCAGCGCCTACGTCGATCAACTGCTCGCGAGCTTGCTGCCGCAAGGAATGGTGGCCTTGCTCGGGTACGCGGTGACGATCTATACGCTGCCCGTGAGCCTGTTCGGCATTTCCATCTCCGCGGCTGAACTGCCGGAGATGTCGAGCGTCGTTGGGACCGAGTCCGAGACGGCCGCGATGCTCCGGACACGGCTGAACGCCGGCTTGCGACGAATCGCCTTCTTCGTCATTCCATCGGCAGCCGCTTTCTTCGCGTTAGGCGACGTGATCGCGGAAGTGCTCTTCCAGAGCGGTCGCTTCACGCGAACAGACACGATCTACACCTGGGGCATTCTGGCGGGGTCCGCCGTGGGTCTGCTCGCGAGCACGCTTGGCCGTCTGTACTCGTCGACGTACTACGCGCTGCACGACACGCGAACGCCGCTCCGCTTTGCGATCGTGAGGGTGATTCTGACGACAGTGCTCGGATACCTGTTCGCCATACCGCTTCCGCGGATTGTGGGAGTGGATACGCATTGGGGCGCCGCAGGCCTTACCGTCTCCGCCGGCATCGCGGGGTGGATCGAGTTTCTTCTCCTGCGATCTCGGCTGAACAGGCGCATCGGCAGCACCGGATTGCCGGGCTCATATGTCGCGATGCTTTGGGCATCGGCGGTCGCGGCGGCGATCGTCGCCGTGCTCATTCATCGCGGCGTCGGCTCGCTGCACCGCTTGCTGTTGGGTGCCGTGGTGCTCGGAGCGTTCGCTGGCGTGTACGGGGCAATGACGCTCGCACTTCGGATTCCTGAAGCCCGCGCGCTGCTGAATCGGGTGAACGCGCGCCGCTGATCACGAGTCGAGAGATGCTCGGCGGGGTATAATTCGGCATGGCAGCCGTCGCGGACTCCATACTCGAAAAGATCCCTCATCTGCCGGAATCGCCCGGGGTGTACCTCTGGCGCGACGCCGATGGAAACGTGCTCTACGTTGGCAAGGCAAAGCGCCTGCGGTCGCGCGTGCGCAGCTACGTGAGCAATGACCAGCTCACGAGTGTGAAGACGCGCGCGCTCATGCAGCAGGCAGCCGGTCTCGACACGATCGTCGTACCGAGCGAGGCGCACGCGCTGATTCTCGAGGCGAACCTGATCAAGGAGTACCGCCCGAAATACAACATCGCACTGCGCGACGACAAGTCCTATCCGTACATCAAGGTCACGATCACGGAGCCGTTCCCGCGCGTTTACGTCACGCGTCAGCTGGTGAACGACGGATCTCGTTATTTCGGTCCGTACACAGACGTCGGCGCGATGCGCCGGTCGCTCAATGTGGTGAAGCGCATCTTCACCGTACGCTCGTGCCGATACGACCTGCCTAACGTTGCGCCGGATCGACCGTGCCTCGACTACCATATTGGCCGCTGCAAGGCTCCCTGCGTGCTCATGCAGTCCCAGGCGGAGTATCGGGCGATGATCGACGAGGTGATTCTCTTTCTCGATGGCCGCGCCGACGAGGTGATGCGCCGGGTGAAGGAGCGCATCCAGCTCGCCGCCGAGTCGCTGGACTTCGAGCGCGCGGCGGAGCTTCGCGACGTTCTGCAGCATCTCGAGCGCATGGAGGAGCCGACCGTCGTCCTCGAGGTCGAGGGCGGAGATCGAGACGTCCTCGGATACGCTCGGGATGGGGCCGATGCGTGCGTCACCTGGATGCGCATCCGCGCAGGAAAGCTGCTCGCCCGTGACCATCAGTTCTTCGAGAACATCGACGACGAGACGGACGCGGCGGTGTTGCAGGCATTTCTCGTCGGACCCTATCGGATCGCGATGGAACGTGCGCGCGAGCTGCTCATTCCTCTGGAACTCGAGGAGCGGGAGATCGTCGAGGAGTCGCTCGACGGGGCGAAGATTCACAGCCCGCAACGCGGCCCGCGCCGTGAGCTCGTCGATCTCGCGACGCAGAATGCCCGGCACCTGCTCGAGGAGGCGCGTCTCACCGGCGAAGAGACGGAGGAGCGCGCGGGCGATCCCGTTTACGAGCTGCAGCGCCAGCTCGGCCTCCAGCGCGTGCCGCGCGCCCTGGTGTGTTTCGACATCTCTCACGCGCAGGGGACGGACACTGTTGCGTCCTGCGTGTGGTTCCAGAACGGACGCCCGTATCGAGCGGAGTATCGGAAGTTCAAGGTGCGCGACGTGGAGGGAATCGACGACTTCGCATCGATGAATGAGGTCGTCACGCGGTACTTTCGACGGCGGCTCGACGAGGGGAAATCGCTTCCCGATCTCGTGGTGATCGACGGCGGCAAGGGCCAGCTCAACGCAGCCCATGCGGCGCTCGAGGCACTGGGATTGGGCTCCCTGCCCCTGATCAGTCTCGCGAAGCGGGAGGAAGAGGTCTTCATGGTAGGGCGCGCCGAGTCGCTACGCCTGAGTCGTCGATCGCCAGCGCTGCGCATTCTGCAGCAGGCACGGGACGAAGCCCACCGCTTCGCGATCACATTTCAGCGGAAGCGCAGGGCGATGCGGACGGTGACGTCGGAGCTGCTGCAGATTCCGGGCGTCGGGGAGCGCAAACGACGGCAGCTCCTCGAGGCGTTCGGCAGTCTGGAGGGCGTGCGAACGGCGACGCCCGAAGCTATCGCCGCGCTCCCTGGGTTCAGCCTCAAGTCCGCAGCTAAGATTCAGGCGGCGCTTCTCGGGCCCGAGGCTCCGGCGAGCGGTGAGGCACCGCCGGAGCCAGACGCCGCGGCGGAGGGCCTAACGATGGCGCCCTCGCACAACCACGACCACAACGACACGTGAGCACCTGGCACCTCGAATGTTCCGCGTGTGCGCACCAGGAGCCTGGCTCGGTGCGCGCAACGGTGTGTCCCGTCTGCGGCCAGCCTTATCTCGTTCGCTTCGACTCCGCGCCGCCACCGCGCACGGCGGTCACCCAGCGCTGGGATATGTGGCGCTATGCCAAGGTGATGCCGCTCGGCGAGGGCGAACAGCCTGTCTCGTTAGGCGAGGGGCTGACGCCGATGCACGACGCGCCGCGGCTGGCCCGAGAGCTCGGCGTCCGGCGGCTCTGGATCAAGGACGAGGGCCTCAATCCGACGGGCTCGTTCAAAGCGCGGGGGATGAGCGCCGCCGTTACGCGCGCGCGAACGCTCGGCGTCCCGGGCTTCGTGGTGCCGACTGCGGGGAACGCCGGCGCGGCGCTCGCCGCCTACGGTGCTGCGGCTCATTTGCCGGTACGCGTCTACGCGCCCGCGACCACGCCCCGGCCAATCCTCGACACAATCTGCGTTTTCGGCGCCGACCTGCAGCTCGTCGAGGGACACATTGGTGATGCGGGCAAGCAGGCGCGCGCCTTTGCCGCCGAGAGCGGCTATTTCGACGTGTCAACGCTGCGCGAGCCATACCGCATCGAGGGCAAGAAGACGATGGGCATCGAGATCGCCGAGCAGCTGGGATGGCGGCTGCCGACTCACATTGTCTATCCAACGGGCGGAGGCACGGGTCTCATCGGCATGTGGAAGGTCTTCGCCGAGCTGCGCGCCTGGCGCTGGCTCGACTCCGAGGGCACGCTACCGAAGATGATCGTTGCCCAAGCTGAGGGATGCGCGCCGATCGTCCGCGCGTTCAGCGCCGGGGAGGATCGCGCGACGCCTTGGGAGAATCCCATGACACACGCGAGCGGCTTGCGAGTGCCGGGTCCGTTGGGCGACCGGTTGATCCTTCGTGCACTGCGGGAGAGCGGTGGCGATGCATTGGCCGTGAGCGAAGAAGCGATCGCGGCGGGGACGCGCCGCGTCTCGCGCGCGACCGGGATCGACGCCGCGCCCGAGGGCGGCTGCGCCCTCGCCGTGACCGAGCAGCTCATCGCGGCGGGCCGGATACCGCGGGACGCCGAGGTCGTCGTGTTCAACACCGGTAGCGGGGCGTCTTACCGCTTCTGATGCGCCAGCTCACGCGATGAAAGTCGGCATTCTCGATCCCTTCAGCGGGATCTCGGGCGATATGACGTTAGGCGCCCTCCTCGACGTCGGCCTGGACCCCGAGTGGCTGCGCGGGCTGCCAGCGTCGTTAGGCATAGATGGTGTCGGCGTGCGGATCGCCGACGTGAAGCGCGGCGAGATCGCGTGCAAGAAGGTCGACTTCGACATTCCGCCGCAGCCGCACGGTCGCCATCTCCGCCAGCTCCAGGAGATCGTGTCGCGATCCGCGGCGCCGGCGGTGGTGAAGGAGCGCGCCAACCAGGCGTTCACGCTGATCGCCGAGCAGGAGGCGGCGATCCATGCCACGACCGTGGAGCGCGTGCACCTCCACGAGGTCGGAGCCGTCGATGCGATTCTCGACATCGTTGGCGGCGTATGGGGCTTCGAGCTCCTCGGCATTGAGCGGATCTTCTGCGGCGCCATCGCGACTGGCGACGGTGTCGTTCAAGCGGCCCACGGCACGCTCCCGGTACCGGCCCCAGCAACCCTACGGCTGCTCGAGGGACATCCTGTGCGGCCGGGGCCCCAGGGGGCGGGGGAGCTCGTGACGCCCACGGGGGCTGCACTCGTGCGCGTGCTCTCGTCGGGGCCGCCGCCTCGGGAGTACGTGCCGCTCCGCAGCTGCTTTGGTGCGGGCACGAAGGAGTTCCCCGATCGGGCGAATGCCTTACGCCTCATCGTCGCGGAGTGCTCGGCAGCACCGGGAGAGGTGGAGGAGCTCGTCCAGCTCGCGAGCGACATCGACGACATGTCGCCCGAGTATCTGGCGGCAACCGTGGAGCTGCTGCGCGGGGCTGGCGCACTCGATGTCATCGTGCTCGCCACGACGATGAAGCGAGGGCGGCCGGGGACACGCGTCGAGGTACTGGCCCGGCCGGCGGACGCGGAACGGCTGGAGCTGATGCTGCTCACGGAGACGACGACGATCGGCGTAAGGCGCAGCGACATCCGGCGGCGGGCGCTACCGCGGGAGCTGCGGACTGTGGATGTGCTCGGCCATGCGGTGGCGGTCAAGGTCGTTCAGCTGCCAGGCGGCGGAATACGCGCCAAGCCCGAATTCACTGATGTGCAGCGGGTCGCGGAGGCGACAGGACGGCCGCTTCGGGATATATTCCAGCGCGCTGCCGACCAAGCGGAACGGCAGTAATCGCACGGGGTAAGGACCGCGGGCTCGTGCCCAGAATCGTGTTGCCAAACGAGGAGAGTTTGATGCTCGCTACAGCGAAGAAGGCTCTAATGCCTCTTCTACTGTCCGCGACGGTCACGGCTGTGGCTGGCGGTCAGCAGAAGGCGAAGGAATGTGAAGTCGACGAGGGCAAGCCGGGTGAGGTCGGACGCGCGATGTTGGCGCTGCAGGTGGCGCAGAGCGCGCCCAAACCGGAAGACGCGCAGAAGCAATTGCGGAGCGCGATCGCCTCACTCGAGAAGGCGGACAAGACGAAGAACCCGGTCGGCGAAAACTTCGTGCTCGGCAAAACGCTCGTCATGTGGATGTCGCAGCCGAACGTGCCGAACCTAACGACGCGCGGTGCGCTGGGCTACACGCAGAACCCGCAACAGCAGATCGACCTCGTCTACGCGATCGATTCGGCGTTTGCCAACGTCGAGAAGGCGATGCCCGAGTGCGTGAGTCAGACGAGTGCGTGGCGGGCGCAGAAGGGCTGGGTGTCGATGATCAACGACGCGATCAGCCAGCTGAATGCCGAGCACCCGGATTCCGCCGAGATGCTGGCCAAGCGCTCGCTCGTGCTCAACCCCAGCTCACCGTACGCCTATATGGTGCTAGGCAATCTCGCGCAGAAGCGGAGCCAGCCCCGTCAGGCGATCGACTACTTCAAGCAGACGGTCGAGAAGTCCGGCGCCGACACGACGTACGCCGATCTGAAGCGGCAGACGATGCTCGCCGCCGCGAACCTGGCGTCGAGCGCGGCGGAAAACGCGACGGGCACCGATAAAGCCGCATTCCTCGCGGACGCGAAGTGGGGCTACGAGACGCTCTCGCAGGACCCCAAGGGCGGTACCTACGCCGATCAGGCGCGCACGGGCCTCGCGACGCTCGCGTCGGCGAGCGGCGACACGGCGGCCGTCAAGGCCACGTACTCGCAGCAGCTGTCGAATCCTGCCTCGTACACCTTTCAGCAATTACTCAACAGCGGCGTCACGGCGGCGCGCGCCAAGCAGGTGAACGACGCGACGACGCTCTTCGAAGCCGCGTACAAGAAGAACGCGTATCATCGCGACGTGCTCTACAACCTCGCCATCATGTATCTGAACGGCGACAAGTACAGCCAGGCCGTTCCCGTCGTGCGCCAGCTCGTGACCGTCGATCCGTCGAATGGCGAGAACTTCCGCCTCTTCACGATCGCGTATGCGAACGAGCAGAAGGGCTTCAACGAGAAGATCAAGGCGTACAACGCGTTGGCGAAGAAGGCGAAGCTGCCGAAGTCGATCAAGGCGTACGAGGATTCGGCCCGCTTCTTCTTCGATTCCGCGAAGGCCGTCGCGGACTCCGCGCTCAAGTACAACACGATCGCCGAAGGTTTCCCGCTCAAGGTCACGTTCAACGAGTTCATGACCCAGGACGACAAAGCCACCCTCGGCGGCAGCGTGAGCAACAGCTCGGACCAGACGCAGACGTACAGCGTCAAGGTCGACTTCCTCGATGCCTCAGGGAAGACCATCTCGTCGCAGACGGCGACCGTTGGTCCGGTCAGCGCGGGGCAGAGTGGACGCTTCAGCGTGACAGGGACAGGCGCGGGAATCGCCGCATTCCGTTACTCGCCGCTTGTGGATCCAGCGACGATCAAGCCGAAGAGCTGAGCGGGCTTCGCACCTTGGTTGCACGAAAGCGCCCACCGACGGTGGGCGCTTTTCTTTCGCGCGAAGTCACGTGCAGCGCGATGCAGAAGTCTCTCAATTGCCTTGCCTTCACTAATCTGGGTTCCTACTTTACGTGAGCACTCGCGGCGGGTCGCCGCGATCAATGAACGCGCTGGGGGAAGATCGCGGAGCGTGATCTTCCCCCATTGCACTGGTGGTCGGGGTCGTCGGCGCACATGGTTCGTGTCAGCAAGGTTCGAGCGGGGAGCATCGCGGACGAGCTCGAGATCGTGCCGGGCACCGAACTCCTGTCGGTGAACGGCAGGGAACTTCGCGACTTTCTCGACTGGGAGTTTCTCGCCGCTGACGATGAGCTCGTGCTCGAGGCGCGGCTGCCCAGCGGGGAGGAGGTCGTTTACGAGATCGAACGACCCGACGGCGAGGCCATTGGCGTCGAGCTCGTGCCGCCGACCGTACGCCGCTGCGCCAACCGCTGCGAGTTCTGCTTCATCGAGGGACTCCCGCCGGGTCTGCGGAAGAACCTCTACGTGCGCGACGACGATTACCGGCTTTCCTTCGCCTACGGCAATTTCGCCACGCTCTCGAACGTGAAGGAACGCGACATCGAGCGGATTCTCGAGTATCGGCTCTCGCCGCTCTATGTCTCCGTGCACGCCACGCCGTGGGACGCTCGTAAGATATTGCTCAACAACCCACGCGTGCCCGACATCGTCGCCCAGCTGACGCGGCTCGCCGCGGGTGGCATCCAGTTCCACGGCCAGATGGTGATCGTGCCTGGGCTCAACGACGGCGCGGTGCTCGAGCAATCGCTGACGGACCTCTGGTCACTCGGCGACGCCGTGTTGAGTGTGGCCATCGTGCCGGTCGGCCTCACCCAGTTCTCGCACCTGTTCACGGGCACGCCAATGGATGCGGCCAAGGCAGGCGCGCTTCTCGACGTGACCACTCGCTGGTCGACGCGGGCGCGCCGAGAGCGGGGCGAGGCGTGGGTCTTCGGCTCGGACGAGCTCTATCTGCTCGCCGGTCGGCCGCTGCCGGGTCCGGAGCACTATGGCGACTTTGCGCAGATCGAGAATGGCGTCGGCTCCGTGACCTCACTGCGCGAACGCGTGCGTACTGGCCTAACGAGTCTACCCAGCCTCGCCGGGCGCAAGATCGGGGTCGTCACGGGAGTCTCCATGGCGCCGCTCATGCCCGAGCTTCTCGATGAACTCGGGCGGGCAACCGGTGCCGAGTTCGATCTCATCCGTGTCGAGAATTCGTTGTTCGGTCCAACGACCACAACGGCCGGTCTTCTCGTCGGCGCCGACATCCGGCGCGCCCTCGCGGATCGAGCCGATCTGGACCTCGCGCTCATACCCGCCGAATCGATCAACGACGACGGTGTCTTCCTCGATGAGGAATCGTTCATCGCCGTTCGCGAAGCGATGCCAATGCCGGTGTATCCGTCGTACGATTTCATCGATGTGCTCTCGGGCGAACGGGACGCACGGCGCGTGCATACACGCGAAGGCGACGCGGCAGCATGAAAGAAGCCGGCATTCCCGTCGTTGCTCTTCTCGGGCGACCGAACGTCGGCAAATCCGCACTGTTCAATCGCATCGTCGGGCGCGAAACCGCGATCGTCTCGGAGGAAGCGGGGACGACGCGTGACCGCCACTTCGCGCGCGCGGACTGGAGCGGACGCGCCTTCTGGCTCGTCGACACTGGCGGCATTGCGGATGACCCCAGGTTGCCGATGGACGTCGAGATCAGACGACAAGTAGGCCAGGCGATGGGCGAAGCCGACCTGCTGCTGTTCGTCGTCGACGCAATCGCTGGCCTGCATCCGAGCGATGCACACGTTGCGGAGCTCTTGCGAACCTCCGGCAAGCCGTGGATCCTCGTTGCGAACAAGGTCGACAACCCCCGCAGCGCGGACTTCTACGAGTTCTACTCGCTCGGCTTGGGAGATCCCGTTCCCGTCTCGGCGAACAACGGGACGGGCTCCGGCGATCTGCTCGACGTCATCGTGCAGCACCTTCCGCCCACGGTGGTCGAAGAGAATCAGGCGCTCAGCGTCGCCGTGATCGGTCGCCCGAATGTGGGAAAGTCCTCGTTCGTGAACCGACTGCTGGGCGAAGAGCGGCTCGTCGTCTCGGATGTCGCGGGCACGACCCGCGACGCGATCGACACGCCGATGCGATATCATGGCCGGGACATCGTCTTCATCGACACGGCGGGCCTGAGACGTCAGAGCCGGGTTGAGGAGGGGATCGAGTTCTATTCGGCGCTCCGAACGCGCCGGGCCATCGAGCGCGCGGAGATCTGCCTCCTGCTCGTCGAGCCGATCGAGGGCGAGCTCCAGAATCAGGATCTCAAGATCGCGGCGCTCGCGTGGGAAGCGGGTCGCGGTCTGATCGTCGTCGTCAACAAATGGGATCTCGCCGAGCGCGATGACAAGGCCACGGCGCGATTCGAGAAGAAGGCGCGGGAGAAAGCACCGTACCTGAACTTCGTGCCCTTCCTCTTCGCGTCGGCGAAGACGGGTTTGCGCGTGAACCGTGTGCTCGATCTCATTCTCGCCGTCGACGAGGAGCGCCAGAAGCGCATCACGACGTCCGAGGTGAACCAGCGACTCGGCGAGCTGCTGGCGCGATTGCAGCCGCCACAAGCCGCGGGGCGCGAAGTGAAGCTCAACTACGCGACGCAGGTGCAAACGTCGCCGCCGACGATCGCGGTCTTTGGCAATCACCCGGAGCTCGTGGAGGAGCACTACGTGCGCTACCTGCACAATGGGTTTCGCGAGGCATGGGGCTTTACGGGGAATCCGTTGCGCATCCTGATGCGCCGCAAGGCGGGGTGAGCGACGAGCATGCATCCCGCGCTCGCCGTCGCGCTCGCGTACGTCGCCGGCTCGTTTCCATCGGCCTATCTGGCCGGCAAGGCGCGCGGCGTCGATCTTCGCAAGCACGGTTCCGGCAATCTCGGCGCGACGAACGTTATGCGCGTCCTTGGCGCGAAATTCGGGCTCGTTGTTTTCGCCGTCGACGTGGCGAAGGGCGCGCTCCCGGTGCTCCTGCTCCCGCGCTACACCGTGTCACCGTGGCCGCCGGTCTGGATCGCGATCGCGTGTGGAGTCGCCGCGATCATGGGGCACACACGCCCGGTATTTCTCCTCTTCTCGCGGGGCGGGAAGGGCGTTGCGACGGCCGCAGGCGTCTTCCTCGCGCTCGCGCCGATTCAGACTCTACTCACGTTGATCGTGTTCGCGGTGGTGCTTCTGTCGAGTGGCTACGTGTCCGTCGGATCGCTCATCTGCGCGTCGCTGCTTCCCGTGCTGATCGGGGTGACCCTCGGACCCAGGTCGCCGGTGTTCGCGATCAGCGTGCTCGTCGCGGTGTTCGTCTTCTATACACACCGGGCAAATATCGCGCGGCTCCGGCGTGGTGAGGAGCATCGATTCGGGAAGCAGGGCACGGTGCCGTCGCGACGAATGGCCGCCGCGCTGGCTATCGGGCTCGTCGTGGTGCTCGCCGTTCTCGTCGCCGCACGGTTCGCGACGTGATGCGATGCGCCGTCATTGGCGCGGGCGCGTGGGGAACCGCGCTCGCTGATCTGCTCGCGACGTCAGGCCATGACGTCTGTCTCTGGGCGTTCGAGGCCGATGTTGCGCAAACGATAAACGAGCGACACGAGAACATCCGCTTTCTTGCCGGCACGGCGCTCTCGCCAGCGCTACGCGCGACGGCAGACCAGGCCACGGCGCTCGACGGGGCACGTCTTGTCGTCTACGCGACGCCCTCCAACCACCTGCGCACGATCGCGCGCGCGGCTGCGTCGTCCGTACATCGCGAAGCGACACTCGCCGTCGCCTCCAAAGGAATCGAGCTCGGATCGATGGCGCTGATGACGGACGTCGTGGCCGCCGAGGTCGCGGATCACCCCGTCGTCGCCATTTCCGGTCCGAGCTTTGCCGCCGAAGTCGCGGCGCGGCAGCCGACGGCAATCGTCGCCGCGTCGGAAGTCGCCGAGGCCGCGCGCTTCGTCCAGGACGTCATGAGCAGCGGAAGCTTCCGCATCTACACCCACGACGACGTTGTTGGCGTGGAGCTGGGCGGGGCAATGAAAAACGTCATGGCGGTCGCGACGGGTATTCTCGAGGGCGTTGGCCTCGGCTTCAACTCCCGCGCCGCCCTGATCACGCGCGGGCTGGCGGAGATAACTCGCCTGGGCATGTCCCTGGGTGCGCGCGCGGAGACCTTCGCCGGCCTCGCGGGAATCGGTGATCTCGTGCTGACGTGCACCGGCACGCTCAGCCGCAACAGATCGTTAGGCGTCGAGATCGGGCAGGGGAAGACACTCGACGAGGCACGCGCCGGAAAGGAAACGGTGGCGGAAGGTGTCGTGACGACGGCGAGCGCGATCGAGCTCGCGGCTCGCGAAGGCGTCGAGATGCCGATCGCCGAAATGGTGTATCGCATTCTCTTCGATCACTATCCCGCGCGTCTCGCGGCGCAGGAGTTGATGGCGCGGGAGTTACGCGCCGAGCAGGACGCATGAGCAGCGGCGCCGATCCGGTCCAGGAGTTTTTCTCCATAGGAGAGGTCTGCGGCCTCACCGGTCTCAAAGCGCACGTGCTGCGCTACTGGGAAAGCCAGTTCCGCTTCCTCAGCCCGGCGAAGAACCGGTCGGGCAATCGGGTCTATCAGCGCAAGGAGATCGAGCTCATTCTCCTCGTGAAGCACCTGCTCTACACGGAGAAGTACACCATCGATGGCGCGCGACAGAAGCTGAACGATCATCGCAAGGCCGGTGAGCTGCGGCGCGTCTCGCGTGAGGCGCTGAGCGTGGAGACGCTCGCCGCGATGGAAGAGGAGCTGCGCAACCTGCTTCAATTGCTGGAGTCACCGCTCGAGAAGCGCTGATGCGCCTGCTCCTCACGAATGACGACGGAATCCTCGCCCACGGTCTCGATTGTCTCGAGCAAGCCGCGACACCGCTCGGTGAGGTCACCGTCGTCGCGCCCGACCGGGAGCAGAGCGCCACAAGTCATTCGCTGACCCTGCATCACCCCATCCGCCCGGTGCGACGGGGCGATCGCCGCTGGCAGATCGACGGGACCCCGACGGATTGCGTGATGCTCGCCGTCGAAACGTTGATGGCGGACCGTCCCGACTACGTGTTGAGCGGCATCAATCACGGACAGAACATGGGCGAGGATGTCCTCTATTCGGGCACCGTCGCCGCCGCGATGGAGGGTCTCGCGTTAGGCATACCTTCCATCGCGATCTCCTTCGCCGGGGGCGATCTGCGGGCCGACCTCACGCATCTCGCGAAGCAGGTGCCCGTGCTCACCAGGCTCCTGCGGCACATCACGTCGCTTCCTGCCTTTCCACCGAACACGCTCCTGAACGTGAACCTGCCGCCGGTGGAAGACGGCGAAGTGAGAGGGTTTCGCCTGACGCGCCTGGGCCGCCGCGTCTACTCCAATTCCATCACGCCGATGCGCGATCCCTGGGGACGCGAGATATTCTGGATCGGCGGCGGACACGCGAGTTGGACCGGCGAGGAGGACTCCGACTTTCGCGCTATCGAGGAAGGCTTCGTCTCCGTGACGCCGCTCCATCTCGATCTCACGCACTACAACGTTCTCGAAGGGGCGGCGACATGGTGGCGCGACCCGTAGAGCAAGAGTTCCGCGGCGCGAGGCTGCGGCTAGTCGAGACGCTGCGCGAACGCGGGATCCGAGACCTCGCGGTGCTTCGCGCGTTCGAGCAGACGCCACGGCACCAGTTCGTTCCTACGGGGCTTCGCCATCGCGCGTACGAGGACAGCGCGCTGCCGATCGGCAACGGCCAGACGATCTCCCAGCCGTCGATCCACGCGCGCTATCTCGAGCTTCTCGCATTGAACGGCCGCGAGCGCGTGCTTGAAGTCGGGACCGGATCTGGATACCAGACGGTGCTTCTCGGGCACCTTGTTGAGCAAGTTTTCACGATCGAGCGCATCGCCGCATTGTACCAGCAGGCGCGGGAAGCGATTCAGCGCTCCGGCGTCGCCAACGTCTCGATGCTTCTCGGCGACGGAACGCTCGGCTGGCGAGAGTACGCGCCCTACGATGCAATCCTCGTGAGCGCCGGCGCGCCATCGGTCCCGGAACCGTTGCTCGCGCAGATCGCCGAAGGAGGCCGAATGCTGGTCCCCGTCGGAGCGAAGGACGAGCAGCGCCTTGTGATCTATCGTCGAGTGAACGGGCAGCTCGACCACAAGGAGGTTGCGCCTGTCCGATTCGTACCCCTCGTGGGACATCACGGCTGGGACAAGGACGAGAGGCGCTGAGCGAGTGTTGCACGTCGCCGTTCGTGGAAGGGTGCAGGGTGTGGGGTTTCGTTGGTTCGTGCGCGAGAGAGCACGAGGGCTGGGGCTCACCGGTTGGGTATGTAACCGCGACGATGGATCGGTCGAGGTGCTGGCGTTGGGCGACGAAGCTTCCTTGGGCCAGCTCCGGAGTCTTCTTGGGACCGGCCCGTCCGGCGCGCGAGTGAGTGTTGTCGACGACCTGCAGGGAGAGCCCGCGACAGAACCGATGAACCCATTCGGCGTGCTTCGATGACGGCCAATGACACCGCGGCTCCCGGTCTCACGGATCGCATCAAGCGCGCGATACGCGACGTGCCCGACTTCCCGAAGCCTGGAATCATCTTCAAGGACATCACGCCGCTCCTCGCGGAGGCATCGCTCTTTCGCGAGACCACGGATGCCATGGCCGACGCCTTCGCCGGCGATCGCATCACCCATGTCGTCGCGATCGAGAGCCGTGGCTTCATACTGGGTGCGCCGGTGGCGCAGCGGCTCTCGGCTGGCCTCGTGCCGGTAAGGAAGGCGGGGAAGCTTCCCGCCAAGACAGTAGCCGAGGAGTACGCGCTCGAGTACGGGACGGACATCCTCGAGGTTCACGCCGACGCATGCGACTGGTCACGCAAGCCGCGCGTGTTGATCGTGGATGACGTCCTGGCGACTGGCGGCACGGCGGACGCGACCCGACGGCTCATCGAGGGACTCGGCGCGGAGGTGGTCGGCTTCTCGTTCCTGATCGCGCTCTCGTTCCTGCCTGGCTTGGCGAAGCTGCACGGCAGAACCCTGCGGGCGCTCGTCACGTATTGAGCTGCGACGAGCGCGAGGGTTGCCTGCCTAACGAGGGCGATCTTCCACGGTCCAGCCGTGCTTTGGCCGAGCAACCTCGTCGAAACGATCAGCGAGCGTGTGCAGAGCGGAGCGCATGGCCTCGCCGCCGAGGGGCCGGCCATGACCGGTGATGGCGAGCTGCGGCTCGAGCCGGGCGAGTCGCCGAACGGATTCGCGAGCGCTGTCCCAGTCGGGCGTGAAATACATTGGTGGCCCGTGCAGCTCTGGCTCCTGAGTCGCCACCGCATACGCCGACTCCTGCTTGGTCGTCACGAAGGCGTCGCCCGCGATGATGGTGCGGTCGCTCCCACGCCAGAGCGATACGTGGCCCTCCGTGTGGCCTGGCGTGTGAATCCAGGTCCACCCGGGCATCCCCGGCACGCTTCCGTCGGCGGGAAGCGCGCGGAGTCTGGAGCCCACGTCGATTGGTCCGCGTGGATAGAAACGCGAAAGTGTTGCCATCATTCCTCCGCCGACGGCGGGATCGGGCGGAGGATAGGACATCGTACCATTCAGATAGGGCAGCTCGAGCTCGTGGGCATAGACGGGGGCGTCCCATCGCTCGGCGAGCTCCTGAAGCGCGCCAACGTGATCGAAATGACCGTGGGTCATGACAATTGCCGCAGGCCGGGAGGACTTGCCGAAGCGATGCTCGGCAGCGGAGGCAATCGCGCCCGTGCTGCCCTGGACACCCGCATCGACGAGAACCCAGGAACGGTCGCCAGCGTTAGGCATGCCGAAGAAAACCACGTTGACGAGCACGAGCCGCTTGTATGCGAGGTCGGGAAGGAGCTCGTGCGAGCCGCCCTCGTCGTGGTCGGGCACACGCGCTGACTGATCGACGGGAACCTGATGGTGCATCGCTCGCTCCTCGGGTTGGCGGCCTGGTAGCCCGGATCTGCGGCCATTTGGCAGCGGACCGGGAGTGCAGCGGTGGAGCAAGCGGTGTTCCGATCCGAAGGCGAGCGGTACGGCTGTGCACCGCGCGCATTTACGCTATTTTTCTGCGCTTGCCCCCGTAGCTCAGATGGATAGAGCAGCGGTTTCCTAAACCGTTGGCCGGGTGTTCGAGTCACCCCGGGGGCGCCTCCCACATCCCGCACTCAGCCAACTCACGAGGAAGCACATGGCTCCGAAGCCGACGACCACGACCACCGAAACCGCCACAGCCCGCGCCGCGGTTGCAAGCGACCGTGGCCGCGATTTCATGGACTGGTTCCAGATCAACTCGCGCTACATCGGGATTGGTGCGGCCGTCGTGGCCGTGGCTGCCGCCGGCTACTGGTTCTACCTGCGTTCGCAGCAGATCAAGACCGTGAACGCCGAGCGGAGTCTGATGCAGGCCGAGCAGTCGCTGCAGTCGGGCAACGCAGCACTTGCGACCAGCGATCTGCAGCGCGTCGTGACCCGCTACAAGGGCACGAGCGCGGGCACCGAGGCCGCGATGCTGCTCGCCCAGACCGACTACAACGCCGGAAAGTACCAGGATGGGGTCAAGGTACTCGAGGAGGTCTCCGGCAAGACTGGCGGCAGCGAGGCGTCGCTCCAGAGCCTCATCGGTGACGGCTACTCACAGCTTGGCAAGACGGCCGATGCCGCCAAGGCGTACGAGCGGGCCGCGGATGCAGCCGAGTTCGACACCGAGCGAGCATACTATCGAGCGAAGGCGGCGCGGTCATATGCGTCGGCCGGCAACGTGAACGAGGCGAAGCGGATCTGGTCGCAACTCGCGACTGATGAAAAGGCTCAGGCCGTTGCCGCGGAAGCTCGGGTTCGGCTCGCTGAGCTGACGGCGAAGCCGGCGAAATCCTAGTTGGTGGTTGGCGACCGGTGGTTGGCGGTTTGGGTGGCCGATTGAGGCAGCGGAAAGCGCGCCCAATTCTTCTTCCTTCGCAGCCCTCCGCACGCCTAGCAGCTTAGTACGTATAAGATGTATTATGTAAACTTAGTCTGTGAAGAAATGTGGAGAAGCCCAGCGGGTTCTCCACGCAGTTCCCTAAGACGTTGTGCTGAAAAGCTCTGCGATCTCGCCCCGGAAAACGATCCGGGCCTCGCCGGAAAGCGACGGAAACAGCTTTCCACCGGCCCGATGATGGCGAACGCGCAAGACGCGACCTGATTTAGTCTCGAGCTCGGCACGGTCCTCGGCCTCATCCCAGGCTGCGAGCATCAGTGCCGACGCCACCGCGCCGGTACCGCACGCCAGCGTCTCTGCCTCCACCCCGCGCTCGTACGTCCTGATCCGCCACGGGCCCGAAGACCGCGACACGAAGTTCACGTTGGCGCCATGGGCCAGCTTCTCGTGATGGCGAAGCCTGCGCCCTCGGTCCACGACCGGCGCGCGGCTCACGTCCTCACACAGCACGACGACGTGCGGAACTCCAACTAGAGCGAAGCCGATCCGAAGCTCCCCTTCTGCCGGCTCGGCCTGGAAGCATTCCAGCAGCTCGGTTACCGGCTGCAAGTCGATTTCCGGAAGGCCATCGCGGAACCGGGCAGTAACCGGGCCCGAGTCCGTGGCGATGGTGAAATCGCGGTCCTGCCCGACGATTCCCAGCTCGGCCGCCAGTCGTGAAGCGCAGAGCGTCGCATTTCCGCAGAGGGCCGCGAGAGATCCATCGCTGTTCAGGTAGCGGATCCGCAGCGCGGCACTCTCGTCGTTCCGAAGGAAAACGATGCCGTCTGCCCCGACTCCCGAGCCACGGGCGCAGACGGCTTGGATGGTCTCGATCTTCTCCAGGTCGCCCGGCGGCTCGGCGCGAGCATCGACGAACACGAAATCATTTCCCGAGCCGGTCATCTTGAAAAACGGCCTGCCGGTTTTGATCACGTGTTCGGACCTCGGATCCAGGGATCAGGTAAGCTGTGACCGCGTCAGACGGCGCCCTTCAACGCCCACCAGCGCAGGCGCCAGACCATCCAGATTGCCTCTCGGACGATCTTGGGGGACATCTTGCTCTGTCCCTCTGTACGATCGACGAAGACGATTGGTATCTCGACGATCTTGAAGTGCTTCCGCCATGCCCGGAAGCTCATCTCGATCTGGAAGGCGTACCCGTTGGATCGGACGTGCGACAGATCGATCGCCTCGAGGACTTTCCGACGAAAGCACTTGAAGCCCCCTGTCGCGTCCCACAGCGGAAGGCCGGTCACGACACGGGCGTAGACATTGGCGAAGTAGCTCAGAAGGAGCCGCTTGATGGGCCAATTGACGACGGTGACTTTCCCGTTTCGATACCTCGATCCGAGCACCAGATCCGCGCCGTCAATCGCCCCGAGAAACTGCGATAGGTGCGCGGGATCATGGGAAAAATCCGCGTCCATCTCGAAGACCAGGTCGTAGTTCTCCTGGAGCGCCCAGCGAAATCCAGCAATGTATGCAGTGCCGAGGCCCATCTTACGCGGCCGCTTGAGGATGTGCAGCCTCGGCTCATGTTGCATGACACCTTCGACGAGATCTCCGGTACCGTCCGGAGATCCGTCGTCGACGACGAGAATCTCGAGTCGGTGGTCCTGCTCGAGGATCGATCCGATCAGGCGCGTGATGTTCTCGCGCTCATTGAAGGTCGGAACTATTACGAGGGCTCGTTCAGCCATCCGGCGAAATTAACGGGGGCACTCGGGAGGTCCCAAGCCTCAGACCGCCATCTCCGTCACTTCCCTGACTTCTCCGCGGCGCCCACTTACGACTCCGAAGACGATGAGAACGACACAGGCGAATAGAGCGAGCAGCGTGATCACCTTCCCGCGTTCGTAGGCCGGATCGTCGAAATGAAGCGAGACCTGCTTCGCGCCCGCTGGTAGCAGGACCCCAATGAGATTGTACTCGGCGCGATCCAGTTGCGCTGCCTTGCCGTCCACGCTGGCGGTCCAGCCAGGAAAATAGTTTTCCGAAACGACCAAAGCAGTTCCAGCGGGCGGCGGGGATTCGATGCGAAGCTGAATGTCGCCTGGCGCATAGCGACTGACCTGCACAGCTGTCGACGTCGGCGCCGGTGGTGCGGTGATCTCCTGCGCCGGAATCGGCGAATTGGTATCGATGACTGCGATGCCGGTCGGGTCGAACCGCGGATTCAAGACTGCTTTGAGAGCTTCGTCCTCCGGTGCTTTCACAAACGCGGTCGCGAGCCAGGCCAAAGGATTGTCGCCCGCGAGCCGATACAAGTAGACCTGATTTCCAGCGGCATCCGGCACCGGCCCCAGTACTTTCTTCGGCTCGGGTATGCCGAGCGTCGGCACGAAGAACTCATGTACGGCTGCCGAGTCGACGTTGGTGTAGAGGTATTGCACGTTCTCATGCCGCCAAAAGCTGGGGCTGAAAATGATCCGCGGGTCGCAGCGCGTATCGGGAGTGGCGCCGCAGAGCCGCTGAAAGCGACCGATCTCGTTACCGTGGTACCCTGTGGTCATGCGGATTCCGTGAGCCATCGGACCGTCGTAGTGCAGCATCGGATCGACGCCGGACGGTCGGCTGAGTGGCTCGTTCAGGATACGTCCCGGCTCTCGTTGATTGCGCACGTAATCCAGTGCAGGATCACTGGCGTAGAGCTTCGAGGCGCGGGGTGAGAAGAGAAAGTATTGCTTCTCAATGCTGAAGAAGTCCAGCGCGACGAGCGCCGCCAGCGCAATACCGGCGGTCTTTCGATCCAATCGACGGCGATCGAGCAGCCACACGAGAAGCGCGGCCATGCCGACGACCAGGAACGAGCGCCAAGCGCCCAAGACGACGGCGGCATTGTTGCTCGCGATGACGTCGTCCAACTGGTCCCCCGCCCAGGACGCGGCCATGACCTTGGCGACGTTCGTGACGCCCCCGATAGACGCGAGGAGCGCAATCGCGGCGGCGGCGCCGAGCCACCAGGCGGCGTAGCGGAACGATACCCCGCGCACCAAAAGCCGCTCCGCTCCGAGCGCCGCGAGTACCGCCGTCGCAAACGCAATCATGAAGAGCATCGTGCTCGGCGCGCGGAAGAACTTGGTCCCCGGCACGAGCGCGTAGACGAGATGATAGAACGGCGTGCTACCGCCGAGAGCCCAGAGAACGGATATGATAAGGGCGCCTGTCCAGAACCAGCGGAAGCTCCGACGCTCACTCGTTAGGCCGAGGGCGCCCAGGAAGAGCGCGGCCGCGCCGAGATATTCGCTGTGCAGGTGAATTCCATTGCGCCCCCAGTACCGATCGAGAATCCCGCTGAACTCGGGGAGATAAAAGTTGATCATCTCCTCGATCGGCAGAGAGAACGACGTGGCGTACCCGTAGTCGCGGCCGCCGGCACGCGGTGAGAACGGGACGTATTCTCGAACTGGCAGGAACTGAATTGCCCCGATTACCGCCCCGAGCACCACTGCCCCGAGCGCGAAGAGAAGCCGTCTGGTGCCAACGCGTCGATCCAGCCGCGCGCGCGTGCCATCGGGCATCTCGAGCTCGGCGAAGGCGAGGTACAGGGCGAATGCGCCGCAGGCGATCAGCATGTACTGCAGCAGCTGCGGATGCGGACTGAGCACGCCCAGCCCGATGACGAACGCAAGCGTCCCCCATGCCCAATTTCGCCCGTCGCGAATTCCGCGAATGAGGAGGAGGAGGGCGAGCGGCAGCAACGCGCTCACATACAGCTTGCCATCGTGGCCTGGCGAGACGTACGCGGCAATCGGTCCGCACATCAGGTAGGTGATGCCGCCCACGATGCTTGACAGAAAGCCAACTCCCCACGCCCGAAGGAACAGGTACGTGAAGAAGCCCGCGAGGAAGATGTGGATCATGAACGACCACGTCATCGCAACGTCGGTCGGCAGGATCATTCGGAGCAGGAACGTCGGGTAGAAAATGTCGCCGTGCATAGCGGCGACGTACGGCATGCCTCCCATCAGATAGGGATTCCAGAGCGGGATGCCATGCCCGGAGCGAAGCGACGCCGCGGCAAATTCACGGAACGGATAGCCGGCGTAGAACTGATCGCTGCGCGGATTGACGAGAAATCCTCCGCCAAGGGCGGGAAATCCGAGCGCGAGGGTGCACAGTGCGAAGACGAGAGCAGCCCAGGCGGCCGCGAAGCGCGGCGACCAATCGAGTCGAAGCGTGGGCGAAGGTGTGCGCGCCTTCACACGCGATGGACTCTCATTGCTCGCGAGGTCGGCGTCGGAGGCCGTCGAGGCCGAGGAAGATCGCGCCCGGTGCGATTTCAAGAGCGGTGAGCCAGAGTCGAGAGGTGACGGCGAGAATGGCGGCCTGCGCAGGATCGGCGAGATGCGCAGCCGGGAGAAGTGCGATCATCGCTGCTTCGCGAAAGCCGGCCCCCGCCGGTGCGAAGAGAACAAGGTAACCGACCAGATACGACAGCGCGTAGACGGCGACATATGCGGTGAGGGGCCCCTGACTGGACCCGGACACACCGCGCGCGAAGAGCGCGAACGCCGCGCCGTACAGGAGCCACGCCACGACGTTGCCAACGAGTGAGATCAGTATGGCTACTCGCGGCAGGGCGCCGATGTTGAGGTCTCGGCCGGTGACGCGGCTGAGCCAACGAAAAATCTTTGGGAGGACGACCGGTAAGAGGACGAGGGCACCGGCGCAGACGAGGACAAAGAGAACCGCCGTCCGCGCTCGCCCTAGCGCTTCAAGTTGCAGCAGTGGCCAACCGAAGACGGCAACGACGATAAAGCCGGCAATGAGATTCACGAGGACGTTCAGGATCGCCGATCCGGTGGCCGCGACTGCAGAAACACCGGCACGTTCCGCCATGACGCCCATGGCTCCGATCTGAACGATCTTGCCAGGCACGTAGCGGCCGAGATTGGAGACCGTCCAGATGCGCGCCGCGACCCAGAATCCCAGGTGTGAACCCCATCCGCGGAGCACCTCCCGCCACATCTCGATGAGCACGGCGTAGGTGGTGAGAAAGAGCACGCCTGAGAGCGCGATCCAGGTCCAGTTCGGGTGCAGCTGTCCGAGATCAACCGAGGAGGTCGACCACTGCTTTCGGAGCGCGCGCACCGCAAACGCGAGCACGACGAGGCCGATCGCGGCCTGTAGTGCGCGGGCTGCATAGCGAGTCCATCTCGCCCGCGGGGTCACTTGCTTCTCGACGACCCGAGTGCTGACCGGTAGATCGCGTCGTAGCTTCGCGCGACCGCGTCAGGAGAAAACACCGCGAGCGCAGCCCGGCGTCCTGCCACCCCGAGCGAAGCAGCACGGTCCGGGCTGGCGAGGAGCTCGTCGGCGGCGCGGGCGAGCGCGTCGGCAGTGAAGACGTCGACGAGGATGCCGGTAACGCCGTGCTCGACGATGTCGCGAAGGCCGCCAGAATCGAATGCGATGACAGGAGTCTCGCAGAGCTGCGCCTCGACGGCCACGAGGCCAAGTCCCTCATCGCGGGATGGAACAATGAGCGCACTGGCAGACCGATAGAGCTGCGGCAGCGCCGGCTGGGGCAGCGCGCCGTGCCAGGTGACGCGCTCGGCGATGCCTAACGACGCCGCAAGAGTGCGCATGGCGTCTGCGTCCGGACCATCGCCGACGACGTCCAGCCGCGTTGGAGTGCGCATGACGCCGATGGCGCGCAGGAGAAGCTCGATCCCCTTCTGCGCATTGAGCCGCCCAACGAAGAGCAATCGATCGTGTGCGCGAGTGCCGCCCGGAGTGAAGAGCTCCGTGGCCGCTGGCATCGGCAACACGCGCGGCGCCGGCAACTCGGGCGTCATGGCGTGCGCCTCGTCGGAAAGCCATCTAGACACGGTGGTCGTCGCCCGCGAGGCACGCATCACCCATTGCAGCGCCGTCGCCGCGCCGGCGGTCGATCGCGCGAGGCGGACATCGCTGCCGTGCATGCTCGTAACGAACGGAACGCCTGACAGGCGACTCGCCGCGGCCGCGACCACTCCGGCGGGAAACCACCAGTGCGCGTGAACAAGCCGCGGCGCGATTCGACGTTGCTCACGCAAAAGGCGCCAGAACCCAGCTCCAAACAAGGAGCCGAGCGCGAATCGCGCCGACCAGGAATCGCGGACTTGCTCCGCCATCGTGCCGGTATAAGCGAGCGTCTCGAGGGATGGCGGTGCGTAGCGAAAGCGGACTACTTCAATGCCGTCAACGGAGTCCCGCGTCGGGAGATTGGCGGCATGCGGGGCGAGGACGGAGACCTCGATGCCGAGCTGCCGGAGCGCCCGCGCGAAGCGGAGGATGAATGAGCCCGCGGCGTCCCCGGTCCATCGCGGGAAGGCGTGCGTGAGGAAGAGGACACGCAGCGCCGCCGGGTCAGCGGCGATCGCGCTCGTCATCCTGGCGCTGCTCGTCCAACCGTCGCTGGATCTCGCGGAGCTGCGCGCGTTGCGCGGCGATCTGGTCGCCGAGCATGCCGGTGGCGAAGAAGACGCTACCGAGGAGTATGCACGTCTGGATGATCGACCAGACCCACCGCTGACCGATGCCGTAGATCCAGAGTCGCGCCAACGCCAGCAGGCCGGCGAACACGCCGAGGCCGAAGACGCTGAAGCCGAGCATGGCGAAGAGCAGCAGCGGCTTCTGTCCGAAGCGGAGCTCGAACCAGACTGAGATCATGTCGAGCACGCCGATCGGAATCCGATGCCAGGTCGCGAACTTCGAGCGCCCTGCGTGCCGCGGATAGAGCGGCACCGGAACTTCAGCAACTTTGAAACCCTGCGCGGCCGCAATGACGACCATGTAGCGATGCCAGTCGGGTCGCACTGGCAAGCCGTCCATGATCTCCCGACGGTACGCCTTGACGCTGTTCAGGTCCTTGACCTTCACGTCGAACAGCAGTCGACTGAGCCGGTTATAAATGCCGGAGACGAGTGCCTTCTCGTACTTCCCTTCCTTGAAGCCGGTGACCATGTCGGCTTCATCGGCGAGGATGGGCGCCACGAGCCGCGGAATGTCCTCAGGCTTGAACTGGAGATCCGCTGGATAGAAGACGAGGACGCGGCCGGTGGCATGCAGGTAGCCCGTGCGCAGCGCGTCGGCGATGCCGCGGCGGCTCCGGTGTCGAGCGAGCTTCAGGAACGGATATCGTCGAGCGAGCTGCTCGAGCACCGGCCAGGTGTTGTCTGCCGAGCCGTCGTCGATGACGACGACCTCGAACGAGATGTCGGGCTGCGAGCGGAACGTCGCGTCCGCCTGCTCCATGAAAAGCGGAAGGTTCTCCGCCTCGTCCTTCGCGGGGACGAGTACGGAGACGTCGGTTTTGGGCGCGGGGCGCGGGACGAGGGGCGCGGGAATCGCTGTGCTCACGGTGCCTTGTTCCCGCAAGGACGAACTCACACCCGCTTCCGCATCCGGGCGGACAGCACTCCCAATTGGTCCCGGTACTTGGCGACGGTGCGTCGAGCGATCTGGACGCCGCTTTCCTTCAGGATGTTGACGATGGCCTGATCGGTGAGCGGGTGCTTTGGATCTTCTTCCGAGACGAGCTTCTCGATCTGCGCCTTGATGCCGCGGGCCGAGACGTCTTCACCGGCGGTGGTGGACAAGCCCGACGAGAAGAAGAACTTGAGCGGCAGCACTCCACGCGGCGTCTGAACGTACTTCTCGTTGGTGACGCGACTGACCGTGGATTCGTGCATGTTGATCACTTCGGCGACTTCGCGGAGTGTGAGCGGCTTGAGGTACTGCACGCCCTTCTCGAAGAAATCGCGCTGCCGGTCGACGATGTAGTTCATGACCTTGAGCATCGTTTGCCGGCGCTGCTCGATCGCCTGGATCATCCAGTTCGCGGAGTTGAGCTTGTTGGAGATGAACTCCTTGCTCTCGCCCTCGAACTTTTTCTTGTCGCGCGCGATTTCCTGATACGCCTTGCTCAGCTTGAGCCGAGGAAGGTTGGCGTCATTGAGAAAGACGTGATAGCGACCGTCGATCTTCTCGACGATGAGATCGGGGATGATGTAATTGTCGCTGGCACTGCTGTACATCAGCCCGGGCTTCGGATCGAGCTTCTTGATCTCGTCGGCGGCCTTCTGCACGTCCCCGGGGCTGATACCGAAGCGCTTGGAGATCTCGCTCCAGCGGTGGTTGATCAGCTCGTCGAAGCAGTCGCGAACGAGACGATACGGAACGGATTGCTCGAGGCCGGCCTCGCGGAGCTGCAGCATGAGACATTCGCGGAGATCGCGGGCGCCGACGCCCGGCGGGTCCAGACTCTGAATCACGCCGAGCATCTGCTCGACTTCCTGCACCGAGTAGACGGGCAGATCCTCGAGGTCAGGATTGATCTCCTCGGCGACCTTCTCGACAGTTTCGTTGATGCTGATCAGGATATCGGTCAACGGGCACGCGAGATAGCCGTCCTCGTTGATGTTGCCGATGAACTCTTCGGCGAGCAGCTGCTGACGGGGTGAGAGCTCGAGAAGTGCGATCTGATCGCGGAGGTGGTCCGAGAGGTCCCGTGTGTCGACGGTGACGGGCTCGTAGTACTCCCGCTCCTCGTGCTCCTCTCGACGGCCGCCCGCGTCGAAGCCATCGAGGAGAATCTCCTCCCAGTCGATCTCGTCGTTGCCCTTGTCTTCCTCGGTGGCGGCTTCCGCCTCGGGTGCCTCCTCCTCGTCCTCCTCCTCTTCCTCCATCTCGACCATCTCGAGGAAGGGATTGTTCAACAGCTCCTGCTTGAGATGCTGCTGGAGGTCCAGGAGCGG
>Ga0136846_1228956_pt1 | contig 41273 bp, 41 predicted proteins | sample HopSoiMetagenom2_FD_96841 | JGI IMG/M metagenome (GOLD analysis project Ga0136846, IMG submission 96841) | Grasslands soil microbial communities from Hopland, California, USA - 2 Assembly 2016 (version 4) | ecosystem: Environmental > Terrestrial > Soil > Grasslands | place: USA: Hopland...
GGAAGTCGATGTTGGGAAACTGGTCGACCTGCATGCGCTGGTAAGAGAACAGGCCCAGCACCACGATGGCCAGCATGACCATGGTGGCGAACACGGGATTCCTGAGGCTGACCTGCGTGAACCACATGCGCGTGCGGCCTCAGGGTGCGGGTTTGGCCGGCACGCTGGCCGCCTGGGCGGGCGCCGGCGAAGCCTGCTGCGTGAAGCGCACTTTGGTGCCTTCGCGCAGTGCGCCGATTTCGCCGCGGACCACCACGGCGCCGTCGGCCAGGCCCTTGACCGCTACCACGGCATCGCTGCCGGCCGTGCCGCGCTCGCCCAGCTCGACGCTCTTGTGCACCACCACGCCGTTTTCAACCGACTGCACATAGGGTGATGGCTTGTCGGTGCGCACAGCGCTCACGGGCACTGCCAGCAGCGACGCGCGCGCCGTGCCCAAAGTACCCTGGGCAAAGAGGCCCTGGCGCAAAGGCGGAGCGCTGCTTTCGCCTTTTGCTTCACCGACCCCGGCAACCCCGGGGTTGTCGATGCTGAGATAAGCCAGCACGCTGCGGCTGCCGGCTTGCGCGCTGGGGTTGATGCGTGCCACCACGGCCGTCACGGGCTGGCGGCTGCCTTCAATCTGCAACTGCGCGCTCTGGCCGACGCGCACGTCCATGGAGTCGGTGGCGCTCAGCGTGGCTTCCAGTTCAAGGCGGCTCAGGTCCACGATCTCGACGATTTTGGTGTCTATGCCCACGCGCTCGCCCGGCTGCGCCAGGCGCTGCGACACCTGGCCCGAAATCGGCGCCTTCAGCACGGTGTCGTCGAGCGACTTGGCCGCCACTTCGGTGGCTGCCAGCGCCGCCTTGTAGGTGGACTGCGCGGCGTTGAGGTTGGCCAGCGAGGTGTCCAGCGCGGTCTTTGAGATAAAGCCCTGGTCGACCAGCGCCTTGTTGTTGTCGTACTGGCGCTGCACCACGTCGACCTGCGCTTTGGCGGACTCGGCCTGCTCTTTGGCCTGGCGCACGCGCGACTGGTATTCGGTGGCGTCGATGCGCGCGATCACCTGGCCGGCTTTGACCACGTCGCCTTCGCGCACGGCCAGCCCCTGCAACTCACCGGCCACGCGGGCCTTGATGACGGCGGAGTTGATGGCCTTGAGCGATCCCGAGACCGGCAGGCCCTGGACGACTTCACGCACTTCGGCCTTGACCACATCGGTGGCCGCCAGCTCGACCTGGCCCATGTCGGGCGCGGCGCTGCTGGCCGCCAGCGCCTGCTGCTGGGCCTTGCGCGCGGACAACGCCCGCAGCACACCGCCTGCAATCAGCAGCACGACAACAAGAGCGACCGCCCACTTGATCCAGCGCTTCATGCGGTTTTCCGGGTTGGCTGCGCGGCGCTGGCTGCCGGCGCGCCTATGCCGTTCAGAATGGCGTCCACCTGGGTAGCGATGTATTGTTTCGGGTCCAGGTCGGCCTCCTTGCTCAGGCATATGCCGGCCGAGTGCCTGGAGAGGATCAGGAAGATCATGGGAGCGATCACCAGATAGACGGCGTAGTTCAGGTCCATGGGGCGGAACTCGCCGCGGTCTATGCCGCGCTGCAGGATGCAGCGGATCAGCGCCTGGCCGGGCTGGATGACCTCCTGCTGGTAGAAGGCCGCGAGGTCGGGGAAGTTCTTGGCCTCGCTCATCATCAGCTTGGTGATGCCCGAAGCGCGCGTGGCGCCTACCCGTTCCCACCAGCTGTTCATGCAATAGGCCAGCAACTCGGGAGAGGTGCCTTCAAAGGCGTCCAGTTCGGCGCGCCATTCGGTGAAGCGGCCCGAGATGTTTTCACGCACCACGGCTTTGAACAACTCTTCCTTGCTCTGAAAGTAAAGAAAAAGGGTGCCCTTGGAGACGCCGGCGCGGGCGGCGACTTCTTCGGCGCGGGTAGCGGCAAAGCCCTTCTCAACGAACAGGTCGAGCGCGGCGTCCAGCAGTTCGCCGGGGCGTGCCTCTTTGCGGCGCTCGCGTTTGGCGGCGACGCCAGAGGTTTTGTCGCAAAAGAGTTTGGAAAGAGACATAGTTACTGACTGACTGGTTAGTAATATATCTGCTTACTTTGCGACCGTCAACACAAAGCCCCGTAGGCTACACCGGGGGGCTCTAAGAGGGCGCGCCTTATCGGGTAAACCGACGGTAAAGCCAGGCCAACGCGGCTTTGGCGCCACGGAGTACGTGATGTCGAGAGCTTTATGTCGACAGCCAACGCCTGACGGCCAGCGCCAGCCATTCCCGCAGCACCTGGCGAGAGGCCTGCAGGCCGTGCGGGGAGGGCAGCCACTCCAGCAGTTCCTGTTGCACCGGCAACACGTAGCCCATCGGAGCGGGCGTCACCACCAGGCCGGCTTCTTCAAACGCGGCAACGGCGCGCGGCATGTGCGATGCGTGGGTGACCAAGGCGATGCGCTGCACGCCGTCCCGCTTGAGCAGTGGCGCCAGCAGGTGCGCATTGCCGCGGGTGTCGCGCGACGCGCCTTCGCTCCAGCGCAGCGCCATGCCGTAATCTTCACGCGCCACCCGCGACGCCACTTCGGCTTCCGAGGCTTTTTGCGTGTCAGCCGCAGACCAGCCCAAGCCTCCGGTGAAAGCCAGCGGCAGGCCGGACTGCCGGGCCAGCCAGACGCCGTAGCGCAGCCGCGCCGCAGTGGCCGCGCCAGGCTGGCTGTCGCCGTATTCAGGCGCTTGGGGCAGCACATCGCCGCCGAGAATCACGATGGCCTGTACCCGCTGGGCCTTGAGGCCGGCTGCATCTATCGGATTGAATTGCGGCAAGGCGTTGCGGGCCAGCCAGACCGCGCTGCCGTGGCAGCTGAGCAGGGCCAGCAGCAGCACCGACAGGCTGGCCAGCGCCAGCCCGCTTTTGGGGTAGTTGCCCCAAGCCAGCGCCAGGCCCAGCAAGGTCATCAGCAGCAGCGAAACCGGCGGCAGGGCCAGGCCGGCCAGGAAGGGTTTTATGGCGCCGAGTTCCATGGATGCTATCAAAAGTGGAGCATTCTACCCACGTCCTTCCTGGGCTGGAGGCATAAAAGGCTTATAAAACCGGAGACGGCCTCAATAAAACGCCTGCAGCCCGGTTTGCGCACGGCCCAGGATGAGCGCGTGCACATCGTGCGTGCCTTCGTAGGTGTTGACGGTTTCCAGGTTGATCATGTGGCGGATGACGTGGTATTCGTCATGGATACCGTTGCCGCCGTGCATGTCGCGCGCCAGGCGGGCGATGTCCAGCGCCTTGCCGCAGCTGTTGCGCTTGATCAGCGAAATCATTTCGGGCACGGACTTGTCCTCGTCCATCAGCCGGCCCACCCGCAGGCAGCCTTGCAGGCCCAGCGTGATTTCGGTTTGCATGTCGGCCAGCTTCTTCTGGATCAACTGGTTTTGCGCCAGAGGGCGGCCGAACTGCACGCGGTCCATGGTGTATTGGCGGGCGCGGAACCAGCAGTCTTCAGCCGCACCGAGTGCACCCCAGGCGATGCCATAGCGTGCCTTGTTGAGGCAACCGAATGGGCCCTTGAGGCCGCTCACGTTGGGCAGCAGGTTGGCTTCAGGCACAAACACGTCGTCCATCACGATCTCGCCGGTGATCGAGGCGCGCAAGCTCATCTTGCCTTCGATCTTGGGAGCGCTCAGGCCCTTCATGCCTTTCTCAAGCACAAAGCCGCGGATGCTTTCCTGGCCGCCGACCTTGCCGTCGGGGTCTTCCAGCTTGGCCCAGACGATGAACACGTCGGCGATCGGGCTGTTGGTGATCCACATCTTGGCGCCCTTGACGATAAAGCCGCCGTCTACCGGCTTGGCGCGCGTCAGCATACTGGCCGGGTCAGAGCCGTGGTTGGGTTCGGTCAGGCCAAAGCAGCCCACCCATTCGCCAGTAGCCAGCTTGGGCAGGTATTTTTGCTTTTGGGCTTCGCTGCCGTAAGCGTTGATGGGGTGCATGACGAGCGAGCTTTGCACGCTGATGGCGCTGCGGTAGCCGCTGTCGACGCGCTCGACTTCGCGGGCAACCAGGCCGTAGCTCACGTAATTGAGGCCGGCGCAGCCGTAGCCTTCAATCGTGGAGCCGAGGAAACCCATGGCGCCCGCCTCATTCATGATTTCGCGGTCGAATTTCTCGTGGCGCGCGGCCATCAGCACGCGGGGCTGCAGCTTTTCCTGGCAGAAGGCGTGGGCCGCTTCGCTGATGGCGCGCTCGTCGTCGCTCAGCTGGTCCATGAAGAAAAACGGGTCTTGCCAGTTGAATTGGGTTTTCATGGTGTTTGTCTCCGAAATAGATTGGGCGGGGCTTGTTTGCAGTGTAGGGCGCAGCTTGAAGAGCCGGGCCCGCTAGCCATGATTGTTTGACAAGCATGAATAGTTGTCTAATATCAAATAACGATTCAACGATATAAAAAACATATTGATGGGAAATCCATGGAATTCCGCCACCTCCGCTATTTCCTGGTCCTGGCTGAAGAGCTGCACTTTGGCCGGGCCGCCCGGCGTCTGTCGATTTCGCAGCCGCCGCTGTCGCTGAACATCCAGCAGCTTGAAGCGTCCGTCGGCGCCAAATTGCTGACCCGCAACAGCAAGTCCGTGCAGCTCACGGCGGCGGGCCAGGCCTTTGTACCGGCAGCACGTGCCCTGCTGGAGCAAGCCGCCCAGGCGGCAGGCCATGCGCGCGACGTGGGGCAGGGCATGGCCGGCAGCCTGGCCATCGGCTTCTCAGGGACCATGCTGTACAGCGGCCTGCCGCACATCCTGGAGCGCTTTCAGGCCGAACACCCGCTGCTGCGCCTCACACTTAAAGAGCTCAGTTCCAGCGAGCAGCTGATTGAGCTGGCGCACGACCGGCTGGACCTCGGCTTTGTACACACCACGCGCGTGCCGCCCGAGCTGTCGCAGGTGCTGGTCTCCAGCCAGGCTTTTGTGGGCTGCCTGCCGGCGGGCCATGCGCTGGCGCGCAAGCGCTCGCTTTCGCTTTCGGCCTTGCAGGGCGAACCCTTTGCCGTGGTCTCGCGCGCTGTGTCGCCTGACTACCACGACCGCATCCTGGCAATCTGCACCGAAGCCGGCTTTTACCCGGAGATCCGTTACGAACTGCGGCACTGGCTCAGCGTGGTGTCGCTGGTGTCACAAGGCATGGGCGTGGCGCTGGTGCCGGCGGCGCTCAGGCAGTCAGCCATGGCGGGCGTCGCCTTTGTGCCGCTGGACGTGAGCACCACGCCGTATGACACGCACTGCCTCTGGAAAACCGCGCGCGACCACCAAGCGCTGACGGCCTTTGTAGCGGCGGTACGGGCTGGGTCTCACGCCAATTCATGAAAAAAGCATGAAAGATTGCCGCACGCCGCGCGACTGAAGAACAGGCTACATTGAATTGAAATACACGCTGGCCGGCCCCATGTCATGGAGTCAACCCGCATCACCTTAAAGGAAACCAGGCTATGAGCGAATCGCAAACCATCACCCTCGGCGGCGGCTGTTTCTGGTGCACCGAGGCCGTGTACGTCAAGGTGCGCGGCGTCACCGACGTTGAGTCGGGCTACAGCAACGGCCAAGCCGCGCGGCCCAGCTATGAAGAAGTTTGCAGCGGCCGCACCGGCAGCAACGAAGTCGTCAAGCTCACCTACGACCCGGCCGAGATCACGCTCAGGGAAATCCTGGAGATATTTTTCGTCATCCACGACCCGACCAGCCTGAACCGCCAGGGCAACGACGCCGGCACGCAATACCGCAGCGGCATTTATTACTCAACGCCCGAGCAAAAGGCGGAGATCGACGATTTCATCCGCCAGGTCAGCCAGGACAAAACTTTTGGCAAGCCCATCGTGACCGAAGTGCTGCCGCTGCAGAACTACTGGCCCGCCGAAGACTACCACCAGGACTATTTCGAGAACAACCCCAACCAGGGTTACTGCGCGTTTGTGGTCGGTCCCAAGGTCGAGAAGTTCCGCAAGACGTTCGCGTCTCGGGTAAAGGACTGAGGGGTCGGGGGATTTATCCGCAGATTACGCAGATTTCCGCAGATTGAAAACCTGGAAAGTGGTGGTCGGGTTGAAACTGATCTTCACCCCGCCCCCCGCGCGGCACAAGCGATTTAAATCATCATCTCTTTAATCTGCGGAAATCTGCGTAATCTGCGGATAAAAATTCTTCAGCATGTGAGCTGAACCGCCCTCAAGCCCGCCGCTGCGCAAAATAAAACCACTCCTGGCCCGCCTCGCTGCGCGGATTGGGAAACACCACAAAGCCGTCCACCGGCGCAGTGATGGGCTCGCCGCCCTGGCGTGTGCCAATGACTTCGCCACGTTTCACCGGGTCAAAACTGCGCCATTCACGGGCAAAGGTATCGCCCGCATGGTCGCGGTCCACCACCTCCACCAGCCGCAGGATTTCGCGTTCTGCCGGCTCCGGCGCGGGCGGCTGCGCGATCAGGCCCAGCAATCCCAGTGTCTGCAAAATCGCATGCCGCGCCACGCCCACGGCTGCAGGGTCGTCGTGCTGGCCGCATTCCAGCGTCACGCCGTAGCCGCCGCGCGAACGCATGTATTCGGTCGTGCCCACGCCGTAGTTCGGATCGGTCACCAGGGATTGCGCTCGCTCGCTCCCGGCTGAAGTGCTTGCGGCCTGCGCACGCCGCTTCACGCCGCGCGAATAAGTGTCCAGCCAGCCTTCGACGATGCGGTGCGGCCCGGTGTGCAGCGCCAGCTGCATTTCCTCGGCCGCATGGGCAAAAGGCTCCAGCGGGCCGTGGTTGTTTTGCGGGCCGATCATCACAAACGGCGCACCGCCCGTGTGAAAGGAATGCAGGTCCAGCAGCACGTCATGCGCATCCAGCAGCGGGCACAACACATTGGCAATGCGGTCCTCAAAATCCTGCGGAATCGCGCTGGGCGCCATGTTGCGGTTGAGATTGCGCTCGCCCATGCGCTGCTTGAGGCGATAGGCCAGCGGGTTGGTGATGGGCACAAAAGTGACGGTGCCGCGTTCAATGGAAAGCTCGCCTCTGTCGATCTCATCAAGCAACTGTGTGATGGCCCGCGTGCCGCAGGTTTCGTTGCCGTGCACGGCGCCGGTGACCAGCAGGCGCGGGCCGGGCGCCAGGCCGTGGAAGGTGTGGCTGCGCAGGTAGGTGGGGTGTTGGGAAGGGGGGTTGGAGTGGGCGCTCATGGGATTGTTTATACCGCTAGCCGGCTGCGCCGGCTTGGCCGCGGCTGTCCTTTAATCAGAGGATACGTCCTGATACGTTTTCCCCCTATGATGAATCGCCTCTCAGCCATGGCCTCGTCACAGGCTTTGCCAAACCGCCTCAGCAACAGCGCAACGACAAGCGCGTTCCAATTTTCCAGTCTGTTTGCCCATGCTCTCTACCTTGTTTGTTATTTGTGCCGCATGCCTGTTCGGGTTGCTCTTTGCTTTTGAATCAGCCGGCGACGCCTCGCAGCCGAGGTTCAGGCCCGCCGGGCTCCTCACCTGGCTGGTGTCGGGCAACTGGCCCGCGAAGGTCGGAGCCGGCCTGCTCATCCTGGGTGTCGGCGCATTGCTGCGCTATGCCTTGCTCAACATCGACGTGCCGCCGGAGCTCAAGCTGGGAAGCGGTTTTTTCGCCGCCGCCGCACTGGGCGCCGTGGCGCTGCTGCTGAAGTCCCGGCCAGAGCGGCGCGCCATATACCTGGCGCTCGGCGGCACGGCCTTTGCCGTCGCCTATCTCACGGCATACGCAGCGTACGATTTTTTCCACTATCTCAACGACATCAACGGGCTGGCGCTGATGGTCATGGTGTCTTTGGCGGCGGGGCTGTTCGCAGTGTCCGCTCGCGCCATGTCGGTGGCGGTGCTGGCCATGGCGGGCGCTTACATCGCGCCCAAGTTTGCCATTCACGTGCCGGACCCCGGCGTGCTTTATGGCTATTACCTGGCCGCCAGCGCGGTGACTTTTGTCATGGTGCGCCTGCGCGGCTGGCGCCCGCTGATCCATCTGAGTTTTTTGTTCACGCTGGCCGGGGGGCTGTTTTTTGCGTGGACCCACCAGTTCTACCAGGCGGAACACTACCAGGTCATGCAACCTCTGCTGGTGGCGCTGGTAGCGTTGCACCTGGCGATGCCGATTGCGGAGCAACGCGGCACATCTTCACGCTGGCTGGCGCGTTTCGATACTGGGTATTTCGTGCTTTTGCCGCTGGTCGCTGCGGTGCTGACGCTGAAGATCGCGCCCCAGGTTTCCCGCGAGGGTGCGATGGGCCTGGGCTTGCTGGCGCTGCTATGGGGTGTGGCGGCGGTGGTAACCGGTTTTCTGCAGAGAGGCCAGGAGGCGGCAAAACATGCCTGTGTGGCCGGGCTGCTGGCGATTGCCGCGGGCGCGTTGACCGCCACGGATATTCCCTGGCTGATGCTGGGCCTGGCCCTGGCGGTCATGGGCTTGGCCATTGCCCCGCGACTGGGCGGGTCCCGGCGCGCGCAGGAGTTGCTGTGCGGAGCCGCCATGCTCGCCGGCGCGCTGCATGTGGTGTTTTCAATTTTCCAGCCGGTGGAGGGCCAGCCGTTTGCCAATGAAATCTTTGCGCAGCGTGCGCTGGCCGGGGCGTTGATGGGTTTGGGTGCGTGGCTTGCGAGCCGGGGAGGAGTGTCTTTCGGCCGCGTGCTGGGCGTTATGGCCGCAGCCTGGGCTTGCCTTGCGGTTGGGGCCGAATTTTTGCGCCTGCAAGTGGACTTCCTGCCGCAGCTGGCCTATGGCGCGCTGCTGGCCATCGCACTGGTGGCGTCGTTTCCGCGGCGGCTCCTGCACACGGCGCCGATCTGGGGCGCACTGCTGTTGGTGGTCGCCACGGGGGGCAGTTTTTGGGCTGCGAACGATGCTGCTTTCGATTTTTCCGTGGTGTTTGCCGCGGGCACGCCGCTGGTCTTCCTGTGGATTGCCTCCAACGTCCCGTCGGCCCGGGCAGGCAAGGCGCGCCAGGACGATGACCTGGCTTTCTCTTCGGCGCTGGGCTTGCTGCCGCTGGCGTGGGCCCCCTGGGTGTTCGCCCTTGCCCCCGAATTCGCAACAGCCGGCAACTGGCTGGAAATGTCGCTGCTAATGGGAAGTGCCTTCGCCGCGGTGCTGGCCGCCAGTGTATGGAGCCCGTCGGGCTCCGTCTGGCATCGCCAGATATGGCCTGTGCACTTTGGTGTGGCGAGCGCCGCGCTTCTTTTTGCCGTCCTGTTTCATATCGAGCGCGGGCTGTGGCCGGCCGCATTTGAAGTGCTGGCGCTGGCTTATATGGCGACGTTTGTCGGGCTGCGCAGGAACTCGGCCGGGATTGCGCAGGCAGGTGTGGTCGTGATCGTCGCCGCGTTCCTCGTCGTGCAGGCGATGCTGCTGCGAGCCTTCGGGCCCGACCGCATCATGAGTGCGGCAGACATTGTGCATATGGCCTTGCCTGCAGCCGTTTCCTTGCTGTGGGCCAGTCTCGGCGCCGGTCTGGCCCGGTGGGGTTCTCACGTCAAATCCCGTGGGCAGTGGAGTGCCGGTGTCGCACTGCTGGCGCTGACCGCCTTGAAGCTGGTGTTCAGGGATTTTGGCGCACTCGATCAGTTGGGCAACATCCTGGCGTTGATCGGTGCGGGGCTGCTCTTTCTGGCAGTGGCGTGGTTTGCGCCGATTCCCGCGGTGGTGCCGCGTGCGCAGCGAGAGGCCCACCGAGACCGCAGCAAGACAGAGCCTGCGGCAGCGCACAGAGAAGCGCCGCCTGCGCATGCTGACGAGGATTACCTGCGGACGCAGCCGAGCCCGCTAGAGAGCGGGCCCTCGGCCGTGAGTCCACTTGCAACATCCCCGGCAATCGCCACTGCCGCTGCTATCCCTGCCGCTTCCGCGTCGGTGAGCGCCTCAGCGCCCACTGCGGTGTCCGGCGTGATGGGCGCCGCCAACGGCCCTGCGGCACGGCCCCAAGCCGCCGCACCGGCGGGCGGTTTTAACTGGCTGCTGGTGTTGGTGATCGGCCTGCCCTTGGGGCTTGCCGTCCTCGGCCAGCAATGGCTGGCGCACCGCCATCGCGATACGCGCCATGCCGTTGAGATGAAACTTGCCGGCGATTCTGCCGCGCAAGCCGCAGAAGCAGCGCGGGTCGCAGCGGAAGCCATCAAAGACGGCCCGCTGGCCAAGCCGGCCGTAAAGGCATTGATGGAAAGCAGCAATCCGCCGGTCGTCGCGCCGCCGGCGAATCCGCCGCCGGCCGCTACCCCGGTGACTGTTACCCCGATGACCCCTGTGGTGCCGGTGAAAATCTCCGACGCCTGCACGGTGTTTGCCGGCCAGTTGCCAACCGACTATGTGCTGTATGCCGGTGGTGCGTACAGCGGAAGCAAGCTCGACTTTCAGATCGACCAATCAGGCCACGAAGCCACCCGATTTGACGTCTTCGTGAACGAACCCGGAAAGAAAGTGGTTCTTGCGCTGGGCGCCTATGAGCCTTCCGTCTGGAACATCCGCTGGTCAGCGGGAACGGTGGTGGCCGGGGTGTTTGTGTCGGGCTATCACCGCCAGGCCGTCGCAGGCTTGGGGAGTGAAGTGCCGGTGCTCAACGCCAGTTACGACAACAGGTCAAGCTGCGGATACTTTTACCTTGACCGAAACGATGTGGCCAAAAGCGATGCGATGGTGAGGAAGCTATTTGGCCGTTCCGCTCAAACCTATTTTGTCGCCTCGGGCGGTCAGGTCACGTTTGGCAACCAGGCCGCTTCCTATATTCAGGGCCAAGGCCCGGCCGTCGAGAGTTTTCGCGACAAGAATGCGCCGCTGGCCGGACAACCCGGGATTGAGCAATTGCTTCGCGAAGGCAAGTTGCGCATCGCGACGCAGCAGGATGTGTCTGCCTGGCAGAGCGCCGTAAGCAGGGCGAACAACCTGCCTCAACTCAATGTGGTGGGGGCCGGGCCGCAACGATCCTCTGGCGACATTTCAGCCGGGAACACGTATGTCGTCATCAAGCCCATGCGCTATCCCGCAGGGCTTTACGGCGCGCACTCCGTCACCTTTCTCGTGGCTGCGGGGGTGCCCCGGCCCGAAGGCAATCCCGGGCATTCGCCGGTGCACGACATGAATCAGCCCCGGTGAACAGGGCCTGACGGCGGGCCGGTTTTGAGGTGATTGATCCTCTTTCCTATGATGATGTCCGCTCATTCTGAACATTTGTGTTCGACAGGAGGCACCATGGACACAGACCTTGAAAGCCTGTCACGAGATCAGCTCATCGCCGAAGTTAAGAAACTTCGCCAGGGCATCCGCGAGCATCGCGACAGCACCGGCCATGAGCTGTGCTGGCACCACCCGGCGCTTTGGGCGCTGCTGCCGGAAAAGTCAGACCCGCAGCCCACTGTGCCTGACTGGCCCGAGTTCTTTCGCGGCTGCATCCGCTACCGGCAGTCGCTGGACGAGCAGTTGCCGGATGCACCGCGAAGTCATGAGCCGTTTCGCGACTGAAGAGACTTTACAAACTAAATCGAAGAAAAAGCCGGGAGGGGCCGGCGGTTGCGGTGATAATGCAACTCGATTGCGTTATGGCGTTGGCTTGACGCATTGATTCATTACTCCGTAACGCCATGGCTTCCTCCCATTCCCTCTCTGATCCCGCCGACCCCATCGACACCCTCTTGTCTGCCCACGGCCTGCGCCGCACGGCGGCTGCGCGGCTGGTGCTGGGCTGGCTGCTGGCGCACCCCGACACCAGCTACACCCACGCGCAGTTGCAGGCGGCGCTGGCCGACGATGCCGAATCGGCGCTGGACCGCGTGACGCTCTACCGCCTGATCGACCGGCTCACGCAGGTCGGTTTACTGCTGTGCCGGGTGGATGCCCACCGGGTGAGGCGCTACCAGGCCATGCCCAGCAGCGTGCATGCCATTCCCCACTTTGAATGCCAGAGCTGCCACCGCGACAGTCCGCTTGCCGGTGCGTTGTCAGGCAAAGGTTCGGGCGCGTTGAAGGCCAGCGCCAAAGACCTGGAGCGTGCCGCGCAGACCGCGCTGGAAGCTTTGAAAGCATTGGGTTACCAGGGAATGAGCATGGATTTCGCAGTGCGCGGCGTGTGCGCCGATTGCGCGACTGGCGCACACGCGGCGGCCTCTTCATGATCAGCACTCGCCAGCTGGCTTATCGCTATGTCAACGGCCCGCAACTGCGCTTTGCGGATGTGGATGCGCCGCAGGGCGGTACGCTGCTGCTGCGTGGTGCGTCGGGTTCAGGTAAATCGACCTGGCTGGCGCTGGCTGCCGGGTTGCTGGCGCCGAGTGAAGGTGACATCACGGTGGCGGGCCAATCCATCAAGGCGCTGGGCGCACGTGCGGGCGATGCCTGGCGGGCGAGCGCCATCGGCTTCCTGCCGCAAAAATTGCATTTGAGCGCGGCACTGACCGTGCATGGCAACTTGGCCATGGCGCAGTGGGCTGCCGGCCATGCAGCAGATGAGGGCCGCATCGCTGAAGCGCTGGATGCGCTGGACGTGCGTGCGCTGGCCGATCGCAAGCCCTCGCAACTCTCGGGCGGGCAGGCGCAGCGCGTGGCGCTGGCGCGGGCGGTGCTGCTCAAGCCGCGCGTGATTCTGGCCGACGAACCAACCGCCAGCCTGGACGACGATGCTGCTGCCGCATCGCTGGCCTTGCTGCAGGCCACGGCTGACCAGGAGCGGGCGACGCTGGTGATTGCCACCCACGATGCGCGGGTGGCGGAATTCTTTAAGGATAAAAAAGGCCTGCAGTCCATACAGATCATGGTCGGTAAGCTATGAAAACCATAGCATCCAACACTGTGGCATTCGCCTGGCGCTACCTGTGGTCGCGCCCGCTGGCTGCGGCGCTCAACCTGCTGCTGCTCACTTTGGGGCTGGCTTCCATCACCTTTTTGCTGCTGGTCAGCCACCAGATCAGCCAGGCCTTTGACCGCGACGTGGCCGGCATCGACGTGGTGGTGGGGGCCAAGGGCAGCCCGATGCAGCTGATCCTGTCGGGCGTGTTCCACCTCGACGTGCCGACGGGCAATGTGCCGCTGGCCGCGGTGAAGGCGCTGGAGGCGGATCCGCGGGTCGCCAAGATCATTCCGATCAGCCTGGGCGACAGTTTCCGGGGCTATCGCATCGTGGGCACCACGCCCGAATACATTCGCCATTACGACGCGCAACTCGCGCAAGGCACGCTGTGGGCCAAGCCCATGCAGGCCGTGGTCGGTGCGCAGGTGGCGCGGCAAACCGGCATGAAAGTGGGCGACAGCTTTGTCGGCACGCACGGCCTGGCCGGTGGGGGCGAAGAGCACAAGCTGAGCCCCTATGTGGTGTCGGGCATCCTGGCTGACAGCCACACCGTGCTGGATCGGCTGGTGCTGACAGCCACCGAGTCTGTCTGGCAGGTGCATGAGACCGACACCGCGCTGGACGATGACGACCGCAAGGTGCTTGAAGAAGACCGCGAAATCACCCTGGCGCTGATCCAGTACAAATCGCCGCTGGCGGCGGTGACCTTTCCGCGCTACATCAACAGCAGCACCGAGATGCAGGCCGCGGCGCCGGCGCTGGAGATCACGCGCCTGCTCAGCATGGTGGGCGTGGGCACCGATGTGCTGCGCGCGCTGGCCGGCGTGTTGCTGCTCACCGCGGGCCTGAGTGTTTTTATCGCGCTGTGGGGTGCCGTGCGCGAGCGGCGGGCCGACCTGGCGCTGTTGCGCATGCTGGGTGCGCCGCCAGCCAAGGTCGCCGGCCTGCTGCTGTGCGAAGCCTTGTGGCTGGCGCTGCTGGCCACCGTGCTGGGCGTGCTGGCGGGGCAGGGCCTGACGGCGCTGCTGGCCTGGGCCTTGCAGCTTGAAAAATCTGTTTTGATCGGCGCGCTGTCGTGGCCGGTCGAACTGGTCAGTGTGCCGGTGTTGGCTTTCGGGGTGGCGCTGGCGTCTGCGCTGCTGCCCGCCTGGGAGGCCTACCGGGTCAGTGTGTTTGAACTTCTCCAATCAAGGTAACCCTTTTATGACCAACCCTATGACAAGCGCCCGTTCCATCAAGACATTCCTCGCCGTGTCGCCCATCCTGGCCGCCATCGCCGCGGTGGCGCTCAGCGTCACCTTCTCGGTTGCCCATGCGCAGCACAACGACAAAGACAGCAAGGAAACCAAGGAAGACATCCAGCGCCACCGCGCCATGGCCGCCGCCCATGAAGGCGCGGCCAAATGCCTGGAATCGGGTAAAAAAGACGAGGTTTGCGAAAAAGAACTGCAAGCCGCTTGCAAAGGGCTGGCAGTCGGCAAATACTGCGGGATGAAACACGTCCACTGAGACGCCTTTCTTTTGCCTTCCTTTTCTGGAGCACCCCATGACGACACCGTATCACGCACATGCAGCATCTCTTCCTGGCCTGAAGCGGGTGCTGGCCTGCAGCGCCTTGCTGGCCGCGGCCAGCCTGTCTGCGCAGACCTTGTCGTCGCCCATTTCACCCGCGCCTGCCGGTGCGAAGCCGGCCGCAACCGCGCCAGGCTTTGACCTGCCGGTGGGCCAGGGCCCGGGTGTGCATGGCGCCAACAGCCCCTTCCCGCCACTGGCCGCGCGTACAGACGTGGTGCCCTGGTCGGTGCTGACGGCGGTGAAAACCAAAAACGAGAAAAACCGCATCCTGCCGGTCTTCAATCTCGACCAGATGGCGCTGAACCAGAAGACGCAGCGCATCCAGGGCTTCATGATGCCGCTGGACCCAGGCGAGAAGCAAAAGCACTTTTTGCTGTCGTCGGTGCCGTTGACCTGCGCCTTTTGCCTGCCGGGCGGGCCAGAGAGCATGGTCGAGGTCAAGACCAAAACGCCGGTGAAGTACAGCATGGAGCCAGTGGTGGTGGAGGGGCGCTTCCTGGTGCTTAACGACGACTCCTACGGGCTCTATTACCGGATTACGGATGCCTCCAGCGTCAGGTAAGAGGGGGCGTTCGCAAAACCCTCCTGGCCTAACCAGGACCGCTTCGCTGGGTTTTGCGAGCGTCCGCAAGCGCTGGGGCTTTGCGCCGGTCTGGCTGCTGGCTGCCGCGCTGCTGCTGGCGCAAGTGCTGGGCCTGATGCATGGCGTGGTGCATGGCCCGCAGGCGCATCTGCATTCACATGTGCATCACGATCTTGCCTTCGCGCATGCGTCGCACGACCATGATGATCGAGACCACTCAGCCATTGCGCAGGATGAGCGCGGCGGCGGTTGGCTGGAGTCCCTGTTTTCCTCGCACGAAGGCGATTCGGACTGCCGCCTGTTTGATCAGGCCAGCCACGGCCAGGCCGCGCCCACGTTTCCCATGCTGAGCCTGCCGCCGGTACTTTCCAGCGTGGCTTTTGACATCTCCCGCGGCGAAGCACTCGCCCGCTGGGCCGCGCTGTTCGACGCGCGCGGCCCGCCTTCCTCTCGCTGAATCCTCCCGTCTGTTGTGTGCCGGCCGTCAGGCCAGGGCGCAGCTTTGCTCTTTTTGTTTTCCCGATTCAGCGAGTCACCATGAAACCACCTTTTATCAGCCGCGCGCTCTGCGCAGCGGCAACGCTTTCCTGCGGCCTGGCGAGCGCCCAGACCACCGCGCCCGAACCCGCGCCCACCCCCAGCCTGAAAGAAATCACCGTTACCGGCAACCCGCTCGGCGCTACTGATTTGATAGCGCCTGCCGCACAGTACTCGGGGGCTGGACTGCTATTGCGATCAAAAACTACGCTGGGCGAGACGCTGGACGGCACGCCGGGCGTGAGCAGCACCTACTTTGGCCCCAACGCCAGCCGGCCCATCATTCGCGGGCTGGACGGCGACCGCATCCGCATCCTGGGCAACGGCGGCGCGACGCTGGACGCCTCCAGCCTGAGCTATGACCATGCGGTCACCAGTGACCCGATCAGCATCGAACGCATCGAGGTGCTGCGCGGCCCGGGCTCGCTGCTGTATGGCGGCAGCGCGGTGGGCGGTGTGGTCAACGTGATCGACAACCGCATCCCCCGCGAACCGCTGTTTGATGAAAAAGGCGGCGTCGGCGGCAAGGTCGACCTGGGCCTGGCCACCGGCAACCGCGAGAAAAGCAGCGGTGTTCTGCTGGAAGGCGGCAACAACCGCTACGCCCTGCACGTGGACGTGTTCAACCGCGAAACCGGCGATGTGAAGGTGCCCACAGACCTGGCCTGCAGCAAGGGCGGCGTCAACACGATTACCAACCGCATCTGCAATTCGGACAGCAAGGTGCGCGGCGGCGCGGCGGGCGGTTCGGTGTTTTTCGACCACGGCTACCTGGGCGCGTCTGTCAGCACTTACCGTAGCAACTACGGCACGGTGGCCGAAGACGATGTGACCATCGACATGAAGTCCAACCGCGCAGCGCTGGAAGGCGAGGTGCGCAACCTGGGCGGCTTTATCCAGAGCGTGAAGGGCCAGCTGAGCCACACCGATTACGAACACACCGAATTCGAAGGGCCCAAGCCCGGCACAGTGTTCAAGAACAAGGGCAGTGACTTCCGGCTGGAGGGGCGCCATGCGCGCATCGGCAATCTGGATGGCGTAATCGGCTTTCAGGCCGAGAACAACACCTTTTCTGCCGATGGCGCCGAGGCTTTCGCGCCCTACAGCAAAACATCGCAGAACGCGGTGTTTGCCTATGAGGAATACGCCACCAGCTGGGGCAAGCTGAGCTTCGGCGGGCGGCTGGAGTCGGTGAAAGTGGAGTCGCTGGGTAACCCGTTGGTGGCGCGATTTGCACCGCTGACACGCGACTTCACGCCGCACAGCTATGCACTGGGCGCCTTGTGGAACGCGGCGCCGGGCTGGCAAATCACCAGCAACCTGGCCTACACCGAGCGTGCGCCCAAAGACTACGAGCTCTTCGCCCAGGGCCCGCACGTGGCGACCAAGGCCTGGGAAACCGGCGACGCCACATTGGACAAGGAAAAGTCGACCAGCCTGGACGTAGGCGCGGCCTGGAAGTCGGGCGCCAACAGCTTCAGCGCCAATGCTTATGTGCACCGTTTTAAGAATTACATCGGGCTGCTGGCTACTGGTAACACCTATGGGCAAGAAAACGGCGCACTCAACCCGGCCGACCTGGACGGCGACGGTGCGGACGACAACGACCCGGACAACAAGCTGCTGCCGGAGTTTGCCTACACCGGCGTGCGGGCGCGCTTTGTGGGACTGGAAGCCAGCGGCAATATTCGCCTGGTTGAAGGCGCTTCGAACCTGGACCTGGCCTTGCGCGGGGACCTGGTGCGCGCTACCAACCTGAGCAATGGCCAGCCGCTGCCGCGCATTGCGCCAGCGCGTGTGGGCGCCAGCCTGATCTGGGCGAGCGGGCCGTGGGGCAGCAGCATCGGCTTTGACCATTCGATGGCGCAGAACCGGGTGGCGCCCGGGCAGCGCGCCACATCGGCCTACACGCTGTGGAACCTGGCGGCCACCTACCGCATGAAGGCGGGGGTGAGCAACATCCTCTGGTACGCGAAGGTGGACAACCTGACCAACCAACTGGCCTACAGCGCGGCCTCGGTGCTGACGACGACGGCGTTCCCGAAAGCGCCGCTGCCGGGGCGCAGCTTGAAGGTTGGCATGCAGCTCGCTTTTTAAGCTGGGTCACCACGCAAAGCGCGTAGGTCCGCCAGCGGCCTGCGCGCTAAGATCATGCGGATGAACCAGCTTGTCTTCGTGTCCCTGCTCCCGGTCGTGTTGTTGATTGCTACAGGTTTTATAGCGGGTAGAGCACAGTGGATAAGGGCTGGAGCCATAAAAGACCTTTCAAACCTGATCTTTTTGCTGCTCACGCCGGCCCTCTTGTTCCGCACTATGAGCAAGGTCCGCGTCGAGCAACTGGACTTCACACCGGTGCTGGCCTACTTCCTGGCGGTGATTATTTTGTTCGGCGGCACTTTGCTGCTGCAGGGTTTTAACCGCCGCGCGGCGGTGCTGGCGCTGGCCAATACCTTTTCCAACACCGTGATGATCGGCATCGCGCTCGTCGGCCTGATGTATGGGCCGCAGGGGTTGGTGACGCTGTTCACGCTGGTGTCGGTGCATTCACTGGTGCTGCTGACCAGCGCCACCGTGGTGCTGGAGCTGGCCGTGGCGCACGAGCAAAAGCTGGGCACTCATGATGAAGTCACGGCCGCGCCGCGGCATCCGGTGGCCACTGTGCTGATGGCCGTGAAGAACGCGCTGCTGCACCCGGTGCCCTTGCCCATCATTGCCGGCTTGCTGTTTGCGCAGACGAGCCTGGCAATTCCCGCCGTGATCGACAAGCCACTGGAATTGCTGGCCAACGCGTTTGGTCCGCTGGCGCTGGTGATGGTCGGGGTGACGCTGGCCAACACCCGCGTGGGCGAGCACTGGCGCCAGGCACTGGCGCTGGCCGGCGTGAAGAATTTGCTGCATCCGCTGCTGGTGTTTTTTCTGTGCCGCCTGCTGGGCGTAAGCGGCGTGCCCATGGCTGTGATGGTGGTGGCCTCGGCCCTGCCGATCGGCGCCAATGTGTTTTTGTTTTCCCAGCGCTACAAGGTGGCTGAAGAGCTCATCACCGCCAGCGTGGTGGTGTCGACCGCGCTGGCGCTGGTGACACTGACCGTCGTCCTGCTGCTGGTCGGGCGTTTTGCGTAAGTCAAAGAAAGGTTTAGTTGATGCAGTTCCTTCAATCACTGCCGGTCTCGGCGCAAACCATCGGGTTGCTGCTGCTGTCCAACGTCTTTATGACCTTTGCCTGGTACGGCCACCTGAAAAACCTGGCTACGTCACCCTGGTACGTCGCAGCGCTCATCAGCTGGGGCATCGCGCTGTTTGAATACCTGCTGCAGGTTCCGGGCAACCGCATCGGCTTCACCCAATACAGCGTGGGGCAACTCAAGATCATGCAGGAGGTCATCACGCTGAGCGTGTTTGTTCCCTTCGCGGTGTTCTACCTGAACGAGCCGCTCAAGCTTGACTACCTGTGGGCAGCGCTCTGCATGGTCGGCGCTGTCTACTTCATCTTCCGCAGCGCCTGAAATGGCCCCCACGGTCGCTCACTGCGTGTAACTTTCTGCCCCCCGAGGGGGCCGCCCGCCTGCGGCCCGGCAAAGCCGGTTCCGCGGCTTGAGCTGGTTCTTGGGAAGGGACGGCCAGACGGTTAAACTTCCCGCAGTCACAAATTTGACATATTTCCTGAGGAACCGACATGCTGTTTGGCAAATTGCTGCCCCGCGAAGGCAATTTTTTCGAGATGTTCAACCAGCATGCCGAACGGATTGTCGAAGCCGCCCATGCGTTTTCGAAGCTGGTCGCCAACTACGCGGACGTGCAAAAGCGCGAATCCTTCAACCGTGAAGTCGACCACGCCGAGCGCGCCGCCGACCGCATCACGCACGAAGTCAACCGCGCGCTGCACAAGACCTTCATCACGCCGATCGACCGTGAGCAGATCCACAAGCTCATCAACACCATGGATGATGTGGCCGACCTGATCCAGGATTCAGCCGAAACCATGGCGCTATACGACGTGCGCCACATGACCGAAGACATCGTGCGGCTGACCGACCTCAGCGTCAAATGCTGCGAGCGCCTGCAGGATGCCGTGGCACTGATCGAAAAGGTCAGCGACCCCGCGACCGCCGAGGCCGCGCTCAAGACCTGCGAGGAGATCGACAAGCTCGAGTCCGACGCCGACCGCGTGATGCGCTCGGCCATGAGCCGCCTGTTCCGCGAAGAACCCGACGTGCGCGAGGTCATCAAGCTCAAGGCGGTGTACGAACTGCTGGAGACCATCACCGACAAGTGCGAAGACGTGGCCAACCTGATCGAGGGCATCGTCCTCGAGAACTCCTGAGCACGGGCGGCTGAACCATGCAAACCGTACAGGCCGCCCTGTGGGTGGTGTTCCTGCTGGTCTTTCTGGCCATCGCTTTCGACTTCATGAACGGCTTTCATGACGCGGCCAACTCGATTGCCACCGTGGTGTCGACCGGCGTGCTCAAGCCGGGCCAGGCGGTGCTGTTCGCCGCCTTCTTCAACTTCCTGGCGTATTTCATCTTCCACCTGAGCGTGGCCGCGACCATCGGCAAGGGCATTGTGATGCCCGGCGTGGTGGATACCCACGTCGTGTTCGGCGCATTGATGGGCGCCATCACCTGGAACATCGTCACCTGGTTCTACGGTATCCCGAGCAGCTCTTCGCATGCGCTGATTGGCGGCATTGTGGGGGCGGTGATCGCCAAGGCTGGCGCGAGCGCGTTGATCGCGTCGGGCGTGTTCAAGGTCGTGGCATTTATCTTTGTTTCGCCCTTGCTTGGCTTCCTGCTCGGCTCGCTGATGATGGTGGCGGTGGCCTGGGTATGCCGCAGGACGACGCCGTCGAGGGCCGACCGATGGTTTCGCCGGCTTCAGCTGTTGTCCGCAGGCGCTTACAGCCTGGGCCACGGCGGCAACGACGCGCAGAAAACAGCCGGCATCATCTGGCTGTTGTTGATCGCCGCCACCACCAGCAATGTGCAGGGCTTGCCCGTGTGGATGATGGCGACCACGGAACACCTTCCGATCTGGGTGGTGATCGTCTGCTACATCGCCATCGGCTTTGGCACCATGTTCGGTGGCTGGCGCATCGTGAAAACCATGGGCCAGAAAATCACCAAACTCAAGCCCGTGGGCGGATTCTGCGCGGAAACCGGCGGTGCATTGACGCTGTTCCTCGCTACCGGACTGGGTATTCCTGTCTCGACCACGCACACCATCACCGGCGCCATCGTGGGCGTGGGCTCCACGCAGCGCGCGTCTGCTGTGCGTTGGGGTGTGGCCGGCAATATCGTCTGGGCCTGGATTTTCACGATTCCGGCCTCGGCCTTCGTGGCCGCGATTGCCTACTGGGTCAGCCTGCAGGTGTTCTGATCACTGTGAAATTTTGCGGGCTTCTTCAACTTGGTATTCGAAGTAGCGCTGAAAACTGAAGACGATGCTGGACATCAGTGAAATGGTGCCAAACAGCAGGGCAAACACCACTGCGCCTATGGTGAGCCAGTTGGTGTTGCCGGCTTGGGTCCCGGGAGCGCCTGTGTTGTGCAGCGCGTTCCACTTCTCGGTCGACATCAAGCCGTAGTAGATCGCAGTAAGCGCCGTGCCGGCCAGCGTGAAGCCCAGCAGCGGAATCAGCACCCAGGCCAGATGGTCGTCTTGCCCGTAGAGCCGTACGCGCTCGACACCCCACCAGCCCAATGCAGCCGCGATGGGATGCATCCAGGCCCAGACGTCGCCCAGGCCGAACAGGTAAAGGCGATGCACACCGAGTTGGCCGCCGATGAAGGCCAGCCAGGCGGCGAGGGTTTTGTTTTTGGGGGCTTTGGGGGCGTTGGAGGCGGTTGCTTGCATGCGGTGATTATGCGGCGGGCGCGTCCTGAGGCGGTTGCGTGTCTCCTGCGCCCAAGGTCTTTTCCATGATGACGATGTCGCGCCAGGCACCGAACTTCCAGCCGCAAGAGGCGATGGTGCCGACCTCGGTGAAGCCGAGCGAGCGGTGCACGCCGACTGAACCTGCATTGGCCGAGTCGCCAATCACCGCCATGGCCTTGCGGATTCCCACGGCCTCAAGGCGCGCCAGCAATTCGGCCAGCAAGGCGCGGCCCAGGCCTTTGCCGTGCTGGTCGGGCGCGAGGTAGATCGAATCTTCCACGGAAAACCGGTAGGCCGGGCGCGGCTTGAACCAGTTGCCGTATGCGAAACCCACAATTTTTCCGTCCTGCTCGGCAACGAGGTAGGGCAGGCCCTTGGACAGTACATCGGCCCGGCGGGCGGTCATGTCGGCCGAGCTGGGCGGCTCGGTTTCAAAGGTGCCTGTGCTGTGCAGCACGTGATGGCCATAGATGGCTGTAATGGCGGGAATGTCTTCTTCGCGGCTGGGGCGTATGAGGGGCATGGGTGTTTTGGTTTCCGGGGCAGGGGACAGGAAGGAGAAGGGTGCGCGGAGCGGCTTGGGAAGGCGGAAAGGGCGAATCTGGGGCAAAACCGTTCGGCAGGCTATAATCTCAGGCTTTGCAGCAATTCGCTGGCCGGGTGGCCATGTCGTGTGTCTCAAGCGCTGCAGAACATTGGGGTATCTACCTTACCGGTAAGCCCCACCACCCGAAGGATAAATCATGGTCGTCATTCGACTTGCACGCGGCGGTTCCAAGCACCGTCCTTTTTTCAATATTGTTGTGGCTGACAAACGCGTTCGCCGCGACGGCCGTTTCATCGAGCGCATCGGTTTTTACAACCCGATCGCCAAGGGTGGCGAAGAAGGCCTGCGCATTGCGCAAGACCGTCTGACCCACTGGATCGGTGTGGGCGCCCAGGCGTCTCCTACCGTTCTGCGCCTGGTCAAGCAAGGTGCTGCAGCTGCTGCCAAAACGGCCTGAATCCCTGGTCTGATCTAGAAGTTTGATGCAGCCCGGCCTTCAGCCGTCCGCAGGCTTGACACCCTCAAGCCTGCCGGGCGACGCCATCGAAGTCGGGCGCATCCTGGATGCCTGGGGCGTCAAGGGCTGGGTGAAAATCCTGCCGCACAGCACCGATCCAGAAGCCCTTTTTGCGGCTAAATCCTGGTTTCTGCAGGCGCCTGACGCCAAATTCCGCCCGGGGTTTACCGTGTTTTCCGGCACTGTCACGCTCAGCGTCGACGAAGCCAAAGTCCACTCCGATTCCGTCGTCGCCAAATTCAACGGCCTGGACGACCGCAATGCCGCCGAGGCTTTGCGTGGCGCCCGCATCTTCTTGCCGCGCAGCAGCTTTCCCGCCGCCTCCAAAGACGAGTATTACTGGGTCGACCTGATCGGCCTGAACGTGGTCAACCGCGAAGGCGTGGCCTTGGGGCTGGTCCGTGATTTGATGGCCACCGGCCCGCATTCTGTGCTGTGCGTGGAATACACCACCCAGCAGGAAGACGGCACGAGCGTGACCGCCGAACGCATGATCCCCTTTGTCTCTGTTTATGTCGACGCCGTCGACATTGCCGGCAAATGCATCACCGTTGACTGGCAGCCTGACTACTGACCTTTGGCGCCCGCCAGGCCTTTTTCGGCCTGATTTCCTTGGGCCGCCTGTCTCGCGCAAAATAGCCTTCCCATGCGCTTTGACGTCATCACCCTGTTTCCCGAGCTTTTCACCCCCTTTCTGGCCAGCGGTGTCACCCGCCGTGCCTACGAATCGGGCCTGGTAGACGTCAAGCTGTGGAACCCCCGCGAATTTGCCGACGGCAACTACCGCCGGGTCGATGACCGCCCCTTCGGCGGCGGCCCTGGCATGGTAATGATGGCTGAGCCGCTCACGCTCTGCCTCGAAAAAATCCAGGCTGACCGCGCTGCAACTGGCGCGCCCAAGGCACCCACAGTTCTCTTTTCTCCCGTCGGCAAGGCCCTGGACCATGCAAGCGTCGAAGGCTGGTCTGCCGGCGCTGGGGCTGTGCTGATTTGCGGCCGTTATGAAGGACTGGACCAGCGCTTCATCCAGGCCCATGTCGACCTTCAGATCAGTCTGGGCGACTTTGTCTTGTCGGGCGGCGAGATCGCCGCGATGGCCCTGCTGGACGCCGTAGCACGGTTGCAGCCCGGCGTGCTCAACGACGAGGGTAGCCACCAGCTGGACAGCTTCAACCCGGCGCTCGACGGCTTGCTTGACTGCCCCCATTACACGCGGCCCGAAAACTGGCGCGGCCAGCCTGTCCCTGCCACCCTGATGTCTGGAAACCATGCCCACATCGAGCGGTGGCGGCGGGAGCAACGTCTCGCCCTGACTCAGCGCCAGCGCCCGGAATTGGTGCAAAAGGCGCGGCAGAGTGGGCATTTGAGCAAAAGCGACGAGGCTTTTCTGGCCGATTTGGTCGAAAACCCGGACAAAGACGCTTGAAAAAGCCCTGACTTGCTATAATCAAAGGCTTTTCGATCCTCTGGCGGCCACTGCAACCATCCGAGTCATCTCCGGATGAATCCATGGATTTGCGGTCTTTAGCGTAGCGCGTGAATGAACGAAGAAGTTAGATGGAAAAATCATGAATCTGATCCAGACCCTCGAGCAGGAAGAAATTTCCCGCCTCAACAAAACCATCCCCACCTACGCACCCGGCGACACCGTTATCGTGAGCGTGAACGTGGTTGAAGGTACCCGCAAGCGTGTGCAGGCTTTTGAAGGCGTTGTGATTGCCAAGCGCAATCGCGGCCTCAACTCCAGCTTCATCGTCCGCAAGATCTCCAATGGCGAAGGCGTCGAGCGCACCTTCCAGGTGTACAGCCCGCTGATTGCCAAGATTGAAGTCAAGCGCCGCGGTGATGTGCGCCGTGCCAAGCTGTACTACCTGCGTAGCCGCAGCGGCAAATCCGCACGTATCAAGGAAAAGCTGGGCGCCTGATCTGCCAGTCCGGCTTAGCCGGAATGCAGGGCAGCCCGAACAGCCCCTTGAAAAAGCCGCTCCCCGAGCGGCTTTTTTTATGCTCGCGGCGCAGCCCGTCACTATGGCTTTCGTCTACGCCTCTTCCGATGAACTACAAACCCCTGCCCAAGTTTGACCCGCGCAGCATTCCGGTGCTGGGTATTGACGACCACCTGGCCGGCGTGCCGCTTGAGCGCCTTTCGCCCGAGACGCTGCGCGAACGCTTCAGGCACCCGCCCGTCTGGACACCCGAGCACAGTGTCGAGAAAAAATTTACCGACCGCGCACCCGCGCTGGCGGCGGTGCTGGTACCGCTGGTCATGCGTGATGAAGTGACTTTGCTGTTGACCGAACGCACAACCAACCTGTCCACGCATTCGGGCCAGGTCGCCTTGCCGGGCGGCCGCACGGACGAGACGGACCGCGATGCGGTGCACACCGCCTTGCGGGAGGCGCATGAGGAAATCGGTTTGCCCGAGACGCATGTCGAGGTGCTGGGCACGCTGCCCACCTACGTCACCGGCACCGCTTTCATCATCACGCCGGTCGTGGCGCTGGTTAAACCAGGCTTCGTGCTGCAGCCCAATCCCGGCGAGGTCGCGGATGTTTTCGAAGTGCCGCTGGGCTACTTGATGAACCCTGCCAACCACCAGCGCCACGAAATGGAATTCGACGGCGCCGTCCGCCGGTGGATATCCATGCCTTATTCCGACCCATCCCCAGAGGGCGAAGGCAACGAAGCCAGGGAACGCTATATCTGGGGCGCCACCGCCGGCATGTTGCGCAATCTCTACCGCTTCCTCGTGGCCTAGACCTACCGTTTGCCGAGGGCAGTCTTAAACCAGCATGAGCCGTGGGAACCGGCTTTGCCGGGCCACAGGCGGGCGGCCCCCTCGGGGGCAGCGCATTACACGAAGTGAAAAGCGTGGGGGCCAAGTTATGATTCCTGCATGAGCTTTTTTGCCGTTTTGTTTGCCCTCATCATCGAACAGGCCCGGCCGCTGGCTCGCGGCAACTGGATCCACGCCGGCTTTCGCGGATGGGCGCGCTGGACCAATCGCAGCCTGGACGCCGGCAAGCCCCACCACGGCTGGATCGCCTGGGTCGTCGCTGTCATCGTGCCGGCGCTGGTTACCATGCTGATTCACTGGCTGCTCTGGAGCATCAACATCGTGCTGGCCTTCGCCTGGAGCGTGGCGATTTTGTATGTCACCCTCGGCTTTCGGCAATTCAGCCACTACTTCACCGACATACGCGACGCGCTGGACGACGGCGATGAAACCACGGCGCGGGAGCTGCTGGCGCAGTGGCGCCAGGTCGATGCGAGCGAACTGCCGCGCAGCGAAATCGTGCGGCACGTCATTGAGTATTCGGTGCTGGCTGCCCATCGCCATGTGTTTGGCGTGTTGGGTTGGTTCTCGGTGCTGGCCGCTTTGGGGCTGGGCCCCGCAGGCGCGGTGCTCTACCGCATGAGCGAGTTTGTCTCGCGCTATTGGGCCTACAAAAGAAAGACCGCCGCCGCAGCAGGCGAGGGTGCCAGCATGGCTTTGCAGCTCGCCGCCAGCCGTGCCTGGGGGGTCATCGATTTCGTGCCGGCCCGGGTCACGTCGCTGGGCTTTGCTGTGGTCGGCAGTTTTGAAGACGCAATCGACGCGTGGCGCAATTACACGCAACGGTTTCCGGCCAACGCACCTGTGGCCGCCGAGAACCGCAATGACGGCATCATCCTGGCCGCTACGTCAGGCGCCGTGAATGTGCGCCTCGGTGGAGAGGCGCTCAAGACGACCTTCTCGCCGAACACATCCCAAAGTTTTCAGGCGGGCGGACTCGACGCTGAAGACAGCATTGCCACCGAGGCCACGCCGGGCCGGGAGCCCGAAGTCGCGCACCTGCGCAGCATCGTGGGGCTCGTATGGCGCTCTGTAGTGTTATGGATGGTGCTTCTCGCGCTGCTGACCCTGGCCCGCTTGTTGGGTTGAGCAGCGCGCGCCACTCCAGCGCCTTAAGACCTCAATAGCGGGTTTGCGACAGTTCCGCAAACAGCTCGCTATACAAACGATAGCGGCTAGCACTGATGCTGCTTGGGTGATCCGTTGAATTGACTTCTGAAATCACACCGCAGCCCGGCTCGTGCAGATGGGTGCAGTTGTAAAACTTGCAGTCCTGCGCATGGATTTTGAAGTCGGGCATGTAACTTGCCAGCCGCATCGGGTCGATATGGTGCAGCCCAAATTCCTGGAAACCGGGCGAATCGATCAAGGCCGTGCCCCGGGCATTTCCATCGCCGGTGTCTACCCAATACAGCGTGGTGCTGGTCGTGGTGTGCTTGCCTGAGTTGAGCGCCTGGGAGATCTCCGCCGTCAGCACCCGCGCATCAGGCACCAGCAGGTTGGTCAGGCTACTTTTCCCGGCGCCTGAAGGTCCCAGCACCAGCGTTTTCTTCCCGCGCAGCAGTTCGACCAGCTCCTGCAGCTCCGCTGGCTGGGTGCTTGCATGGCCGGCGTTCGCGGTCTTGGGTTTGATTGCCAGCGAAAGCATGCGGTAGCCCATGGCGCGATAGGGGGCCAGCTTGGCCCAGGCGCGGCCGAAAGGTTCGGCCAGGTCGCTTTTGTTCAGTGCGATGACGGGTGTGATGCCTTCGGCTTCAGCCGCGATCAGCGCGCGGGTCAGCTGGCTTTCCGAGAACTCGGGCTCAGCGGCAATCAGGATCAGCACCTGGTCCAGATTGGCCGCAAAGGACTTGGTGCGCATCTCGTCCTGGCGGTAAAAGAGATTGCTGCGCTCCTCGATTTTTTCAATGGTGCCTTCGTCTTGAGACGGCAGCCAGCGGATGCGGTCGCCGACCACGGCCTGGCTTTTCTTGCCGCGCGGGTGGCAGATGACGCGCTCGCCGCTGTCGGTCTCCACCAGCACGTGGCGGCCAAAGCCTGCCACCACCAAGCCCGGCTGCGTCCCCGCCGTGGGGGGCGCCGCGGGGCGCGAAGGTTTGCTCAAGCCAGCAAGGCGTCAACCTTCGACGCGCAAAAGAAGTCGCTGACGGAAATGCCGTTCACATCGTGCGTGTTGAATCGCACGGTGCATTTGCCGTAGCTCACCGCCAGATCGGGGTGGTGGTCTTCGGCATTGGCAATAAAGGCCAGCGCGTTCACAAACGCGATGGTCTCGTAGTAATTTTTGAAGGTATAGGTTTTCTCGAGCGAGCCGTCGATCAGGCGCCAGCCCAGGGCCTGTTCGCCATTGACTTTGCTCAACTGGGTGACGATTTCGGTGGCGCTCAGCGCCCGGCGGTTCTGGTGGATGGGATTGCTCATACTGCGGGGCTTTCGGCGGAGGGGATCATGCGGCCCAGCCGCTCGGAGGCGGGCGGGTGCGAATAGTAAAACTTCACGAACACCGGGTCAGGTGTCAAGGTGCTGGCGTTGTCCTGGTAGAGCTTGAGCAGTGCGCTTTGCAAATCCTTGCCGTCCGTTTGCGCCACCGCATAGGCGTCAGCCTCGAACTCATGCTTGCGCGAGAACTGGGCGAACACCGGCGAGACAAAGAAACTGAAGAGCGGCACCACCAGCAAAAACAGCAGTAGCGCGAGCGCGTCGTTGGCGCCAGTGAGATTGGGGCGAACGCCCAAGCCGGTATAGAACCATACTTGCGACGACAGCCAGCCCAGCAGCGCAAAACCGGCCAGGCTCATGGCGAACATCGAGACGATGCGCTTGATGATGTGTTTGTGCTTGAAATGGCCCAGCTCATGTGCCAGCACGGCATCGACCTCGCCGGGGCTCAGCTGCTTGAGCAGGGTGTCGTAAAACACCACGCGCTTGGCCGCGCCGAAACCGGTGAAGTAGGCATTGGCATGGGCGGAACGCTTGCTGCCGTCCATCACAAACAGGCCCTTCGCAGCGAAACCGCAGCGCTGCATCAGCGCGGTGACGCGTGCTTTCAGTGCCTCGTCTTCCAGCGGCTTGAATTTGTTGAACATCGGTGCAATGACAGTGGGGTACAGCACCAGCACCAGAAGGTTAAAACCCATCCATACGCCCCAGGCCGAAAGCCACCACAGGCTTCCCGCGCTGCCCATCAGCCAGAGGATGAGCGCCACGATGGGCAGGCCGATGACGAGGCCCACGAGTGTGGACTTCACGAGGTCGCCCAGCCAGAGCTTGAAAGTCATCTTGTTAAAACCAAAACGCTCTTCAATGCGAAAGGTGCTGTAGAGCGTGAACGGTAAATCCAGCAAACCGCTGATCAAGCCAAAAGCCGCCAGTAGGGCGAGTTGCGGCAACAGCGCACTCCAACTCGCCAGGCTCGAGCCGGCAAGCGCCTGGTTTAGCGCATCGATGCCGCCCAGCAGCGTCCAGCCCAGCAGCATGGCGGCGCCAAACGCCATCTCGAGCATGCCGAAGCGCGCTTTGGCGATGGTGTAGTCGGCTGCCTTCTGGTGCGCTTGCAATGAAATGGTTGCGGCGAATGCGGCTGGCACGGCGCCGCGGTTGCGCGCCACATGGCGGATCTGCCGCGAAGCCAGGTAGAACTTCGTCAGCAGGCCCAGCACCAGCACGGCGCAAAACACCAAGGTGAAAACAAGCGAATGGTCGGTCATGGGTGGCAGTTTAGGCGATCAACGAGAATAGCAAGATGCCTGAAACTGAACCCCTACTCAAAAAATCAGACCAAAACCTCGTCTGGCTCGACTGCGAAATGACCGGGCTGGACCCGGAAAAAGAACGCATCATCGAAATCGCCGTGATCGTGACCGGTCCGCAGCTCACGCCGCGCATTGAAGGCCCCGTCCTGGCGATCCACCAGACCGACGAGCTGCTGGATCAGATGGACGCGTGGAACAAGGGCACCCACGGGCGTAGCGGCCTGATCGACAAGGTCAAGGCCAGCACCGTGAGCGAGGCGGACGCCGAGTTGCAAATCCTGGCCTTCCTGGCCCAGTACGTGCCCAAGGGCGTCTCGCCCCTGTGTGGCAACACCATCAGCCAGGACAGGCGCTTTTTGGTCAAGTACATGCCCAAACTGGAGGCTTTCCTGCATTACCGCAACGTCGACGTGAGCACCTTCAAGGAGCTCGCCAAGCGTTGGCGGCCCGAGGTTTACAGTGCTTTCAAGAAGCGCCAAAGCCATACGGCGCTGGCCGATGTGCACGAATCCATCGACGAACTGGAGCATTACCGGGAACACTTCCTGAAAGCTTCTTGAGCTAGATTTCAGAGCCTTTTCGGCCGCTAGCCAATACGGTATATTGGGAAGCTGCTACTGAATTGATAGCATAATGCCGGAAATGCAGCCCTAAGCAACAGGGCGGTCAATCCGCCGCAAGCCCCGCGATGGACAGGGGGCTAGTAGAAACCCGTAAAGCACGCTATAATCGTGGGCTTGCGGTTGCACAGGGTGCACTGCATTTGTACATCTACCTCACACTTTTGGACTCCACAACGGAGTCACCGCTTCGGATACGGCATCAAACCAGTTTTTGATTGCTCGCTAACCAAGCTGCATATTCGTTTGATGGTTGATGTTTTATTAACCATGAACGAATCCTTCTGCATCGCAGGAGGTGAAGTTTCCTGTTCCCTCGCCAAAAGCGTTGCGGACAGGTGATTAGTGAGAAAACACATGACTGACTCTTTTGAGGCTCGTGGCGACTTTTTGCCTGAAGCCATTGCCGCCGACACCATCGACACCGGTTTCAATGCCGCTCCGGACTTTTCCGATGCGCTTGAAGCAACGCCAACTTCGCTCGACGCCATCGTGGCCGAGCCCAACGGTTTTGTAGCGCTTGGCCTGGCCAAGGAACTGCTGCAGGCTGTCGCCGACATGGGTTTCACCAAGCCCACCGCCGTGCAGATGGCCACCATCCCCAAGGCCATGCAGGCCCTGGACGCTGACCCCAAAGCCACCAAGTTCACCGACTTGCTGGTCTCCAGCCAGACCGGTAGCGGCAAGACGGCTGCTTTCCTGTTGCCCGTGCTGCACACCCTGCTCAAACAGCAAGAAGACGCCGAGCGCTTTGAGCGTTCCGAGTTCGAACGCCTGAGCGCAGAAGCTGTCGCCCGTGGCGAAGCCCCCCTGAAAAAGCCCAAGCGCAAAGACCCGACCAGCCCCCGCAACTTCAAGGCCGCCACCCCCGGCGCGCTGATTTTGTGCCCCACGCGCGAGCTGGCGCAGCAGGTCTGCGCCGACGCGATCGACCTGGTTCGCCATTGCCGCGGCCTGCGCGTTGCCAACGTCGTTGGCGGTATTCCCTATCAACTGCAAATTGCCAAGCTGCAGAACGCCAACCTCGTGGTCGCCACGCCCGGACGCCTGCTTGACTTGCAGCGCAGCATGCAGATCAAGCTGGACCAGGTGCAGTTCCTCGTCGTTGACGAAGCCGACCGCATGCTGGACCTCGGCTTTGCCGACGACCTGACCGAAGTCAACCAGCTCACGATTGAGCGCAAGCAGACCATGATGTTCAGCGCCACCTTCGCGCCCCGCATCATGCAACTGGCTACCCGCGTCATGCGTGAGCCACAACGCGTGCAGATCGATTCGCCGCATGAAAAGCATGCGTCCATCACGCAGTCTTTGCTGTGGGCCGACAACATGACCCACAAGCGCAAGCTGCTGGATCACCTGCTGCGCGACACCACCATCAACCAGGCCATCGTGTTTGCGAGCACCCAGGTTGAATGTGACGGCCTGGCCAATGACCTGGTGCAAGAAGGCTTCAGCGCCGTGGCGCTGCACGGTGCCCTGGGCCAGGGCCTGCGCAACCGCCGCTTGATGGCTTTCCGTGACGGCCGCGTGCAAATCCTGGTGGCAACCGACGTGGCCGCCCGCGGCTTGGACGTTCCCACCATCACCCACGTGATCAACTACGGCCTGCCAATGAAAGCCGAAGACTACGTGCACCGTATCGGCCGCACCGGCCGTGCCGGCCGCGAAGGCGTGGCTGTGACGATCGCCGAGTTCCGTGATCGCCGCAAGATCCAGGACATCGAACACTACATGCAGCAAAACTTGAAGCCCAGCGTGATCGCCGGCCTCGAGCCACAGCAGCGCTTTGCCCCGACGTCCGAGCGCCCACGCGGCAACTTCGGCGGTGATCGCGGCCGCAGCTTCGGCGGCGGTGGTGACCGCGGCGGTTACGGCCGCAAGCCGGCAGGTGGTTTTGGCAACGGCGGCTTTGCCGGCTTTGGCAACAACCGCGATGACCGTGGTGGCGATCGCGGCGGTGACCGTGGTTCCTTCCAGGGCCGTCCTCCCGCGCCGCATGGCGGCAACAACTACGCAGACCGTTCGGGCTTCAATGACCGCGGCCCGCGCCGCCAGGACGACCGCGGCTTCGGCGGCGGCAACAACGGCGGCGGCTTCGCCCAGCGCGACGACCGCAACTTCGCGCCGCGCAATGAGGGCTTTGCTCCCCGCAACGAAGGTTTCGCACCGCGCCCTGACTTCGCCAACCGCAAGCCTGGTTTTGCCAAGCCTGCCGGCAAGGTATTTGTGCCTCGCGATGCGGCCAAGAAGCCAGGTAAATTCTCCAAGCCTTTCCGCGATTGATTTTTAGCTAATCAGCGCACTGCGAAAGCAAAAGCGAAAAGCCGCTGCAGGCATCAAGTCTGCAGCGGCTTTTTTTATTGGTGCAATTAATTGGCCTCGCGAGCAAGGGACTTATTCGACCTTGATGCCGATGTCCTTCACCACTTTCCCCCATCGGTCCATTTCCTTGACCATGTAGTCAGCCATCGCCTCGGGGCTAGACGGCGTGGGCTCCACACCCGCGTCATACAAAGCCTTCTTCGTGTCCGGGGTGGCCATCAGCTTGGCGATCTCCGCATTGAGCTTGTTCACGATGTCCTTGGGCGTGCCGGCTGGCGCCAGCAGGGCCAGCCACACTGAGGCCTCATAACCCGGAACACCCGCTTCCTGCATGGTCGGCACATCGGGCAGCTGCGGAATGCGCTTGGCCGTCGTCACCGCAAAGGCCTTGAGCCGGCCCTGCGGCACTTGCGACAGCGCATTGGGCACGCCGGCAAAGCTGGTTTCCACCACGCCCGCCACCAGGTCAGTGGCCGCGCCGCTGCTGCCGCGGTAAGGCACATGCTTGAGCGGCGCACCCGTCATCGACACAAACAGTCCGCCCATTAAATGTTGCGAGCTGCCGTTGCCAGACGATGCGTAGTGAATCGTATCGGGTGCAGCCTTGGCCAGCGCCACCAGTTCCTTCACATTGTTGGCCTGCACTTTGGGGTTGACGAGCAGCACGTAAGGCGAGTCGACCAGCTTGGAGACTACCGTGAAGCTCTTGATCGGGTCATACGGCATGGTTTTGTAGATCCACGGGCTGATCACATGCGTGGTCGAGATCATCACCAGCGTGTAGCCGTCGGGCGCCGCCTTGGCGACGAAGTCAGTGCCTATGGTCGAGCCCGCGCCGGCCTTGTTCTCGATGACGAACTGCTGGCCCATGGCCATCGACAGCTTCTGGCCCAGGATGCGCGCGACTACGTCGGTAAAGCCGCCGGGCGCAAACGGCACGATAAGCCGCACCGGCTTGTTCGGATAGCCCTGTGCAGACGCCATGCCCGACGCGGTGCCAAGGGCCAGCGCCAGCGCAGCAACCAGCATCGCAGATTTGTGGATTGCTTTCATGGGGCTACCCCTTGTAGGACGGCTCGGGCATGGTGAAGAAGCTGTGCAGGATCTGGTAGACCATCATGTAGTTCTTCTGCTGAAAGCTGGCGTGTGAAATGCCGCGCATCACGCTGAACTGCTTGTTCATATTGGGCAGCAGCCTGAAGTAGTCGATCAGGTCGTCCATGCCGGCGATGCCGTCGTATTCGCCGCGCAGGATGAGGGTGGGCACGGTGAGCTTCTTCGGGTCCAGCAGCGGCAGCTTCGAGCACATGTCGACATAGGTGCCGGTCGGCATCGAGTCGTCGAGTGTCAGGATGGCATCGGCAAATGCCTCGACCACGCGCTGCTCCACCGTGTCGGGATGGTCGCGCTGGAAGATGCTGTGCACAAAAGGCCGGTCGATGGCACGGCGGTTTTTGGCGAGGAACTCCGGCAGCTTTTTCTTGCGCTGCTCCAGGGTGTGGCTGCCTTCGCCGGTCCAGACAAAGGCATCGAGTGCGATCTTGCCCACGCGCTCGGGATGGCGCTCGGCAAAGAGGCCCGCCTTCAGCGCGCCCGAAGAAATGCCGTACAGCAGCAGCGACGGCGCGCCGGTTTTCTTCATGATGTATTCGCTGCCGGCGGCCAGGTCATCGGCGCCGTTGCTGATGTCGAAGTTAATGTCGCGGTGTTTGTCAGAGCGGCCGTAGCCTTCGTTGTCCATGGTCCAGGTGTCAAAGCCGTGCTCTGAAAACCAGTCCATGGCCGACGAGTAAGCGCGGCCCGGCACATGCAGGTCAAACGTCGGCTGCGACGCCATTGATGAGCCGTGCACAAAAAAGATGGTGCCTGCATGCGGCACTTTGGTCGACGCTTTTTTCTCCCAGAGAAAAAGCTTGATATCGCCCTCGGGCGTTTTCTTGTGGGTCCAATGCTCTACACCGCCCGTCCACTTCACGTTGCTCATCTATGTCTCCTTTTTATGGCGCGTCATGCGCTGTCAGTCATTGAATAAATCAGTCAATCAATCCATGCCCGCAGGGGCTTACACAAAACGGTTTTCAATCACGCCCAAGCCGTCGATCTCGACCCGCACCACGTCGCCCGCCTTCAGGTACTGCGGCGGGTTCATGCCCATGCCCACACCGGCCGGTGAGCCGGTGGCGATGAGGTCGCCGGGATAGAGCGTGATGCCGCGCGAGCAGGTCTCAATCAGCGTCGGCAGGTCGAAAATCAGGTCGGTGGTCTGCGCGTCCTGGCGCAGCTCGCCGTTGACCCAGCCGCGTACGCGCGTGTTGTTGCCGTCGAGCTCGTCGGCCGTGACGATCCACGGGCCCATGGGGCAAAAGGTGTCAAACGACTTGCCCAGGTCCCACTGCTGGTGGCGCATCTGCACGTCGCGGGCGGTCACGTCGTTGATGATGGTGTAGCCGAACACATGCTGCATCGCGTCGGCGCGCGAGATATTGCGCCCGCCCTTGCCGATGACGATGGTGAGTTCGGACTCATAGTCGATCTGCTCCGACACGCCCACTGGCAGCACCACGTCGTCATGCGGCCCGACCACGCTCTCGGGCACCTTGGTAAAGACGATGGGCCAGGACTCGGGGTTGGCCGTGTTGTTTTTGAAGACCGATGCCTGCAGCTCCTTGGCATGCGCGTGGTAGTTGCGGCCTACGCAGAACACATTGCGGCGCGGCACCGGCAGCGGCGCCTCCAGCTTGACGGAGCCGATAGCAACGGAAGCACCCTGCAAAGGAATCTTTTTGGGGTCACCCGCTTCGATGAGCGCCTGGGCGCCCCTTTGCATTTGTTCCGGCGCAAGGTCAAACGGCGTGATGCTCTGGCCGTCAGCAGAGACCAGGCCGACCAGCCGTCGGCCCTTGAGTTGAAAAGTCGCGATGCGCAAATCCTGTCTCCTGTTGATGTGGGCTGTAACAGCCTGGTTAGGCCTTCCGGGGCTTTTTGAACGCCGGATCATCCTAGAACCAAGCTGGCCCAATAAGCAACCGCTTCAGACAAGATTGCGGAAGTGTTTGGGGGAAACACCTATGAATAACGACTAAAAATGGTGAAAATGCGTATAAACCAATTGAAACCAATTCAGGTTATATTTCAAACCACTGCCACCGGCCGGCATCATCGGCGCCTATTCTTCATTTCACCTGGGTCACCCCCGAATCACTCTATGGACAGCGCAGCGACCTTGCAGGAAACCATCCTGGACAACCTGAAATCGCGCAAATGGCGCGCCGGCCACCGCATTCCGACAGAGCGCAGTTTTAGCGAACAAAGCGGCCTGAGCCGCGCCACGGTGCGGCGCGTGCTGGCGGGCCTGAAGGAGCGCGGCCTCATCACGCAGACGGTGGGCAGCGGCACCTATGTCAGCGCGCACATCGCCGAGGCCCTGGCCACCACCGCCGAGGGCGGGCCGGTGCGATCAGCCAGCCCGTCTGAATTGATGAGCGCCCGGCTGGCGCTGGAGCCCGCCATCATCGACATGGTGATAGGCAACGCCAACTCCGCCGACTTCGAGCGCATGCACGAATGCTGCAACAAGGCCGAAGCGGCCACCACACTCGAAGACTTCGAGCGCTGGGACAGCCTGCTGCATGAGGTCATCGCCGATTCGGCGCACAACAGTTTTATATCGGGGGTTTTTCGCCTGATGAACCAGGCGCGCTCCGACGCCGAGTGGGGCATGCTCAAACGCCGCAGCGCCACGCCCGAGCGCCGGCTGGAGTACCAGCACGAACACCGCAGCCTCGTTGAAGCCCTGCAGCAGCGCGACGCGATTCGCGCCCGTGAGCTCTGCATCGACCATCTGGTGCATGTGCGCGTCAACATGCTGGGGTCCTGAGCTTTCGTTTGCTATTGATTCAATAGCGGCTTGCCAAGGCGGGTGTTGGGCTAGAGGCCTTTTTTCTCAAAAAATCAAACTCGCTCGGCTCCATCTCATCTCACGCCATCCCGGCCGCCGGTGCTCCGCCGATGCCGGCGCTATGATGCGACGGTGGTGCCGGCAATCCGGCGCCTCCCAAAAAAAACACCGATATGCACGCAGCCGCCTGGCCTCCTCTTTAAAGAACTGAACCTTTGCCTTGCATCGGGACGTCCGTCCTCGCGCAAGGCCGACGTACTGCCCCTACCCGCCGGACTAACCCGGCCGGGTGCCTGATCCCGACCGCCTTTTCGATTCACGACGATCCCCTGTCGTGCGCGCGGTCCGTTCATTTCTTTTTTTTTGGAGGACTGTCATGTCCCTGTTGAATACTTTGGTGGCTTCAGCCATTCCGCTGGCGCCCCGCGCGCTGATCCGTAAAGTTTCGCGCCGTTATATCGCCGGTGACACCGTTGCCGACGTCATAAAGCGCGTCGCGGCGCTCAACGCTGCCGGCTTTTCAGCAACGGTCGATGTCCTCGGAGAAACCGTCGAATCGCTGTCCCAAGCCGACAACACAGCCAGCGAATACCTCAAGGTGCTCGAAGCCATTGCGCGTGATGGGTTGCGCGCGAATATCTCGGTCAAGCCCACTGCACTCGGCCTGCTCCTGGGCGCCACCCATTGCGAGCGCAACCTGGAGTGCTTGCTCAATGCAGCCAAGGGCCATTCAACCTTTGTGCGCATTGATATGGAGGATTCGAGTTGCACGCAGCGCGAAATCGATCTGCTGCTGCGCATTAAGAGCCGCGGATATGGCAATGTCGGTCTCGTTGTGCAGGCCTATCTCAAGCGCACCGACAACGACATCACCCCACTGCTGGGGACGCATGAAAACCTGCGCATTTGCAAAGGCATCTATGTCGAGGGCCGCGAACATCTGGTGGAGGACGCCTGGCGCGACCGTCGCGCGATCAACCCGCACTTTTTGCGCCAGGTCGCGCGTTGCTTTGGCAGCGGCACTTTCGTTGGTGTTGCCACGCATGACGAGGATCTCATCGACCAGGTGATTGCCCTGGCCGGCGGCCAGGGTATCGCGAAAACGGCGTTTGAGTTCCAGATGCTGCTGGGCGTGCGCGAAAGCCTGCGCGACCGCCTGCTGGCTGCGGGTTATGCGGTCCGCATCTACGTGCCCTATGGCAAGGACTGGTACGGCTACAGCATGCGGCGGATCAAAGAGAACCCACGCATCGCAGACCACCTGCTGCGTGCCTTGTTGACGCGCTGAGCGGTTCAGCTCATGCCGTTGCGGCTGGCCAGCTCGACAAACAGCGCAGACTGGTCGAGGTCGGTCAGGCCGTTCTCAACGCCTGCAGCGTAGAGCCGTTCAAACAGCGCGGTGATCGGCGCTTCGAAGCCGATCTCCTGCGCGGTGGCCAATGCATTGCGCATGTCCTTGAGCTGGATGTCCATGCGGGCGCGCGGCGCGAAGTCGCGTTCCAGCATGCGCTGGCCGTGCAGCTGCAACACGCGGCTGTCGGCAAAGCCGCCGGTGATGGCTTCTTTGACCTTGGCCATGTCGGCGCCGCCGCGTGCGGTAAACAGCAAAGCCTCGGCCACTGCGCCGATGGTGATGCCCACAATCATCTGGTTGGCCAGCTTGGTGAGCTGGCCGCTGCCGTGCGGGCCCACATGCACCGCATGGCCGAGGTGGCTGAGCACAGGCAGGGCGCGGGCGAAGCCTTCCGCCTTGCCACCGGCCATGATGGCCAGCGTGCCGCTTTCTGCGCCGCCAGGGCCGCCTGAGACCGGCGCATCCACATGGGCGATGCCCAGCGCACCCAGGCGCGCCGCATGGTCGCGCGCCTCGCGAGGCTGGATCGACGCCATGTCCAGAAAAAGCGCACCCGGTTTCATCGCGGCGGCCACACCTTGCGCGAACAGCACGTTCTCCACCACCGGGCCGCTTTCGAGCACGCTGATGACGATGTCGGCTGCGGCCACTGCTGCGCTGGCTTGCGGGTGGGCTGTAGCGCCTAGCGCCGTGAGCGGGCCGGTCTTGCGCAGCGTACGGTTCCATACCTCCAGTGCGTAGCCTGCTTTGCACAGGCGAGCGGCCATGCGCAGCCCCATGACGCCTGTACCCAGGAAGGCGATGCGGGGAAGGGCAGTGGTGCTGGCGGTGATCATTTTCAGTGTCCTCAGGATGGCTAAGAGCCATCATGAAGCACCCCACGCGAGAAGGCTGTCAGCGAGCTTTCTAGCGTGGCGTTCCGTACAACTTTTACACCGTTTTTTACGCGGCCTTTCTCAGCGCCGGTGCAAACATGCTTTCCATTTCCTGCCGCACTTTGTATGCGTGGGTCGATGTGTCCATCGCTACATCGGCCCAGCTCAGGCTCTGGCCCTTTTTGACGGCACGTACCACCTTGACGTTGTGCGCCAGGCCCAGCGGCAGCCCGCCCATCTTCATGGACGTGTCGGCCGGCAGCAGCTTGCCCCACACGGTGTAGCCGCCTTCACCGTCCAGCATGTCACCCGGCTTCAGGTCGCGTTTGGCTGTGGCCACCACATCGGCGTTCCAGCAGGTGGCCACGCCGGTTGGCTCGCCCCGCAGCGCCACGCTGGCTACCGACACGCCGACTTCCAGCCCGATCAGGTGCCAGCGCTTGTACAGGGTGAAGTAGCGCCCGCTCGGGTCGGTGTGGGCGTTGTATTCCTCAAAACAATTCTTGATGTAGTCGGTCTCGGCCTCCACGGTGACCCAGACCCCCATGCGGATGTCGTACGGAATCTTGCGGCCGTTCGCTTCGAGTGACGAGATCACCTCGACCATGCCCTTGCGTTCGAGCACGCCCCCTTCGCTGATGGGCCGTGTCACATAGGGAATGTCTTCCACGCTGGCCGGCGGGTAGAGCAGGCCGTTGCTGGGCACGGTAAGGCCGGTGGCGTTGGCTACCGCAGTGGATTCAATTGAAGGTTTGGAACCGTCGAGAAAACTGTTGAACATCTTCGGGTTCAGCCCGCCGCGCTCGGCTTGCTCGGGCGTGAGGCCGTAATTGCCCCACACGGTTTCGGGCGTTGATTCGCAAAAATGCGGCAGCCACTTGTGGCCACGGCCCGCCGCCACCACCGGGAAGCCGCAGGTGCGCGCCCAGTCCACCAGGTCGCAGATCAGCGCCGGCTGGTCGCCAAAGGCCAGTGAATACACCACGCCGGCCTCGGCAGCCTTGCGCGCCAGCAACGGCCCGCAAAAGGCATCGGCTTCCACCGTCACGTTGACCACGTGCTTGCCGTGTTCAAAGGCTTTCAGGCAATGGTCCACCGCCGCGATCGGGTTGCCGGTGCATTCCACAATGATGTCGATCTGCGGATGCGTCACCACCGCCTGCCAGTCGTCGGTGATCCAGGTTGCTCCTGTTTTGATAGCTGCTTGTGCAGATGGTGCCTGGGCTAGAGCCGAATTCCATCCTACACGCGCAAGGTTGGCGCGCGCCGCGTCAGGCGACAGGTCGGCAATCGCCACCAAGTGCACTCCCGGTGTTCGCGGCACTTGCGCCAGGTACATGGAGCCGAATTTGCCCGCGCCTATCAGGCCGATGCGGACGGGTTTTCCTTCGGCCGCGCGTTGCTGGAGTTTGGTGTAAAGGTTCATGGTGCTTTGGTTCCACAGATGAGTGAACTGGATGAGCTACTGGCTTTTCAGGCACTGGTCGTAGAAGCTCTTTTCATCCTGGATAAAAGTGCTTCTTTCATCCGCGTCGGGGCGTGATTCGTAAAAGTAGCGGGTGTCGTCAGATCCGACCAGGCGCTTGCCTGACATTCGATAGGTACCCGCCGGTCCCCAGCTGATATTTGGCAGCTCCGCCGAGCGTTCGCCGTCGCGCAGGCTGACGCCCCAGCTTTTTTGAATGCTTGCGATGCCATTCGGCGAAACCGAACCCATGACATAACCTCCGGAAAAACCGGTGTCACTCGCCCGCTTGCTCTCCCAGTGGCCGCACAGGCGATCCTTAAAGGCGTAAAGCGTGATGGAGTCAGTCTCAACCACCTTCTCTTTCTCTTTGCAATCGGCATTCAGGTTTTGACGCAGATCACACCCCATCTCAATCCATGACCAGGTGCCTTCAATATTCCTGGGTTCTGGCAGCGATTTCGGCAAGGGAGGGAAGGCCGGCCGGTATTCTTCGCCGTCCTCCTCCGGTTCTTTGCTTGCGCGCTCAAATTCCGTCTTGAGCCGGATGCAGTTTCCCGAGCGCCGTCCCTCATAGGTCGCGAACCATTCGTCGGCAGGGGTGTAAAGGCGTATCTGTATACCCCCGCGGTTCAGGGCTGCAGTTCTGACCTTCGCATGTCCCAGCGATGCGTGGCGTAAACCGGATTGCTCGAGTGCCGCGATCTTCTCCGCGACCGCTTCTTTGCTTAAGGTTCCTACATAGCTGACCTGGCTGTTGATGCCCGGAGCGGGCTGCGATTTTGTCGGGCGATCTGGTTCTGCTTTTGAATCCGCACTTGTGGTCTTCAAGGAGGGCAGGTCTACATAGGCCGCATACTCTGTCGGGAAGCAAGTGTTGCCCGGCTTCCCTCCGGTGGGGCAATAAAAATACCCAGTGTTGAATGGAAGATCGATGCGGTCTGCCAGCTGGATTGAACCGTTGGTCAGCCCCTCCAGAAATTGGTTTACGGTTTCAGGCGCCGCTTTGTCGCAGGGCGGCGCCGCCAATGCGCTCTGACCGATGACTCCCATGAAAACTGCGAGTGTGGCGGCGAAGGCCCACCCCATTGAATGCCTTGACATCATTGTTGGTGTCGCCCTGTCAAGCCGCCTTGCGCTCAGGCGCAATTTCTTCCATCGAAGTTTGCAACGCGCTGGCGGGGATGCCGTCTTTCCACGGCAAGTCCACCGGGTAGTTTTTCAGCAGGCAGTCGTCAGGCAGGCATTCAATCGGCGTGAAGTCGCGGTGCGCGATGTATTCGGGGCGTTTGTGGCGGCGGATGTGGTTGCTGACGGCGCAGAGGCTCAGGTAAACGCTCACGCGGTTGAAGGGCGAGAGATTGCTGCCCGAGGCATGCACCAGGCAAGAATGAAAGAGGATCATCGAGCCGGCCGGGCCCTTGGGGCTGACGATGCCGCCTTCTTTGCCACCGGCGCGCTGCACCAGCTGGCGGATCAGGTCGTTGTCCACCGTCCAGAGCGGGTAGCTGGTGGTGGTCAGGTCGTGCTTTGCATCGACCACGCCTTTCTTGTGGCTGCCGGGGATGAACATCAGCGGGCCGTTGTGCTCGGTCACGTCGTCCATAAAGATGGCCACGTTCATCGCGCGCTCGGTCGGCATCATGTCGTCGTTCAGCCAGGTGCCGTAGTCCTGGTGCCACTGCCACACGTCGCCTTCAAAGGCCATCTTGCCGTTGATCTTGAA
>Ga0136846_1237183_pt1 | contig 41199 bp, 55 predicted proteins | sample HopSoiMetagenom2_FD_96841 | JGI IMG/M metagenome (GOLD analysis project Ga0136846, IMG submission 96841) | Grasslands soil microbial communities from Hopland, California, USA - 2 Assembly 2016 (version 4) | ecosystem: Environmental > Terrestrial > Soil > Grasslands | place: USA: Hopland...
CGCCCCCCTAAGCGGGCGCCCGGATGGCCCCTTCGTCTAGCGGTCTAGGACGCGGCCCTTTCACGGCTGAAACACGGGTTCGATTCCCGTAGGGGTCACCAATGATATCAAGGGCTTAGCCGAGAGGCGGCCCGAGATATCAAATATCCGTCAAATATGTTGGCCGTGGACCGGTCTGGATCGATCCGGATTGGTTTGATTGCGCTGTAGGTTTGCGATTCGTGTCCAGTCTCGGGCTGGCAGCGGACAGCTGCTTCAGGCTGACGATACGCAGAAGCCGCTGTATCAGCAGTAGCTCCCCACGGCTTCTGCGCGATCAACACACTGAACCGGTTCTAGCCTCTCATCGATGATTCTTGTCGGATCAGCGCGAAGGCGTTTCGCTCCCGCTATCGCCGCCCTATCAATCCGCATATGTTTCAACCATTGCGTCGATGTCGATCGAAGACAATTCTGGGGGTTGTAAGTGGCTAGAAGACCGCGCGTTCAGCGCGAGATCACAAAGGAAATTCAGGATGCGGCTGAAGCTCAGATCGTCGAGCAGTCGCGCCGGATAGATTTCTATCTTACAGAATATTCTGTCGAGTTGCTCGCCTCCAAGATGCACGATGACGAGTATGAGGTGCCCGGTTATCAGCGTGAATTTACGTGGGAGGATGAGCGGAAGTCGCGCTTTATTGAGTCCATCATCATGGGGCTGCCGATCCCATTCTTGTTCTTTTGGGAGAAGCCCGATAGTGGAAAGCTGGAGATTGTGGACGGCTCGCAGCGGCTGCGCACGATCGAGCAGTTCGTCCTAGGGGGTTTTCGCTTAGGTGAACTTGAAGGACTGCCACTTCTCTCAGGCTTTACATTCGACGAGTTGCCGGAATCTAGGCAGAGAAAGATCCGCAACCGCTCCATCCGCGGCATCGTCCTGAACGAACATGCGGACGAGCAGGCGCGCTTCGACATGTTCGAGCGTATCAATACAGGCAGCAAGATCGCCAACAAGGCCGAGGTGCGTCGTGGCGTGCTAGCTGGTCCATTCATGTCGTTGGTCATCGACCTGGCTTCCGATGAGACGTTCGTTGGTATGTCGCCCATGTCGTCGAAGGATGTAAAGGAACGCGAGCGCGAAGAACTGGTCACGCGGTTTTTCGCTTATGGCGATGGTCTCGACGGCTATCGCGACCGACCCGCTGAATTCTTGTTCGACTATACCAAAGCCATGAACGCACGGTTGATCGAAGAGCCGACTCTTGAGCAGGCCTATCGCGCCCGCTTCGAAACCACGATGGCCGAGGTCAATCGCATCTTTCCTCATGGATTTCGGCGAAAGGCCAATGGCAACGCCACACCCCGCACGCGTTTTGAAGCGCTGGCGCTCGGCACCTATTTTGCGTTGCAGGAGCGTCCGGCGCTCGCGCAGCAGGCAATCGACCCGGCGCCATGGTTGGAAGCCGGGGAGTTCACCGACGTCATCGGCTCCGATGGCGCAAATGCTGTCGCGCGGCTCCGATCACGCATGAACTATGTAAAAGACAAGCTGGTGGAGGCCGTAGATGGAGCGGCCTAGCGAGGGTTTGGAAGAGCGCCTACGCGAGGTGGATTCCTATCTTGGCTTCCTACGATCGATCGAGAAGGCGACCATGTCCGGCCCGCCACGACTGGTCGGCTCCGCAGAACCGATCACGGCCGAACAGCAGCGCATCCTCTACTCGAGCGTATATCTGCAGCTATATAGCGCCGTTGAGGCGGCGATCACACGATGCTTGGACTTCGTCACCATCGCGACTCTCAATCATCGCAAGCCGAAGCCGGGCGAATTGAGCGAGCGGCTGAAGCGGGTGTGGGTCCAGGAGATCGCGCGGACCCACGTCGATCTTACCCCAGCAAACCGCCTCAATAGCGCGATTTCGCTGTGTAACCACCTAGTCGAACAACTCCCGGTTTCGTCCTTCAAAATCTCGAAGGGCGCCGGAAACTGGGACGACACGGAGATCGAGGAGATCACCAAGCGCATTGGTTGTACACTCGCCGTGCCGCAGGACGCCTTCAAGGCGGCGAAACGCCCGTTTCGCAATGACAAGAATGCGCTAGGTCTCATCAAGGCGCTCCGTAATCAACTCGCCCATGGGGAGATCTCGTTCGCCCAGTGTAGCGAGGGCGTGACGGTCGAAGAACTCGAACGATTAGCCAACCTCACGGCGGAATATCTGAAGGGCGTAGCAGCGTCTTTCGAGGCCTATGTCGCCGCGGAAGGGTTCATGCATAAACCCGATGCCGATCCGGCGCCGGAGCCGGAAGGGATGGCCGCGTGAGGAAGCCTCCGGTAATCAAGGCGGTAGACCTGTTCTGCGGCGCCGGCGGTCTGACGCATGGGCTCGTGCGGGGCGGGATCAAGGTCGTCGCAGGCGTCGATCTCGATCCTCAGTGTCGCTACCCGTTCGAGGCGAACAACGACGCCAAGTTTCTCGAGGAAGATGTCGGCGCGCTGAGTGCTGACCGCCTGCGGAAGCTATACGGTCGTGGTGGCCTGCGACTCCTCGCTGGTTGCGCGCCATGTCAACCATTCTCGACCTACAGCCGCAGCGGACGCAATCCACGCTATGCGGATGAATGGCCGCTGGTCTCCAGCTTTGGCAGGTTGGTCGAAGATCTTCAGCCCGATCTTGTCACAATGGAGAATGTCCCGCAGCTAGCCGATCACGCTGTCTTCGCGGAGTTTCTCTCTAAGCTCACCGGCTACAATGTCTGGTGGGATGTGGTGAATTGCGCGAAGTTCGGCGTACCACAGACGAGACAGCGCCTCGTGTTAATGGGATCGAAGATTGGCACAAGGGCGCCGGCACTCGCTGAGGGCATGCACGATGGGAAGAGCGTTCGGGAGACAATCGCCGATCTTCCGGCGATCACGGCCGGCGGCGCTGACCCGGATGACAATCTGCACATCTCGTCGAAGCTGAGCCCACTCAACCTAAAACGCATCCAAGCTTCTGCGCCTGGAGGCACTTGGCGCGATTGGAACGATGATCTGTTGGCGGCTTGCCACAGGAAGACGACCGGCGCGACATACCCAAGCGTCTATGGTCGCATGGAGTGGGACAGGCCGTCGCCCACGATCACCACACAGTGTTTCGGCTTCGGCAATGGCCGCTTCGGCCATCCCGATCAGGATCGCGCTATCTCGCTTCGCGAGGCGGCGATGCTTCAGACCTTTCCGCGTGATTACAAGTTCGTGCCGCAGGAAGGTCGTGTAATCTTCGACAAGTTGGGCCGCCTGATCGGTAATGCCGTGCCCGTTCGTATCGGGGAGGTTATCGCAGATGCGCTGGTCAACCACGTGGCAGAGACATGGCGCAACGCTGCCTGACGGCGGATAAGATTGCGGTGGTCGACCAACTGAGAAGCGATCAGCGATAATGCGGGCCGTCCCAAGGAGGGATAGCAAGCCCGAGTCTGCGATTAAGTAGTACAATCTTGCAGCGCGTAGAGGGCCACTATCATTCGCTCGACAATTCCATCCTCCGCTTTCGTTCGCGAGCGTTGATCGTTCGAACATAGATCGCGGCGGACCGTCTCAGATGTCTCCGCCATACTCGCCGTCAGTATCGCGCTCGCCAAGAACGGATGCATTACTTCAGCCAGACCGCGTTTCGGAAGTTCGACTTGCCCTCGGTGACCACGGTCCAGCAGCGCCTGGATCGATGACATTGGCACGAGCGTGATCGCGCCGACCTTGATCGCCTCGACCGCGCCATCCTTGATCAGCTCGTAGAACTTGGATCGGCCGATCCCGGTGACTCGGCATGCTTCCGAAATCCTGAGCGTGAGTGGCGGGATGCCTGCCTGCGGGCGCTGCGGGGCATGACGCATGACGGGCTCCTTCATTTGTCGATACCCATTTCTGGGTATTGACGGTGGGATAGACGCGACACGCGATCGTCGCGGGTGAGCATGCGACCGACGACCTTCATGAATTCGTCGTAACGAAGCCGCCCGAGGCGGTTGGTCTCAGCGTCGAACGCCGGCTGGTGGGCGGTGAGCGTCAGCTGGTGGCGGACGAAAAGGCCGACAGCTTCGGTGAGGAAGTCGAGCTTCTGCTCGGTGCGGTCGGCGATCCGGTTCTGGCGATCGAGCCTCGTCCCGAACCGCTGGTCCAGTTCATGGCCTGCGCGGCGATCGAACCAGGCAGTCAGCGCATCGGTCAGGATGGCGGTCTTGGACGAGCCCGGCTGCGCCGCCATCGCGTCGAGCTTGGCCGACAGATCGTCGGGCAAGTAGAATTGGTGGCGGGTCTTGCTGGTCTGCATGGCCTGTAGAGTCCGCCGTTCGGCGTTGGAAAAACAGGTCCTCGCCGGGGCAGGCGGATACGCTTTCGGGGAAACTCAGAACCCGCCAATCTCCGGACCCGAACGCTGGCGTCCGAACGTCCAGCTGATCGCGCCGGCGCGATCGATGCCGGACACGTGCCGGCCGATCTGTTTCTCCAGCACCGGGCGCCATGGCACGAGCGTGAACTCCTTCGATTTCTCGATCATGGCGAACTTGGACGAGCCGACCTGCACGGCCTTGCGGTAGGTGCCCTCGATCGGCCCGCCCTGGTGTTCGGTATAGGCAAGGCCCAGCTCCTTCGACAGCTGACCCGCCACCTGCCGCAGTTCGCGCTGGCGCAGCTCGCTCAGCAGGCCCGGCCGGAAGTGGATCATATCCCCCTCGCGCCACGCCAGCCCCTGTTCGATCAGCCACTGCCGGCGCAGCGCCATCGCTTGCCGGACCTGCGCCCCGAACCCGCGCTCGAGTTGTTCCGGCTCCTTGGCGGCATGCTGCTCGTCGAGCCAGGTAACGCCGTTATGATGGGGAAGCTGGTCGAGCGGCAGCTGCGACAAGGTCTCGATCTCGACCGGTCGGGCGGCCGCCATGCCGCGCTCGAAGTTCAAGGCCCGGTCGAGATGATCGGGCGCGATCTTCCAGCTGCCGTCGGGCCGTCGCTCGACCTCGCCACGGCCGCGCCGCATCGCTTCCAGCCGCCGCACATGCGCCTCGGCAAAGCGCGCGGTTGCGGTGCGATCATGGCGAAGGTGATTGTCGATGCTGTAGACGCCGCCATTGGCGGCAGCGACCTCGGCGATCGTGCGATCCGCGTCCCGGACGGCGGGGACAGTCGGGTTCACCCGCACGATCTCCGGGCTGTCGAGCAACTCGGACAGCGGCCGATGGCCAAGCTCGACATAGTGGCTGCGGCCATCGGTTGCCGCGACGATCATGTAGTGGCGATCCTCATGCTCGTCGGAGAGACCGCGCGCGATCACGCGACCGACCAGCGGCTTGCCTTCAGCCGGATCGTAGATGGCATAATCCTGCGGCGGGATGTCCGGTGCGCGTAGCTTTAACTGGTCGTGCATCGCGGCGATGATGTCGCCGCGCCGGCCCATCGTGCGCAGCGTCTCCTCCAGATCGTCCGCCAGCCGGTAGTGTGCCCGCCCCTCCTCGATCGCCAGGCCCATGCGCGTAAGCGTGCCGAGGCGCGCCGCGCGGAGGCTCTGTTCGCCGCTGTCGCGATGCCAGGACGAGACCAGTCCGTCGGCATCGCGCGCGACCAACAGCCGTCGGTCGATGCCGGTGAATCGCTCCTGCGTGATCTCGGCTTTCTGCGCTTCGAATATCTCGCGATCGGTGCGCGGGCCGAGGTCGAGATTGACCAGCTCGGCCGCGCGCCCGGCGAGACCCCGGCTGATATATTCGCGGGCGATTATCAGATCCTTGCCGCGATCATCGATCCCACGGACCAGCACATGGCTGTGGGGATGGCCGGTATTGAAGTGATCGACCGCGACCCAGTCGAGCTTTGTGCCGAGGTCTTGCTCGACCTGGCCCATCCAGCGCCGCACCAGCGGTTTCAGATCTTCATATTGAGCGCCGTCCTCCGGCGCGACGATGAAGCGAAACTGGTGGCGGTCACTGGTCCCGCGTTCGAGGAATGCCTTGCCGTCTGCGGCATCCCGATCAGCGGCATAGAGGGCGCCGCGCTCGCCCTCGCGCGTGGTGCCGTCCCGCTGGAGATAGCGCATGTGCGCGGCAGCGGCCTTCGCGCCCTTACCGGCGAGCTTCACGAACCGCGCCTTCACCACCACGCGGCGCGCGCGTGATCCTGCGAACCGATCCGACGATCCGAGCACCCGGCCGATGCCGGCCCCACGACCGATCCGGCTGCCGTCGAAACGCCGTGCCCGTGCGGCCGACGATCGCGTGTTCCGTCCGGCCAGATTGGTCGCCTTGCGGAGCTGGTGCGCAAACGGGCGATCTTTCGCGATCCGCCCCAACCAAAGCTCGAAATCATCCTCGGCCATGATGTCATCTCACGCTGAAAGAGTGAGATGATGGAGCGCCAAAGCAGCCCTTCAAGGGCCTCCAAACGGCAGGTCTCGGGAACCGCAGAAATCGGCGAATTGTCACCTGACCGCTAGCGGCATGGAGGCATGGCCTTGCCGATGCCTCCACAAAAAACGACGTGCAGACGCCACTTCCGGCGCCTCATGGAGGCACCGCTTTTATCTTGCCTTCCGCCTTCTGCCCCCTTCCCCGCTCTACCTGAACCGGGATGGTGCAAGTTGAGACAAACACCGCGCGACCAAAAGCACACTACAACAGTTGTAATTTGCGCGCAGACGCGCTCAAGCGCGCGCCAACATCTCAGGGAGAGTTAGCGATGTCGGACGATACAAATTCAGCCTCAGTCGAGCTTGCAACCGAGCTCACGATTGCATGGCTTGGCAACCCCAATGTGCGCGCCACGGCTGACGAAGTGCCGGCATTTCTGCGCCAGATGCACGCCACGATTGAGCAACTTTCGGGGGCGAAGTCGAGCGCACCAGACGAGGTGTCCAGCGCATCTTCCAGCCAGGAATATATTCCCGCGGTGACTGTGCGGAAGTCGCTGGGGTCCAGGGATCACATCCTCTCCTTGATCGACGGCAAGCCCTACAAGACGCTTCGCCGCCACCTCGGGACGCATGGACTGACCCCCGAAGAGTATCGCGCGCGCTACAATCTCAAGTCCGATTATCCCATGGTTGCACCCGCTTATTCAGAGCATCGCCGCGCTGTCGCTAAAAAGCTCGGGTTGGGCCAAAAGGGTCGCCAAAGCCGCGCCGCTGCGCCGGTACCGGCCGCAGCGAAGGGCCGCCGCAAGGCCGCGCCCAAAGCCTGATCTGGCGAAATAAGCGCCGTCCGATCGAAAATCGGGCGGCGCCCAACTCATCTGTTCTGACGACGTGCGCGACCACTTCGGCTACAAGGGAAATATGCTTCCAGCCCGAACCTACAGCGTTTCGATCCCCCACGAATGGCGCGCGCTTTATGAGCGGATCTGGCGCCCCGAATTCTTCCCGAAATGGGCCTCGGGATTGTCGGATTCCGACCTTCGGCAGGATGGCGAGGAGTGGGTTGCGAACGGCTCCGAAGGCGCGATCCGGGTCAGGTTCACAGGCCATAATGACCATGGTGTGATGGACCATTTCGTCGACGCTGGCGGCGGCAATGCGATTCATATTCCGCTGCGTGTCGTGCAGAACGGGGATGGCGCGGAGGTGATGCTGACGCTGTTTCGCCAGCCGGACATGACCGACGAGAAGTTCTCCGCCGATGCAAAATGGATCATGCGCGATCTCCGCGCGCTCAAGGCTTTGGTCGAGGGCTAAGCCGCTTCGGCAGCCTTTTCGAGTTCGGCGATCCGCTCGTTACAGATGGTCATGACGACCTGGCCAAGCGCTTCGACACGCTCGCCAAGCCACGCCAATTCCTCGGCGCTGATCTTGTAATGCGCTGAGTAGCGCGCCTTCACATAGGCCTCTTTGAGCTTGTCAAACATGGCACGTTCGCGCCGGTTGTCGCGCGGCCAGATATCGATCAGGCGCCGGTCAATTAGCTCGGCCTGGCTTCGCAGAAACGCCAGATTGTGGACGTGCGGTGTGTAAAATGTGCAGACCAGCAGCACGCAGTGATAAAGGCTTTCGGCTGATTGATGCAGCACGAACGCAGCCTGCTTTGGCGTGCCCGCTTCAACCCCGCTCTTGTACATCTGAAAGAAGGCTAGAGATTGCGGAAACCACTCCCCTAGATACCCCCTGGCGGTCGCCAAAGCCTGCTTCGGCGTCTTCGGTTTGGGCTCATGCAGCTCGGTTTCGTCGGCCTGATAGACCACCACCCCGTCGCGCTTCACGTCCATGAAGAAGTAGCGGCCGTGCGCCAGTCCATCATTCACCTCCTGCAGCGTGTGCAGGATGTAATTGACCGGTACGTGGATCGTCTTGGTGATCGCGAATTCGCGGATCAGCCGCTCATCGAGCTTCGACCAGTAGGCGGCGCGATCTGTCAGGCGCTTGTCGCTGACGATGATCAGGAGGTCGAAGTCCGACTGGAAGCCCTTGGCGGTGTGGGGCTCATCGACCCAACCGCCGCGCGCATAGCTGCCATAGAGGATGATCTTGTCGATGCGCCCGCGCTTCTTCCAGTCCGATGTCGCGATGGCGAGCGCGTCCTCGAACTCTTCGAAGATGATCTGTACCACGCGCTCAAGGTCGCGCTGCTTGGGGGCGGGCAGATGGTCGAGGCTGATCTTCATCTGCGGCAAGACTCGCCCGTCGCCGCGCGAATGCCAAGCGGAATATGCGCCAGAAAGGTGGTTCATGACCGGTCAGCCCGGTCAAGATGCCGCCAGATTTGCAGCAACGCTTCGGCGAAACGGCGCTCCACCTCAGGGCTTGGTGGACCGCTAAGGCCGGAGCGCCGGAAGATAATCGCACTGGCTCCCTGAACGATCACGCTTGGGCGCTCGGCAAGATCGGACCCTCGACAACAATTGTGAAACCGCCTCGCCGGAGAGCAGGCAAAACGTCCTCTTCCAACAGCAAGAGCCTCTGTCCTTTGAATAGACCTCGATCATCGGCACCCATTGACCTTAACAAAAATCCTGCATCCGTCTCATTTATTAGGATGCCCTTGAAGTCGTCGGTTCCATTCCTGACGTTGTACGTCAATATGCCGACATCTACTTTTTGATTGTTCGAGCTAATTCCGCGCGGCAAGTGCCCGCTGTATAAGAGAATACGCTCGAATATCGGCCTGCGCGTTTTCCACGTCTTCGAAGGAAATCCAAAAAACACCGGTCCTTCGAAGGGGCTAGCGACTATTCGGTTAGGATCTTCTCTTCTTTCGACGCTTTTTATGATTTTTAGCTCGGCGAAATCAGGAATGTAAATCCTTATTGGTCCGTCCGGATCGATTGCGAATAATGCCTCGCCGAACACGCGGATTGGCACGTCGATCGCGTTGAGATCGGACCTTGCTTCTGCAACCGCGTCAGCAACAGCATCCATCGCGTCGCGGCCAAAAGGCTGCGCCACCGCCCAACCGGCCGCAATAAGTGACCCAGCTAAATACTTAAGAGCAGCTCCGACGACCGTCGAAGCAGCGGTGGTCTTGATCGGAGCCGCTCGAAATTCATCGACCACGATCCGCACGAAGGCCCGGAACGACCCCTGTTCGGCTCTGACCAGATACGCAGTGCCTGGATCGGCGCGCAGCCCAACCATCACGTCAGTCACGCATGCAAGTAGGTCTCGGAGTTCGTCACCGTCGAGCCCGCGCAGCGCGTCGATGCCGCCTAGCTCAATTATGATGGCGTTATTGTCGCTCACCCGCACGCCCCCCACACTGAGATCAACCGGCGCTGCCTAAGCTTTCCGGTGAGTCATGTACAATGGGTGCCAACTCGAGCGCGCCTGAGGCGTGTGGCTCTCGACCGCGCGCTTCAGCCCCGGGGCGCGAATTGGCATCCATCACCGCTGCCATTCGATTGTTGAGCGGCTTGCGTTCGAGGTTCGTTTTCAACCTCTCGGCCTTTGGTTGGTCAGGGCGATGCCGCCTTTAATAGCCCGCTGGCGCTCCTTATGATTTGCCCCAAAATCCCGTCGCTCAATGCCCCTCGTAGACGAACCGTTCCCGCTTAGTTACGTTGGCGCAATGAAGGATTGGTTTCCGTTCACAGATTATGATTTTTACGCCTGCCTTACGGCGGGCGGGCTGATTGTGGCGGTTGTTGACTACGGATTCTTTCAATCCCACCTAGTTGGGAGAGCCGCTTGGACTATTCCGCAGGCGATCAGCTGGATTGCAGTTGCTTACCTCGTCGGGCAAATCACTGCCGCACCATCCTCAGCAATTATCGAGCACTTGATCGCAAGGAAGCTATTTCGGCCGCCCTCGGCAGTCCTGCTCGGTAACGCACGTCGTAAGCGAGAGATGGTTATCACGGCGCTGTTCGCCCAGCATGAATATCGAGCCTTGGGCGCTGAGATGATGGCTGCGGTGAAGGCTGCGGCAGCGGCCCGACTCAACTGTGCTCCGTCAAGCCTGAGTAACGAGGACGTGTATCAGATTGCGTTCCCGGTTGCGCGAACTGTAGCCGACACCGCCACAAGGCTGGATCGCTTCATCGGCTTGTACGGCTTTGCCCGCAATATGTGTTTTGCCGGCCTTATCGCCTCCCTAATCATGCTGTGGGTTGTGGCGCATCAACCCTCCGCCCAAAATTGGTGGCTGCTTGCTACAAGCGTGGTGGGGATGCTGGGCATGTTTGGCCGCTATATGAAGTTTTACGCAGCTTATGGCGCGGAGGTCTTGCGCACCTTTGCGCGGGTCTCGAGCGATCCCAAGTAGATGCACATAGACGTTTTTGACGTCGAGCATGGGCAGTGCTCGCTTTTAACAGCCGATACGGGAGCGCGGGTACTGATCGACTGCGGCCATAACACCACCACGGGTTGGCGGCCATCCACGTATCTCCCATTGATTGGGGTGAACCATCTGGACGGCCTGATCATAACCAATGCCGATGAAGACCATGCGTCCGATCTTCACAATTTACGAAAGGCGGTTTCCATTGACGTATTAGTCAGAAATCCCACCGTCACGGGCGCAGACGTCTTCGCCCTGAAGGGGCAGCATTGCGGCCTTGGCATTGGCGCATACGCCGAAATGACAGACGCGTATGTCGGGGACGTGCCACCTTGTGATTTTGGAGCACTGACTTTTCAATACTATTGGAACAGCTTCCCCCACGACTTTACGGCAGAAAACAACCTTAGCGTGGTGACCGTGATCCGACACCCGAGCGTAGCTGTCATGTTCACTGGCGATATCGAGCGAGCGGGATGGCTTAAGCTACTTGAGAGGCCAGATTTCAGAGCTGATATGCATAGTATCGATATTTTGGTGGCTCCGCATCACGGCAGGCATAGCGGATGCTGCGCGGAATTGTTTGAGCAGACGCAGCTTCACCCTACGCTAACTATAATATCCGACGCAGGCGTTGAGCATGCCACACAGGAAACTGTCGCTTGGTATCGTGCTCGAACCCTAGGTTGCCGCTTTGGAGACCGAGAGCGCCGAGTTCTAACCACTAGATCGGATGGCAGCATTCGCATCGAGACCACCGATCCGGGCCAATATCGCGTCACTTTGGCTCGATAGGGAAGGTGGCAGCGGAACTTTTCGGCCGGCGTAGACATAGCAACAGTTAATGGAAGAAACCTTTAACGCGGCTCACTAGCGCGAACGACGGGTAAGAGCGAAAATGCAGTAGGCCTGCGTTCTCAGCTATCAAACAGGTATTGCAAGATATCCTCCGCCCGTGAACCAAGGGCTGCTGGACAACGTCTGATAAGTAACGTGTTGCCAGCTATTAAGCCTTGTGGCCCATCGATCTTTCTCGCCTTCGAGGTGCGCCTGCACGGCTGCAGTACCCCCGGCACTTGCGAGCAGCACAAGCTGGCCACGAAGCGTGCTGAGTTCGTCATTCGCGTTCGAGGTGTAGACAAGCCCGAGCTTCACAACGTCGAAATGCCGCTGAACCCGTTGCTTATCGACCGGGTCCCAGGCGGCCGGCGGCGCGACGTGGAATTCCAAGGCTGGGCTGCCCGGAATGTTGAGCATAGCAAAGATCCACTGATCTGCCGTGTAATCATCGTAGTACGGGTGGATGGTCTGCTCGCCGGGTGCAGCCGGATGCTTCGCCAGCTTGCCCGCCTGGCAGAAGTCGCAGCTAGGAACCAGATTATTCGGACAAACCGACAGATTCGGATACTTCGATTTCGGCAGATGGTGGTCAAGCGTGCGGACGACGCCAACGCCGCACAGCGGACACTTGCTATTAGGCGCCGAGTTTCGAATCTGATCGTAATATGCGCGGGCCGACCCGCGGGGAGCGCTCATCTGCGATTTGTAGAGCGATTCCATGTCATCGCGGGACGCGGCTCCGACCATGGCCGCTCGTGGAACGTTATGCAGATCCTTCGCCGCCGCCCTCGCATCGTAATCGGCGGCGGTCGCCAGCATAGCGGCAGTGGCACTGTTTAGCCTGGCGGCGCGGGCAGCGTCGGTAACACCGCTAATGCAGGCGGCAAGGAGCACTGCTGGCGCGGTAGGCGGCGGAGGTAGCGGTCGCACGGTCAGTCCGCCTGAGCCGCCGGCAAAAGGCTTATCGCGCGGGCAAGTGCGCGTCCTTCAGCTCCAAGATTGCCGTCAAACGCTGCCAATATTTCGTCGTAGGTGCGTCCTGGCGCGAGATCAGCGATCATCTTGTGGAAGCCTGCCCGAGCGAGCGGACGGTTGGATACGCGCTCCCAACACCGCACCCCTCTTTGGAGGGTGCGCGCCGATCGTCCGAATGACCGCGGGGAATGTCTCGGACCTATATGTCGTGCGACAATATCTCGATAGCCAGTTGGTATGATCCGCTTTGTTAGTTCGGGTGAGCGGATTGATGCGCATGCTGAGAGAAGCGCCGATCTCTCCGTGGCTTGGGTAACGTCAGCCTATTGCGGCCTTGGCGAGCCAGGGATCCGTCGGCACACACCTTAGTTGGCGCGCTTGCGCGGGCCATCATGCTTTCAGAACTAATACGCTCGGCAGCGCCCAGCCCAGGCCCGGTCCAACGCTGAAAATAATTGTCCTCTCGTGCCCCACATCGCCTAGGCCTTTCCGCGGTGCAGTTCGTGAAGATAGTAGGCAGCGGGCACGTCGAAAGTGCCAACCTCTCCTCAAGCGCCGCTAGTCCGAAGTCATTCGGTCGGCCTGCTCGATTGCGTCGGCCACAACGTCGGGATTGGACACGGTGACGGAATGGGAAGACTCGACTTCGATCACCGTGGATTTGGCGCGATCGGCCTCGAACTGGTATTCGGCCACCGGGATGGCGCGGTCCTGCAAGGTCCTGATCTGCCAGCTCGGTTTGGTGGTCCAAGCCGCCATTGTGACGGGTTCCGTGAGCGCCGCCAGGTTCATCGGGCGTTGACTCGCGAGCATCAGGGCGGCCACGTTCGCCGGGACATCGGCGGCCACGTTGCTGTGGAATTTGTCAGGCTGGTAGAGCAGATACGTGCCGCTTGTTCCGTCGGGGAGCGTGTAGGTGGTCGGCTCCACGGACGTAGGGAATGTGCTTCCTGGATACCGTTCAAGAAGCACCGAGGCTGCCTCGCCGGCTGCGGGCATGATCGAGGCTGCGTAAACCAGAGCTTTGACCTTCGGATCATCTCCAGCTTGGGTGATGACGGCGCCGCCGTAGGAGTGGGCGGCTAGGATCACCGGCCCCTTAATCTTGTCGAGCAGACTGCGTAGATACGCGGTGTCGATTGCCGGCCCCAGAAGCGGATTGCCGAAAGCGATGACAGGGTACCCATCTCGCAGCAGCCGCTCGATCACCCCATTCCAGATTGAAGCGTCCTCGAACGCGCCATGCACTAGGACGACGGTGGGCTTGGGCGAAATCTGGTCCATACTGATCCTTCTCACGAAATTTGCGGTGGACATTGCTTGCGATGCTGCTCGCCAGCCCGCCCGAATCCCGCATCTGTCTTGCTGCGAAGAGCCGGCGCGAAAGCCTTACTTCTGTGAGATGACGTGAAGACGGTGCACTTTCGGCGGCTCGGAAAACAACTCATCTGCTCGCGCGAAGAGCGCTTTGGCGAGATCGCCGCTCAGATGTGCGTCACGCGACACCTCATCCGCGAACGTATCGACGATACCGTACAAGCCTGGTTCTTCTTCCTTCACGGCATACCAGCCGACGATTCCCGGCTCGGCTCTGGCCATTTCTGCACCTTGCGACAGAAAGGCTTCGATCTCCGATTCCCTGCCAGGCTTGCCTTTAAGTTCGACGAAGAACCCGAATTTGATCATCTCTACGCTCCTTCTGCTGTCGTCGTGACCGCGCGGCCTGGGGGCTAGCCGTATGCGAAGCCGAATCATCAAGGCATTTTTATAAAAACGCCACGTCCGTTGTGCCTTTTCGCTTAACGGCATGGTTCAACAACTATACGGATTTTCCCCGCTAATCCGGAGACATGACTGCTTTTATCGAGTCGGCGTAGATATCCTAAAGGATAGGTGTCGCCGCCGTCATCCGCCGGATGATGTGACCGCGGCATCCCGGCGTCCAGCGCGCAACCCTGGAGATCGCAGCTACTCTTCACTCTGCGAGAACCATGGGGATCTTGCGCGCTGGCGTGAAAGGTGGGTGACGAATTCCGGAGATGTTACGGCTAATGTCGTGGCGCATTCGGCTATGAGCGCACCGCAGTCGATCAATTAGGCACGACACCCGCCCCGTCGAGATTGCTGAGCGCGCACCCTCGCCGGGTCACCGGTGGAGATGATGTCGAAACTCGACCAACTCGTCGCACGCTTCACGCCCGAAGGTCTGATCATCACGGATTTGAATAAGCGGGGCCAGTGTGGCCGCCTCGCTTATGAATCTGACGTGGACTGTGTCGACCCAGCCGGACGTGGCAACGCGCATCAAGCCGCAGCGCGATCAACAGATCACATGTTCGACCACGTCAGATGCCGGTGCTTCGTGTCAAGATCAATTCCGAGGTCGCCCCCGTGGCGGGTAGTGGATTGGCGGGTGCAGGCGCTCGCCTCAGGTGAAAGATCTTGACCGGAAGCCGACTTCCTGAAGCCGCCACGCGTTTCCGTCTGGATCGTTGAAGCTAACGAAGCTACTATAGTCGCGGCGCTCCGGATCAAGCCCCTTGACCGAGTCGCCGGCCCAATTCTCGAGCGGCTGCCTGTGTCGGATCTCCCCCACCGCCACTCCTCGGGCTGCTAGGCTCGAGGCCGCGGCGTCAATGTCATCCGTGACCAGCACCAAATGATCCAACCGGTATTGATTGGGCGCCCGAACCAGATGGACGGAACAGGCGGACCCGCGCGGGGTAAGCTGCACCACGCGGAAGTCTTCGCCTGACCGATGGTCCTCGTCGAGGACGAAGCCGACCTGATCCACGTAGAAGCGGATGGCGGCGTCTACGTCAGCGACAGGGACCGAAATGACCTCGAGCTTCAGCACGGCTTTCCTCCGTCAGTCTCAGACGGGGTCTCCGGCGCTTCCGTCGGATTTCGCTGCAGCTAGCCGCCCGTCATCCAATCATTCGGAGATGCTCACTTTTCGTTTCAGGTCGATCAGAAAAAGGGCAGTGGCGATGCGGCGACAGGTCGGCAACGGCTTCTCCATTCGCGGCTTCGCTCACCGCAGCCCTGAAATGCCTGCCAAACACGACGTCTGCAGCCGCGTAGACATGGATGTCTTCCACGTCATGTCCGAGCCGCGCGTCGCTGGCTTTGACCGTCACCACTATCTGACCGAAGCGACGGACGAGATCTCCGGTCGTTAGTCCCCGCAGCGGACTTTCGTGGTCGACGGTGTGCATGATGGTCCAGGTGAGGGGAAATAGCGGGAGAGTGTCCAGACGAGTGGAAGGTCATGGAACCCCCGGTATGCTTCGCCGGTCCGATCCTGCTCTCTCTCTCAGTAGGATGCTGACGGTCGCCTTGGCGCCGGTGAGCATTGCCGAGCGGCAGTTCGCGACCCGCATTCTCAACTGCGGGACACACCCTCCTTGGTCGTTATCGCCGCGTTTTCGGAAAAGACCATTCCTGCCTGAGGCCGCGAGAACCTCACGAACGGTATCCCCGTGGCCACCGCAGGAGAGCCAGCCCGATCACGCTTTCGATGGCGGCGACGCAGTACCCGTAGATGCTGTTCGACGCCATCGTGCCGCCGGTCGTCGTCAGGGTCTGAAGCCTGAAGAACAGTACGCGCGCCAGTGTTGCCGGTTCAGAACCGTGCAGGGAATCGGGCCGGATGAGAAAGAGAGCGGCGAATAGAGCGATGGTGCCGAGAAGGACGGTCAGCGCCAGAGTGATGAAGACCGGCCAGGACGACGCGATCGCGAGGTAGTAGGGGTCTGAAAGGTCGATCGGCTTTGCGCCGATCTTGGATACGCTGAAGCTCCCCTGTCGCACCCGGACCCTTGGGGCCAGGTGGGACCAGTCAATGCGCGGCGAGTTGATTCCGCGTTTCCAGTTCACGTCTGGAGGATGCTCCTATGATCGAACCAGACGTGCAGAATCGTGTCTATCGCGGGATCGTCCGAGACGCCCGAAAAGAGGGCGAGGGAAGAGTTGAGAGTGTATGCTCCGTCTTCCCCAAAAACCTGCGTGGGCGATCGGATCAGCAGCGGGACAATCTTCGAGACAAGCTCTCGATATCGTTGTCCGAGCAGCGGGTGTGCGAGGAAGGCCCGCGCCTCTTCGGCTGAGGCGAGGGCGAACTCGTCTCGAAACTGCGGTGGTAGAACGGCTCGCGGGGGGAAGTGTGGCGCAACCCACTTCGACGGAATGTGTCCCTGCTCGAGAGACTTCAGCGCCAAGTCGTAGATGTGCGCTTGGGCTCGGACGAAGCGCTCGGCATCGAATGTTTGCATACTTGCTCCATCCCTGTGGAACGCTCCGCTCCCATGGGTTTGACTTGCTGACAGTTCATTCGCGCTGGTGGGGCGATTGTTACGTGGTCAGATCAGGCAGCGGGCCGCATCGATGGTCCTGCGCCACGTCGACGGGCTTCGGAGGCTGCACCGCGTCCGAATATCAGCGTAGGAGCTAATTGGAGGGAAGCCGACGTAACACTATTGGCTTCCCTCCGAACGAAGAGGAGCAGCGTCGGCGCCGTATTGCCCCAGGGCGCGCGGGGGTTTGCGGAGCGGATAGGAGAAACCATGCTGGTCACCCGTGGCTTCAAGGGAAGGGGCAGGCGAGAGCCAAGCGAGCGCGATCGGCTCCCACCAGGACAATTTCTTACGCCCGAGTTCCCGGTGCTGACCGCCGGACCGACCCAGCACGTCGACATCGCGAAATGGTCTCTCTCCCTTCGGCGCGAGGGACACCTTCTCGCCAAATGGTCCTGGGGTGAATTCGAGGCACTTCCGCAGACGGAGCTCACCACCGACATTCACTGCGTCACCAAGTGGTCCAAGTTCGACACCGTGTGGCGCGGTGTGACGGTCGACGATCTGATAGGGGCAGCCGGTCTGACCGAGGCACCCCTAGGCTTCGTGACGGCGCACTGCGACGGCGGCTACACGACAAACTTGGCGATCGCCGACCTTGTGGCCGGAAAGGCGATGGTCGCCACGCATTTCGGCGGGCTGCCGCTCTTGCCGTCCCATGGCGGCCCTGCGCGTCTGCTCGTTCCGCATCTGTATTTCTGGAAGAGTGCTAAGTGGGTTCGCCGCCTTCGCTTCACAGCGGAGGATCACCCCGGGTTCTGGGAATCGCTCGGCTATCACATCCGGGGAGATCCGTGGCGGGAACAGCGATATTCGGGTGACATGTGATCGGGCCCGCGCCGGTGCTGTCTTGGCTCGTAGCGACCGTTGTGGAGATACGCCTCGAGACTCCTACGGCCAAGACGATAGCCTTCGACGTGCCGGGCTGGACCGGTCACGCGGCCGGGCAGCACCTCGACATCAGGCTCACGGCCGGAGACGGATACCAGGCGGAACGCAGCTATTCGATCGCTTCGGCCGCCGGCGCGGGTACGAGGATCGAGCTGACGGTGGAGCTGGTCGAAAACGGGGAAGTCTCGTCGTTTCTGCTGAACGAACTCATCATCGGCGATCGTATCGAGTTGCGCGGGCCGATCGGAGACTATTTCAGCCTGCGACCGGACTCGTCCGTGCCGCTGCTGCTCATCGGCGGCGGCTCTGGCATCGTTCCGCTGATGTCTATGCTGCGGACGCGGGCCGCTGGTCCAGTTGCTTGCACGAACCTCATATACTCGGCCCGCTCTCTGAACCGGTTGTTCTACCAGACGGAGATCGATCATTTGGTGGCGTCCCACACGGGTCTGGCGGTCACCTACACGCTGACGAGAAGCGCTCCACCGGATTGGCCGGGCCAACGAGGAAGGATTGGGCGAGTGATGCTGCGGAGGCGCGGCATTGAGGCGGCGAAAAAGCCGGACATCTTCGTCTGCGGGCCTACGCTTTTCGTCGAAAGCGTGGCCGAGCAGCTGGTGGCCGAAGGCCACGCGGAGGCCGCGATCCGCACGGAGCGCTTCGGTCCCACGGGTGAGCAAGCCAAATGAACGCGGAGCAAGAAGTCGATGGCTCCGGCGCGGCGACGAAGCGTGGCCGATCAGCCAAAAGATTGTGAAGGAAAAAGAGATGGGACGCGACCGCGACAACGATGCACCGGAACTCGACAACGACGAACAGGCCGACGATGGCCAGGCTCAGGACGTGGCCGAAGATGCGCTGAACATCGGGCTCGATTCATACGAGCCGAGCAGACGTGGAGGTCACTCTAACCGTGCCGCGATCCTGCCGGAGGATGCACCGGACCTGATCGATAAGATGGAACAGATGGTTTCGAGCGGAATCATCGACGAGCGCGCCTTCGAAGGCGAGCCCGCGCACGACGACGAGGAAGACACGTACGGAGCCGAAGGGGACGACGTCTGACGACGGGCGGAGCGTCTCCGAAGGGCGCCCGGTTCATGCTCAGAACTCGCGCCAGTTATACTCGTACGGCCCTTCTTGGCCGGCTACGGCGTCGAGGTGCTTCTTGACGCTGGCGCGAATGCCGTCCGCACTGGCAGCCGTGAGATTTGCTAGTCTGAGAGTGAGGCTCTCCTCGTCTGCCGTCATCACGAGAAGTGCCCCGGGAAGCTGGATCTCACCTGTGAGTGCATCGAACCTCACCGGATATCGGGCCCGCCAGCGGTCGGCGAGCGTCTGAAGGTGCTCGCTCGCCATCCTTGTTGCAATTCTGGCCTCGAATTCCTTCACTAGTTTGTTCCTTTCCAATTGAGCGCACGGCCTCAGGCGAGACGGGTTGAGATCTTCAGAGGGTGGGTGAGAGTGCGATGGACTGCGCACCTGTCGGCGACTCCCAACATCCGCTCCCGCTCAGATTCCGTGAGGGGGCCGTGCAACTCCAGGATACGCTCGACCTCTTCGAGGTAAGGATGGCCCTCGTCGCCCGCACCACAATCCTCCGCATGGCAGCGGGTGTGCCGCAGAAGGATGGTCACGCTCTCCAGGGGAATGCCTTCGCGGCGCGCCACGAGTCGGCAGGTCATCGAAGTGCAGGCGCCTAGCGCTGCCAGGAGAAGGTCGTACGGCGTGGGGCCTCGCCCGTCGCCCCCGACTTCGAGCGGTTCGTCGACGACCAGGCGATGTCCGCTGGCCACCACCGATTGTCCGTAGCTTCCATGGCTCGTAGCCACGCGAACGAAGCCCTCAGGCATCTTGTCCATTACCGGTAGGTTCAACGCCACATTCAGCTCCAAATGGTGCTGCCGACGGGCAGCGCGCCCTTTGAATGTTCGCCGTTCCCGGGAAAACGTGACAAGCTCGTATGATCTCGAAGAGGACTGCCTCGGGAAAAATCATGCAAAATCGCGAAGGCCACCTTGCAAGCGCTCCACCTATTCCGACGATTTGGTAAGCAACGAGGATCAGCGTCGCGACCACGGCCGCCGAGCCGAACGTTTGCGATATCTGCGAGATTTCGGCGAGATTCATACTTCCGCGAACCTGACTTGGGCTGAGGTGCGACGGGACGATACCGCCCTCATTTGAGGAAATCTCGAATGGCGTCGGCTATTTCCCGCGCGTGTGTTTCCAGCGCGAAATGCCCAGTATCGAAGAAGCGCAGGATCCCGTCCGGAATGTCGCGTTTGAATGCCTCGGCCCCCGCCGGCAGGAAGAACGGGTCGTTCCGGCCCCATGCCGCCAGACGCGGTGGTTTGTGGGTGCGGAAATGCTCATGAACTGCGGATGGAGCGCGACGTTGCTGGCGTAATCGGCGAACAGATCGAGCTGGATCTCATCCGCTCCCGCACGGCTCAGGTAGAAATTGTCGAGCGTCTGGCCGTCGGGCGACACCATGGCGGGGTCGAGTACGCCATGCATATATTGCCAACGCATCGTCTCGGGGGCCAAGAAGGATCTGAGTGCGTTGCGGTTCGCTTAGGAACGGTCTTCCCAATATGCCCGATAGAGGCCCAGCCGTCCTTAAGCCCCTCCGCGTAGGCATTTCGATTCTGCGTGACGATCGCGGCAATCCGGTCCGGATGGCGAATGGCGAGGCGGAAGCCCGTCGGCGCGCCATAATCAAAGACATAAAGAGCATAACGATCGAAGCCGACCATCTCCGTGAGGCGGTCGATCACCTCGCTAGATGGTCGAACGTGTAGGTGAATGCGCTTCGCGGCGGCATATTGGATTGCCTAAAACCGGGAAGATCCGGCGCCACGACATGAAAGCGATCCGCCAGGAGCGGGATCAGATCGCGGAACAAATGCCCCGCAGTCGGAAAGCCATCCACAGCAAGAGCTTGGACTCGGCAGGATTTCCGGCCTCGCGATAGAACACGCCACATCCGTCAACGTCGGCTTTGGTGTATCGTATATTCGCCATCGTCTGTTCCCGCTCCTCAGCACGCCCTCTATGGAAGGCCTGTCTTAACTCGACACCGTCCGCACTGCGCCGCGGATGAGCGCGACGACCGCTTCGGGCGCCGTAAGGATCGGTGCGTGATCAACCGAGTGGGATTCCGACTGAACTACTGCAGCTGTCGGGCACAGACGAGGGGCGAGTGAACGACCATTTTTAGGGCGCGAAGCTGCCGATGCGTTGAGGCGGCGCAAATTCCGAATGAGCCACTTCTATCAACCCCCACCAAAATAGCGGCTCCGATATTTGCAGCACCGCTGCAGGATTGGATCGCCGCTCCACGAGAGCGGACGTGGCGACCGGTGTGGCCTTGTTGCCGCGCGCCTTCAATCTACTGTAACATATCCGAACCGCTGCCGAACAATCGTTGGATTGCCATGCCCTGGAGTGGGGTGGAGTAGACGGAGGACGTCGCTGTGCGAATCCGGTTTCAGGTGGCTGAAAAAGGGGACGGCTCCTATCGCCATTTGGCAGCCCTGCGCTGGGTGATGTTCTTCATATTCGTGTGGTTCGGCACGCAGAAGTTTTCCGCGTACGCAGCAGAGGCCATTCAGCCCCTGATCGCGAACAGCCCTTTCATGCACTGGTTGGGAATGTTTGGCGTCCGCGGGGAAGCCAGGGTGCTGGGATGCATAGAATACACGATCGCTGCGCTTCTGGCGCTCGGGTCGCGCTTCGCGTTCGCGTCCGCCTTGGGATCCGCGATGGCCACGGGCACCTTTCTGTTGACGACCTCATTCATCCTCACAACGCCGGGAATAACCCAATGGAGCGCGACCGGATTTCCCATCGTGTCGACGCTGGTTGAGCAGTTCCTGATTAAGGATGTCGCGCTGCTGGCCATCTGCGCTGTCCTCCTGGTCAATTCGATCGATGGGATCGACCGATGAGGCGGACCCCACCGAAACGATCCTCGGACCTCTCGAAGGAGTGGAAAGTTGGCTGATCTGGAAGAAGTTGATACGCTGATCCTCGGCAGCGGACAGGGTGGGAAGCTCCTCGCGTGGCATCTGGCGCGGGGCGGCCAGAAGGTGGCAGTAGTAGAACGCCGCTGGGTGGGAGGCTCATGCCCCGCCGTCGCATGTCTGCCCAGTAAGAACGAGATCTGGAGCGCCGAGGTGGCGCACACGGTCGCCCAGAGCGGACGTTTCGGCACCAATGTGGAGAACGTGCGAACCGACATGGGCGCTATCTACGCGCGCAAGCAGGCGATGGTCGATCGTGAGGCCGCCTTCCACGTTAAGGCGTATGAAGAAAGTGGTGCCGAGCTGATCATGGGCCGCGGCGTCTTTACCGCGCCGAAGACCATCGAAGTGGAACTCAACGATGGGGGCACGAGATTGCTCAAGGGTGAGCAGATCGTCATCAATGTCGGTTCTCACGCTATGGTGCCGGATACACCGGGGCTGGCCGCAAGCCTGCCGCTTAGCCACATCGAAGCGCTTGAGCTGCAGGAGGTGCCTGGCCATCTCCTGATCGTCGGCGGAGGCTACGTAGGTTTGGAGATGGCCCAGGCGTTCCGCCGCTTCGGCGCGCGAGTGACGATTGTAGAACGGGGTCCCAGAATCCTGTCGCGCGAGGACTCTGACGTTTCCGACGAGGTGCTTCGGATCCTGATGGCGGAAGGTATCGACGTTCTCCTGTCGACCGATGTCAATCACGTCGAGGGCCTGTCCGGAGTGGACGTCACAGTCAGGCTCGAAGCGGCTTCCGGCCAACGAGAGCTTCGCGCCACACACATACTGGTCGCAACGGGCCGGATCCCGAACACCGCGGGCATTGGTCTTGAACTGACTGGGGTCGATCTGGATTCTCGTGGGTTCGTCGCTGTCACGCCGCGTTTGGAGACGAGCGCTCCGGGGATCTGGGCGATCGGCGAGTGCGCGGGCAGTCCGCAATTCACCCACGTGTCGGTCGATGACTTCCGCGTGGTTCGGGACAACATGGCGGGTGGCCACAGGCGGACCGATGACCGCCTGATCCCTCACGTGGTGTTCCTTGATCCCCCGCTCGCCCGCGTCGGACTGGACGAGACTGAGGCGAGCCGAAGAAGCACCCCCGTCCGCGTCGCTAAGCTCCCGATGAGGAACGTGCTGCGGACGCAGGCAACCGATGAAAGTTCCGGTTTCATGAAGGTCATGATCGCACCGGATAGCGATCAGATTCTGGGATTCACCATGATCGGCGCCCAGGCGGGCGAGGTGATGGCAGCGATGCAGACGGCCATCCTTGCCAGGCTGCCATTCCCCCGTCTGCGGGATGCCGTCATCGCCCACCTCACCTACGCGGAGGGCCTGGGTCCACTCTTGTCCAACGTGCCGCCGCCGGCGGCGGGGTGGCCGCACTGATCCGAGACGGGTTTCCTGGTTTGCCAACGATAGGGAGAGGATTTATGTCCACACTGCAGAAGATCAACTTGAACATGGAGGTGATCGGAGCCGACGGAGTGCACGTCGGGACGGTCACACGCATCGAAGAACGGCGGATCCGGCTGAGCCGCAAGGACAGCGGCGAAGGGCGGCATGGCGGTCACTTCCACTATATTCCAAAGGGCCTCGTTGCCGCGGTAGAGGGGGACAAGGTCCGCTTGTCAGCCAATGCCGCTGTCGCTGTCACCTTCGAGGAGGAGCATTAGGCGATTCCGACGGCCGCTGGCCGCCTCAGCGGCCACAAGCGCTACGAGCTTAGTCCATATCCACGGTGCGGGCGATCCGACGATATGCCGTGGGATCCATGCCGAACTCCGTGCGAAAAGCGCGGCTGAAGCGACTTCGGCTTGCATACCCGACCTGCCATGCAACGTTTTCCACTGGGAGAGGTGTGGCGGCCAGTAGGCGCCGTGCATGGGAAAGCCTGATCTTCCTGACGAAGTCCATCGGTGGAATACCGATACAGTCTACGAAGGCCCGCGAGAAGGCTGCCCTGCTTCGACCGGCCAAGTTGGCTAGAGCTGAAACGGTGTGAGGGGCGGCAGGCGCTTCAACAACGGCGTTCACGACTCTCCCGATCCCTGGATGGAGAAGAGCTGCCGGAAAGTTCGACAAGCCGGTCTGCGTGAGGTGCCGACGAAGAACGAGCGTAAGGCAGGTCTTCATCAGGGTGCTGGTAAGGGTCCTTGACAGGACACTCGGCGCCCTCGACTCTTCGAAGATGGTTTGGAAAGCGAGGCGTACCAGGTCCGAGTCCGTGAAGTCCGCTTCTATGGGGCTGATCAGTCCTCCCACGGGACCATATGTGCCCGCCAAATCTCCGCGGAGTTGGCCGCAGATCATCCGGGCTGCGCTGGACTGACCAAAAGAGGCGTCCAATAAGATCAGGCCTGTTTCCTGCATGTGGCACGCCTCAACCTGACGCACCGCGATACTGGCCTCAGGACTTCCGAAAACCGTCTGGGCGCACATCCCAGGGACGATCAGCACGGATCCTTCCTTCAAATGGTACTCGCCATGCCCGGCTATTTGAAAAAGCATTTCGCCGCGAAGGACATAATGCACGATCGGCATTTTGCTGGGCTCGACGACACACCGCGCGTCTTTTGAGATGTCGCACACGATCACGGTTTCGACATCGAGAGACAGGATTGCGAGGAGCCGGTCTACGCTCGGTCCACCGGACGACGAAACAGCCGCGACGCTACGAGAGCCTGCCACTTTTGCGAGTGCACCTTCAAAAAGACGTTTTAACTGGTCTGTGTCGACCCCGGTCCGGAACTAGAACTAGAACTCGGTTCCATCTTCCTGCAGGTGCTGGAAGGCGGCCGGCACATTTACGGTTCGGTGGGCCCAATCGAAGAGGCTGTACTCGCCGTAATCCTCCATGGTGACCTTCTCCAGTGCCGACTCGACGGAGTGGCCGTCCTTGATTGCGGTCTGAACGGCGGTGTCGAGCTCGCGCAGATAACGGAGGGGATATTCAATTTCCTCGGGCCGCATCGGGCGTCCATGGCCCGGGATTATGGTTGCGTCGTCAGGCAGGAATTCCCGTACCTTGACGAGGGTCGCCATCGTGTCCCGATGACGGCCTTCGAGGAGCCAGGGGAGCGCCGGCGAAGGCGCTTGGATCATGTTGCCGACCCAGAGCACCTTCGCGTCAGGGGCCCACACTACCAGATCGCCCGGCGTCTGCGCGAAACCGAAGTGGCGGATCTCGACCGTTCTGCCGCCCAGGTCGACGCTGACCATGTCACGAACCGTGATGTCCGCGGTCCGAGCCTGAACACGCTCGATACCCTTACCCGCGCCCATCAAGCCGATCATGAACCGGCGATCGTCTTCGAAGCTTTCCTCCATGTAGCGCTTGGTTGCGGGATGCTGGATCACGACGGTGCTGTCGGGGAACAGATAGTTCCCGTAGGCGTGATCGCCATGATAGCTCGTGTTCACCAGGTAGCGGATCGGCTTGCTAGTCTGCTGCCGGACGAGGCCGATTAGCTGCGACGCGAGATCGCCGTTCAACATCGACTCCACTACCAGAACGCCTTGGTCGCCGATCACGAAGCCGGCGGTCGTGGCGACATGATCCTTGGCGAAGACGTCATCCGGAAGGACCGCGAAGACTCCGGGTGCAAACTCCTTGGAGGTCAGGTTTACCTTCGCCGCGTCCCAGGGCGGTGTCGTTTCGTGCTCGCCATTGTCCGTCACGTGCGTTCTCCTCTCAATGTTTCCGGCCTGATCACGCCGTTTCACCGGCAGAAATCGGGGCGCCTCGGACGGCTGGCGCCCCCTCGTGAAGCGTCGGCCTGGAAGCGCATGGTTGAGAGCGTCTCGGCGCTCGAATGCGGAATATGTATCAATTCGGATGCCTTTCGAAAAGGCGATTTTATAAAACCACAAGTCGGCTGTCGGCGACACTATGCCCATTGCTGACGGCAAAAATGCCAATATTTCCATTTATATTTCATAGGTATAGCTGAATTTTGGACAGTCACCTATGCGCAGGTATGGATAAGCTTCATCCTTTGTATATTGGTTGAGACCTACTCTCCCGTCCGCAAAGCATGATTCTCAAGGCGCCCCCTTCTTGGTTGCGGTGCAAGGTTGAGGGATCTGGCTGATCGGCTGCTCAGGCCTTGACGGGGCCAAGGGGTTAGACAGCGCCTGCAGAGCATCCCGAAGGTGAGCCGCCGCCGACGCGTGATGCCGAGGATCGAGGAGGCTGAGTGCCTCCAGGATAAGCGATCTGGCTACGGAGGTGCCTGCGATACGATCTTCCATCATGTGTTCGCCAATCGGTATGGTTGCGTTCGCCCGGACAGTCATTCTGACCAGGTGCCTCGTTCGAACTACGGTCGTGGGGTGCAGTCAGACGGTTTGCCGCTTGATGCTTCCATGACGCCGCGCTCAGGCGACCGCGCCTACATCGCGAGTTCGACATCCTTGATGTGTGCGATTGGCCCCAGGATCGAGGGGTCGAATTGGCTCAATGAAAGTCGCTTGGACAAGCGCGAGGGCAGGTCCGGGTTGGCCAAGGCCCCCCGGCCGACGGTAATCACGTCCGCTCCGTCCTGCAGGGCCGCCACGGCCTGCGCAACATCGTGCAGACCACCGTTCGCGAATACTGCCGCCTTGGGGGCGTAGCGTCTCGCGAGATTCTTGAGAGTCGGGCTTTTGTTTCTGAACGCGGGCCGCCAAGCCTCGTATTCCGTCACGTGGATAAAGTCGACGCCCGCATCATTGAGCGATCCGAAGATCACTTCTGCGTCACGCTCCCGGCCAACCCACTTATGCTCGTAGTCATTCACCTTTGCCTGCGAGATGCGAATCCCGACAGGAGTCGCGGCGCCGACCTTTTCGCGTACGGCCTTGAGGATCTCCACTGCGAGCCGGACACGGCGTTCCGTGCTGCCGCCCCAGTCGTCGTCTCGATCGTTGGTGTAGTCGGTGAGGAATTGATCGATCAGGTAGCCATTCGCTCCGTGAATCTCGACGCCGTCGAAACCGGCGGTGCCGGCTGCCCGTGCGGCCGCGTCGGCGAAACCGGCGATCACCTCTCCGATTTCCGTCTCTGTTATTTGACGAGGGAGCGGATAGCGATCCTTGCCATGATAGACGGTCATTTGCTCACCTTTCGGCTGGATTGCCGATGGCGCGACAGTGTGGTCGCGGAACCGATTGCCTTGGCTGATCGCGCCGGCGTGCATTAGCTGAGCGATTGCGAGAGCGCCGTGTGCTTTGATACCGCTCACGACGGGCTTCCACGCATTTGCCTGATCATCGTCGGCAAGTCCGGGTTGATTGCGATATCCCTGAGAGAAGGCCTTATCAGTGTAGACGCCTTCGGTCGTCACGATGCCGAAGCCTCCGCGGGCGAAGCGCTCGTAATAGCGCGTCATGGCCTCCGTCGCGCGGCCGTCCTCCGTCGCCGTGATGCGGGTCATCGGAGCGACCGCGAGGCGGTTTTTAACCAAGCGGTCGTTTATAACGATTGGTGAAAAAAGCGGTCTAGTGTCGATATCCATGGTCGTTTCTCCCAATGCTCTGGCAAGGGCTCGTCGTACGAGTGGAAACCTGCTCGTGGATGTCGAGTTAAGCTCAGCTGGTCGCCCGCAAAAGCCGGAGTGGACGATAAGCAATTTAACGTTTATCGTTATAAAGTGGACCTCGGGGACGTCGCTCTGTTCAGGACAATCGCGTCGGTCGGGAGTCTCTCGGCCGCCGCGCGACAGCTGCATTCGACGCCGATGTCGGTCAGCCGGAGGTTGGCTGCTCTTGAAGAGGAGCTAGGCGTTAGACTGTTTCACAGGACGACGCGGTCGCTGTCGTTGACTCCTGAGGGCGAGGCTTTCCTGCCTCACGCTAGCGGTCTCATTGAAGCTGGGGACACCGCGCTCGCGGCACTTTCCTCGAGCGGGTCCAGCTTGGCTGGCGTTCTGAAGGTCACCGCGCCGAATATCATCGGAAACGCACTCGTGGTGCCTGTCCTCGCAGCCCTCCTCGTGGAGAACCCGGCCCTCCGCGTGGATTTGACCTTAAGCGACGGGGTCATCGATATTGCGACGGCTGGCCTCGACGTAGCCGTCAGGGTCGCATTGATGAAGCCCTCTGATATGATCGCGTCGAGGTTGGCCGATAATCCGTTCACGCTGTGCGCATCGCCGGAGTACGTCGCCAGGTTCGGCCAGCCGGTTACTACGGGAGACCTCGTCAGTCATCCGTGCATCAAGTTGCATGCAATGGACACCTGGCCGTTCATGCGCGGCGGGGAGTTGCAGCGGGTACGGGTTGAGGGTCCTTTCGGTGCGAGCACCGTGGATGCGGTCAGGGCCGCATGCCTTGCGGGTGCGGGCGTAGCCTTGATGACCTATTGGGATGTTCACGAGCTTGTCGCACAGGGGAGGCTGATGCGGATAGCGCTGACGGATGTCGACCCGGTAGAAATCGGGATCTGGGCTGTCATTCCAACTCGCACCCACGTCCCGCCGCGAGTCCGTGCGTTTATCGACCTCTTGCGACAGCGGCTGCACGAAGGGGCGTTGCAAGGCGTTTAGGCCGGCGCCGCAGCTCGATCGAGTGCGGGCATCGGTCTCTTGGGCTGTTAGCCGGAACGGACGCCAAGCCCGCCAGGGTCCGACCCCTCATCGCCTGCCTTCAGCTGACCAGTGCGGCGAGCTTGCGGATGCCCCGATGAACATTCACTCTGACGAGCGCCTCGGATTGACCCGTTCGCTGAGACGCGGACTGCACGCTGTCACCCTCAAGCTTTACGAGGCGAATGGCCTCTTGCTCCGCGGGACGGAGTCGACCGAGAAGGCTCTGGACAAGCAGCTTCGAAGCCACACGCTCGGAATGATCCTGAACCGCGAGGTCGTGGGGCAGCTCGACGAACCTGAACTTCGTATGCGCCCGGACCAGATCGACCCACTTGTAACGCGCGATCGCCGAGATCCACGGGCCGAAGGGACGGGATGGAAGGTAGCTGTTTCGCGCGGCATGCGCAGCGAGGAGAGCTTCCTGCACTGCGTCCTCGATCACGTCTCGCGGAAGTCGCCGCGAGTAGTACCGGCGCAACCAGATTTCGAGCTCTCCGATGAGTATGCAGTAGGCCTTTCGATCCCCAGCCTGGGCGCTCCTCATGAGCTCGCCCCATCTGCTGTTCTGATCGGTTGAGGAAAGCGCCGGTTCGGATGCTTGGTCGGTCCCGGCTTTCGGAATGTCGCTTGTGCATGAAGGGGCGCGGCTGGCTTCTCCCCAAACTGCCTTGGCCGGTGCGTTCATGCGTGCCTCCCAATTGTCTCTGGGGTCTGCTCTTCTGTGCGGGACGGGTGCAAACCCGCGCCGGCCAGCGCGATGGTCACCGCGGGCTCATCGGGTCGATGACCGGTCGGGGCTCTTCGCTTCGATATCGTCCGAAAGCTGCCGGCGGGCTCATTGGATCGATGACGGATCCAGCCTTCTCGCTGCCGCCGCGGTTGGGCCATGCGCAGGCCGCGGAGCGGTCTTCCTCCGCTACGTGGTCGAAGACCGGTGCAGCGAGCGGAAACCAGACGCGAGTGGCGAAGCCATTCCTGTCGAAGACGGCCGCCTCTCCCCCCAGGCTGCGGGCGATCGCCACCACCATTCGTGACGGCTCTGAGCAATTCCTCAGCGGGTTGCCTGGGCTACTGTCCGACGTCTCAACCACGACGTTCCGATCGCGAAGGTGGACCTCCGTCCAAATCGCCCCCGCGCCTTCTCGTGCGAAGCTATGCTTTAGAGCGTTCGTGACGAGTTCGGCGGCGATGAGGAGCAGCCGGTGGCGCTGAAGTGGCCCAATGGGTACCTCCTCCACGTGGCTGAAGATTTGGATGTCGCGGCGCCCGAAGCCCTGAACGACCGCTTGGCACACGTCGTCGATGGCGTCGTGAAGGGGGCCCCTGTCATTAGGCAGCAATCCACGGTGAAGCTCGGCGAACGCGAACAAGCCTGACGAAAGGTTCTGCAGCTTAGAGTGGAGCTCAGGCAGCTGCGTCTCGCCCCCAAGCCTTTGCGTCTGCGCCGCGATAACCTGAAGCATGTTGAACACGCGGTGGTTCAGTTCGCGAAGTAGCAATTCAGCATCGTCGCCCAACGGTACCTGGTCCATCGACATGGCAGTCGTCCTTCCAGCGCCACCGCTAGAGCCGTGACGGATTTGCTCCCTTCCCCGATGTTCTGACTCTGCCTTTATGACTTTGCTGCGGCAATTCTCGCGGAGCGTAGGCTTTACTATACTGCGGTATAGCCGCTGGCGCGGGGGAGAGGACGGTTTGCGCCCTCGGATGAAAGCCGAAACGAGAAAAGTCCGCTCGCATGAGTGATGGACTCTCTGGTAGGAGGTCCGCCGCAGGGGCGCGACGGATTGGATCCGTCAATAGATCGAGCAAGCAGCACTCGCAGCCCGTGGCAATCTCCGGCCTTAGGCCGATCAACTTGCTGGAGCGATCCTTGGCGAGAGGCTTACAAGAGGGAGAGATCAAGCAGGAGTTGCAGAGCGGGGGGCACCTCCGCAACGTCTTGATCATCACAAAACACGTGAATGGAATCGTCGAGCACCTCGCCTACATCCGTCCTAGTTGGCGGCGTGAATTTCTGCCGCTGCGCACCTGGGGAGGGAAGGAGGACCGGACCTATCGCGACCTCGATCGCCTTCTGATGCTTCTTCGAGATGAATTCCAGTATGACGGGTTTATCGGCCTCTACCTGGATGGAGACCCCACTCTGGCGCGGTATCGGGCGATACCGGACTAAGCCGATAACGCCGCCCCGAGTGTTTCAAGAATGCCGTTATCAAGCACTCCGATTGAAGCCAAATGTGGGGTTGGCCGGAAGCGCCGTTGACAATGCCGGGCCGCCGGTTTGGTGGACCCGTCTACGCGTCGCTTTTTGAACCGCATCCGCGATTTCATCGCGATGGCGCCGTGAAGCTCCTTCGGGAGCTTGTCGTAATCTTCTTCTGTCAAATGATGCTTCTTGAGGATGGCTTCCTTCATTCGTTGCTCGGGAGTCTTGAACGCCTCCTTGACGAAGTCCTCGAGTATCTTCTTCATATCCTCGCCCGCGGACGGAGATGCGGGGCCTCCCTTCTGCTTTAGAAAGTTCACGTTATTGCTGACGCTGGCGAACTGCATGGAAGATACCTCGGTTTCGTGAGAGTTCGCCCATGCGACGACCACCCTATCGGATCTCTAACGATCTTCCCGGCGCAGATGTGACAGTTCTCGGGTGACGCGCAATGTGTGTACCAACGGAGGTGAGGTGACCGCAGAGTTTGGCATGCCGGGGCACGATTGGCTCACGCGCTTTCTTCAGATGGTGCCGGTTACGGGGCGCGTCGAGCACAGATGTCTGTTTGGCGCGCCCTGGCGGCTCGACAATTCCGCCGCTCGCCGAGGAGAGATACCGTATCACATCGTGCTCGAGGGTAGCGCGGTGCTGGAGAACCCCGATGGACGGGTGCTATGCCATCTCGGCCCCGGCGACATCGCCATACTCGCAGATGGAGCCGAGCACGTGCTGCACGATGGGAGCGCCAATGTGCCGAATCCCATACGATCGTCGAAGATGGCTGGCTTCCATTTGGATGAGAACTCCGGTGAGGGGGAGCGGCTGGACATGCTTTGCGGCAGCTTCCTCCTCTCGATCGTGCATGAGAGGCTCATCCGCGCCTACTTTCCACGCCAGTTCGTAGTCCGCACTCTGGCGGGAGCCGCTGAAGAAGGCGAGGTGATGCGGGGCAGCCTCCTAAGCTTGGTCGCGCTCATGCGAGCCGAGACCTCCTATCCGAGCCTGGGAAGCGAAGCGGTGCTGGACGCGTTTTCGACGGCGCTTTTCGCCTTGTCGCTCAGGTTTGGAGCGGCATCTAACACAGCTCCTTCCGGACTTCTGGCGCTTGCCGGCAACCCCCGCCTCGCGCCCGCGCTCACGGTTCTGATGGAGGAGCCGGGGCGTGCTTGGACCCTGCCTGAACTTGCCGATCGCTGCCACATGTCGCGCGCCACCTTCATTCGTCAGTTTCAGGCTGCGCTCGGACGTTCTGCCGCCGACATGCTAGCGGACATTCGAATGACGGTGGCGGCAAATGCGCTTCGCGATACGGATGCGTCCACTGGTGCCGTTGCCGAATTGGCCGGATATCAGTCCGAAGCCGCCTTCCAACGCGCGTTCAAGGCGCGCCTGGGGCAGACGCCTGCCCAATATCGCCGAGAGGTTCGGCTGACCGAACGTGGGGAGGGTCGGTGATCTACTTTTCATCGCTTATTGGACCGCCGGGAAATCGACGGTGGTGTCGTTGATGCGGTTGAAGACGTTGGTGAAGACTGTGACGGCTATGGCGAGGCTGATTTCGACGATTTGCGCGTCAGTGTAGCCGGCGGCCTGAACTGCTTGCAGCTCGGCATGGGGGTCGTGCCCGAGGTCGCCACGAGAAGCCGAACGAACCGGATCAGTGCGTCACGTTTGGCGTCCCCTGTTGGATCGAAAGCTCTGATCTTGGCGAGAATGTCCTGCGTCAAACCGACCAGCTTGCCGAGCAGGCTGTGAGCGGCAACGCAGTAGTCGCAGCCGGCGACAACGCTGACCACGAGTTTGATGGTTTCCTGATCCTGTTTTGTGAGCGAGCCTTTGGCGAGGACGGCATCAGCCGCAAGGACTGCTTTCAAAGCCGCAGGGCCGTGCGCGCCGATCGTAGCGAAGGTATTCGGCACCCCACCTGCTGCCTTTTGATCCGGGCAAAAACCTCCGCAGTTTCTCCCTCCGCCTCGTGAGTCGCTGGGGTGTGGATTCTGGTCATTTCGCTTCTCCTCAGTGCAGGCCGCAGGGCGGCGTTGCAGGGGAGACCAGGCGTGGGTTCTGATACTTTCAATTCTAGTGAATCGCGGAAATATGCCTCATAGTATCAAAACGGCACCCATGCCTTCCAGAAATAGGTCGAGTAGACGATGTTCCTTGTGCCGCTGGCGATGGGCGATGGGCGACGGGCGGTGCGATGCCGTGCTGCTTTCGCTTGATTTGGTGCCCCGCTGTCTCGCTGGGTCGTTGCGGACACGAAATGCGGTGAACGATTCCTGTTCGTGTGCCATCGTGTTCAACCGAAATGGATCAATGCGGTTCGGACAGCTTGTCATGGCTAAGGCCTCGCGAGGTTCGATGAACCTCTCTTCCCTGACTCGGCGGACCGCCGGTTCGTCGCGCGAAAGCACGCGCGCGGCTTCATTCTGCAGGTCATGACGATGAGTACGCAGCCGGCACCTTTGTCAGAACAGGCGATGGGGACGGTCCATGTAATCGATGACGAGGCGGGGGTGCGCGAGGCGCTCAGCAGTCTCCTGCGATCCATGGGGTATGAGGTAAGATTATATGCCTCTGCTGCTGAGTTCATGGGGTCCTGGGTTCTAGATCAGCCTGGATGTATCGTATTGGACGTGAGACTTCCGGGAGGAAGCGGGCTCGATCTGCAGGACAGGCTCGCTGCGACTGGTATCCACCTTCCGGTCATCCTCATGACCGCCTTCGCAGACGTGCCCATGACGGTAAGAGGGATGAAGGCGGGAGCGCTGGATTTCCTGACGAAGCCGTTCCGGGACCAGGATTTGCTCGACGCCGTGGCCGTCGCCGTCGCCCAGGATCAGATGCGGCGTCAGCACATATCCCAAGCCATTCTGTATCTTGAGCGAATGGAGCAGCTATCGCCGAGGGAGAGGCAGGTCATGGACCTGGTGGTGAAGGGCTTATTGAACAAGCAGATTGCCGGTATGCTCAACATCCAGGAGGTGACGGTGAAGCTCCATCGGGCCGCGGTGATGCGCAAGGTTGGCGCCAAGTCCATAATCGAGCTTGGCCGCATTGCGGAGGTCGTGAAGGCTTATCGGCAAGGGTTTGGTTCCGATCACCCGGAAACGCACCGTGGGGCCTAATCTTGAGCATAGGCGCACCTACGCCACTGGCTCGTTGAGGGTGATGGGGATGCAGCCTATCGAATGTTCAACCGAAGCGCGGGAGCCGGTAGGGCGGCTGCGATGATGGATAGTATTTTTGCGTCCGTCGATGAGTGCGTCGACTTCTCCCCCGCCGATGGGCGGGCACGCGACGCTCGTCGGTGGTAGGAGAAGCGCCACTCCTTATCGCGTCGGCCGCGTGCTGCGGGCGATGAGAGCTCGACCCATAGCGATCATCGATGACGACGCTGCCATGCGGGCGGCGGTCAGCGATCTACTCCGATCCGTTGGATATACGGTATCACTCTTCAATTCCGCAGATGACTTCTTAGCAAGGGCCGACCTCGGACTTTTCGCCGGCGTGATAGCGGATGTTCAGATGCCGGGGATGACCGGTTTCGATCTTGCTCGCGCGCTGGCTGAGCACGCATCCTCACTTCCGCTTATCCTTATTACAGCGCTGACCGATGCGCGCCTTCACTACCAGGCCCCGGACGCTGGGGCCGTGGCGTTGCTGCGTAAGCCCTTCGACCCAACGGTACTGCTCGCGCATATCGAAAGAAGCTTCGGCAGTAACCAGTGAGGCTGATCATGACAGCGTGCACGAGACAGATCGTAGGATCCATGAATCCGGTTCGGGCGCGCTTGCCGAATTCGCGCGCCGACAGCGCTTCTCCTCCCGCAATGATAACGTCCACCATCGCGGCCTCATTCTCGACGGACCCCGGCCTTGGATGAATCCGTCGAACTAAGCCTCGAACCGATTGCCGCTTGGCTCAAGGCCATTGCTGCTGAGACGACATACGTCCGGATTGCCGAAGCGATGCTTCACGCCGGCACGTCGATGCCCCATGTCCTTCGGGGCGTCGCGGTCTTGAGTGAGAAAGGAGAGGTCTTCGAGTCTGCTAACGCCGGCTTCCCGCGCGACTCCGCCGAGGTTGTGCTGACTATCCCCCCGCAGGTGGCCTTCAAGGCGCCTGAAACACTTATGGAAAGGGCGATTGCGGCTCGAAGCGCGATCGTGGTCGATGACAGGACCTACAGGTCTGTTTTCGCTGGCTTTGAATCCTCGCCGGCGAGCGCCCTTTGTGCCCCCTTGAGCCACAAAGGGCACGCTATCGGCATGCTCTATCTTGAAGCTCCACCGGGCGTCGAAGCGTTCTCCCCGTCCTGCTTAGCGGTAGCGAACATGCTGGCGTCGCAAGCCTCTGTATCGTTCGAGTCTGCACGGCTCTTCGAAGCTCTGCGCGAGACGCACAAGTGGATGACCAAGGGCCAGCAGGTCGGCCGGATGGGAAGCTACCGCTTCAACAGCGTGTCTCGCAATTCGAGAGGCTCGCGGGAGATCTACGAGATATTGGGCCTGGACCCGAAGCTTCGCCCCGTCCCCTTCGAAGCTTACCTCGCTCGCATTCATCCAGACGACTTGCCAAGCCTGTCGGCGGCGATCGAAAAGTCGATCATCGCGAGGGCACCTTATCGTCACGAGTATCGCGTCATTCACGGGGACGGCTCCGTGCACGAAGTTCTGGCGGTCGGCGAATGGGACGAAAACGACGCGGGCGAACTTGAACTGGAGGGTATCATATCCGACGTAACCGGCGCTAAACACGCGCAGCGAGCTCTTGCCGAGGCCAACGCGCAGCTCACACGAGCGGCCGCGATGGCGAAGCTGGGAGAAGTCGCCGGGTCCATAATACATGAAATCAACCAGCCGCTTACCGCGATAATCGCGGGTGCTGAGGCGAGCATCCACTGGCTCAGCCGCGAGGAGCCCAACCTGGAAGAGGCGCGCGCCGCCATGATCCGGGCTGCTGAACAGGGGCGCAGGGCCTCTGCCGTAGTCCAGAGTCTGCGTTCTATGGCGAAGGACTCGGAAACCCATTTCTCGAAGCTCGACTTGCAGGAGCTTATCCAGGAAGCCCTGACGCTAGCGAACGCCGAGATCGAAGGAGCGGGCGTTACATTGGAATTCGTGCCGGAAGGCGTGCCGATCCCGATCTACGGTGACCGCGTCCAACTTCAGCAGTTGGTACTCAATCTGGTCAAGAATGCGACCGACGCTCTCCGCAACATGGACGATCGGCCACGCTTTCTCCGTATCGGAACTCGAAAAATGGGGCAGACGGTCACTGTCATCTGCGAGGACAATGGGCCCGGCATACCGCCGGAGGTCGGGCAGCAGCCGTTTGAGGCGCTGTACACGACCAAGGCATCGGGATTGGGTCTTGGCCTTGCTATCTGCCGCAAAATCATCTCCGGCCACGGTGGGAACATCTGGTATGAACCCCGTCGTCCCTTCGGAACCTCCTTTCAGTTCACGCTGCCTTTGACGTCGAACTGATCGTCATATCCCGCTCTACCTGGCGGAGAAGTTCGGCGCCTTCCTCCCCCGTGTGACGGCCCAACGAACGGAATGCTTCTCATGCTGTTCTGGCAGCTCGGCAGCGCGCCTTACCTTGGAGCGGCTTCGGGTACTTCCACGCCTATTCTCCGAGCAAGATCAAACATCCATCGCTCGCTTCGTTATGAAGACTAAGCGGCGGCTGGGCGTGCTCGACCGCAGGCTCGCAGAAAGCCATTATCTGGCAGGCCCAAACTTGACGATCGCGGACATGGGCCGTGTGGAACCGACCGATGATTTTTCCACCGCTGAAGGCCGCGATCGGCGCCGAGAGCCGAAGCTTATCGCGATCCAGAGCAATCCGCTGGGTGGTCGCGCACTTATCAGCGACATCGTCAGACCTGCGGTCTGTAGCCTACGGGCTGCAGCGACCACGGCGTCGCAGATCTCTTTGTCCGGGCCAACCAACGTGCCGTCACGTCCGACATCAACAGGGCAGCGAATTTAAATGCTGACTCCAGTCATCCTGAGGCTTGCGAAGGCTCTAGAGCGCGACATGCTCTCGCGCTCGATTGGCAAGGGCGTCCTTTCGCCCCAACATCGTCATGTCCACGGATTTCGGATCGGATCGGTTGCGTTGGATGAGAGCGAGCCTTTCTGGTCCGCCGCGGATCACCTCAAGCTCGTTCGACAAAATCGCTTCGATTGTCTCGCGGGCGACGTCAGCGGGAGACTCAAAGTCGATCGAGCTGACCGCCGCCGTGGCCATCATGGGAGTGGCCGTAGCTGTAGGGTAAACGGTGAGAACACGAATGCCCTCTCCGTCCAGTTCGCGCCGCAAGGATTCGCCGAAATGGGCAATGCCGGCCTTCACGGCCGCATACGTCGCGTAAAAGGGTAGGGCCACTTGCGCGATCGCAGAACTCACGTTGACCACGAGCGCATCGCCGCTCTGGCGCAGCGCTCCGATCGCGGCCCTTGTCAGCAGGATCGGACCGGTGAGGTTCACGCTGATCATAGCCAGTACGTCGGCCTCCTCGATGTTTTCTAATCGGCCGGCGCGAACACCCCCGGCGTTGTTGACCAGGATGTCGAGACCGCCAAGAGTCCCAAGCGCGGTGTCCAAAGTGAGGAGCCGCCCTTCCGCAGTGGTTAGATCGGCGGCAAGGCCGGCAACCGGGCCTTTCGGAGAGAGTTCCGCAATCGCCTGCTCGACCTTTGATGCCTTGCGCCCGGTAATCAGCACATGCGCCCCCCGCTCAAGGAGCACGGCGGCCAATTCGAAACCGATGCCGCTCGATCCTCCCGTTATCAGAACACGTCTGCCCAATAAGTTCATCTGAATCTCCAACCGCGCAGTCGCGCGCCCCTCATGGTTTCAAGCTAACGTTCGCGGTTCCGGCCAATAGGTTACAATGTTGTCCGGAGTTCGCTCGCGCATGGGGCTGCTGTTGCCGCTCTAGCCGCCTCGGGGCAGCGGGATCGGTACGTCCCGAACGTGGTCTTTAACTGCGGCGCGATCGTGCACGGGCGCGACCTGCTGATACCTTTTGGTGTGGCCGATAGCTTCGGGGCATTCGCCACTGCTCGCGTCGACATGCTGCTCGAGGCGATGATCTGAGCCGCCGGTTCAGTTTCTCTCCCGAACCCCTGTGAGGGCGCATTGCGGGGAGCGCATCACGGTCCAACACTCGCCGGAAGCGGTCGTTTGGGAAAGTGCCGGATTGATACTATGGAGCATAAATTAGATAACAGACGGCATTAAAGATTTCGTGCCTCGGGGGTAAGACGCGTCTCACCAACGCAACACCCAAGGAGGAAGCCATGGATTTTATCATCGATCGACTGGCCTGCACGGGCCTGTTCCGCCGCGATCTCGACTATCACCTGCTCCGGGGTGTCATGGTCGTGATCTTCGCCTGGTTTGGCTACGACAAGTGGTTCGAGGCTGAAATTAGGGGCTTGCTGCCATTGATCACGCATGGACCGCTGATATCGTGGACGATCCCGGTGCTCGGTATCCGGGGCACTGCAATCCTTCTCGGCACTTCGGAATGGACGTTTGGCACCCTGCTGTTCCTCGGGTTCTGGAACAAGAAGCTGGGCGTGCTGGGGGCCCTCGGGTCGATCTTCACCTTCATCGCGACCGTCACGATCATCCCGTTCGTGCCTAATGGCTGGGATCTTGGCGCAGGTGGATTTCCAGCGATGGCCATGAACGCGGCCTTCCTGATGAAGGATCTGGTTCTGCTCGCGGTGTCGATCTACCTCCTCAAGCAGGACGTTGTCCGGGTAATTGAAGCGAGGACCCGCTTGGCGGGGCGGCAGTCACGCATATTGCAGAACGTTCCGGCCTAATGCTTCGGAGTCCCCTGACCCGACCCACGGGTTCAGGGGCGCTCTGCCGCCCTTGCGGCCAACGAGACGCTTCGCACCGTCGGGCATGTCCCACATGAGCCCGCTCCAACTATGAGCAGCTGGGATGCGTCAAGGCGATCCTCGCGGCGACGATGCAAGGGGACCTCGCCAAGCCCGACCGACCGATGGAGGTCGACGGCATGACGCCCGAGCGGATGGTGCGCATGGAGCGTGAGCTTGGTGCCATCAACCGCGACTTCAAAGCCGTCGAGGCTACTTTCGGCGATGATGTTCTCCACCTTGTCCTCGCCAAGCGGTATCTCTCGCGGCCGCTCGGAAACGCTAACGTGGCGGCATGCCTGCAGAAGTGCCACCCCGAGATCCTCGGCTACCCTAGCTGCGCTTTCCTGGCGACGGACACGGGCCTGCTTGTCACGCGCGAGATGAGCAATGAGGCCTTCAGGTTCACGCCGAAAGAATTTGGTATTTGAATAGCTAACGGATGAATCGAACCACGGAGACATGGGAGCGACCGGAAATGGCCGCGTTCAAACATTCGCGAGCATGCAAAGTGGCGGCCACGAGCGGCAGCGCATCCCATTGAAAGGCGTACTTATTTTTGCAAGATTTTTTTGAGGCATCCTTACCGCAAGTTTGGTTGCTTTTGAGGCGCCGTTGGCTTGGTTAGTGCCTGCGGTGTTTAAGATGCCTTTCGCAGTTTTCCGCCAATTTTTTGAGGCAGTCTAAACGGGGCTCAACACAATCTTCACGCCACCCAACTCGATGCGGCTTCCGTCGGGCTGGATGATGGTGGCACTGTAGAGCGTGTACCATTTGAACCAGTCGTTCCAGCTGTCCTTGACTAGGGCGCAGATTGGTTCCGCCTCGGGCGCTGGATAAGTGCCGACGACGAACCTCATCCTCAGTCCCTCCTCATTACCTCGGCCCGCTGTCGTAGCCTGGACGCGCCGAAGACAATTAACCGTGCACCAGTATACATTTTTGCCGAGACAAACCATGGACGGCCCAGCCACCGTCGGTTTCGCGGTTGCGGCCAAACGAGGCATTCCCCCCAGCCAGGGTCACGCAGTATCCCTGATGATGTGATGATCGATCAGCCGACGTTTGCGAAGCGGCCGTTTTTCGCCGAGCGGGACAAAAAGGGACCGTTCGCCTTCGCTGCAGGATTGCCGAAAAGAGCAAAAACTGAAACAGCCATACTGCCGCCGAAGAGCAAGCTCGTCTACGCGGCCGCAAGCAAAGGTATCACTGCGCGAGAGGCGATTTCCTCCAACCCATCTGCGATCCACCGGCCATAATGTCTTTCGATCATTATGACGCTGGTGTCATGAAGCGCGGCCACCAGTCGGATTGGCAACCCATTCCGGATGGCGCGCACGATCGACGAGTGACGCAGAGCGTACGGCACTGTGCCTTCGAGAGATATTGCCGCGCAGGCCTTGTGCCAGGGGCGCAGCATTTCAGACGGCGTCTTCCAATGCTCCCTACTCACGCGAACCCAGTCGGTGACGCTCACCTGTGAATATCGCCACCGCACAAGCAGCCGTTCATTGCCTTCCCGGCCGGCGAGAATGGGAGCTAATGCCGTCAGCACATCGGCGCCGACGGGAATGGGAGTGAAGCTGGCCGCACGCTCCCGGCCTTTTCGGCTCGACGGCATCAAAATACGGGACCGATCTGGCTGTACGTCGCGAACTTGCAGCCGCGCCACCTGAGAGAAGCGTGCACCGGTCGCGGCGAGCACTATAACTAAGCGGGTGAAATCGCCGTCGCGGTCCAACTCGGCAACCGACGTCAAAATGCTCCGCACCTGATCGTCGGTGAGAATTTGATTGTCGCGAGCCAACGGCTGCGGAAGCTCCCCGTTCGAGGCGACCTTCAAACCAAATCGCACGATATCGGCGAAGTCCGGAGGCAAAGCTTTGCGCATTCGACGGTGAATGCGGTTCAGGGCCGCCTTGGTGTCACTCGCGAGCCGCTGGCGAGAGGTCTGTTTGAGTTTGGGATCGACGCGCGCAAGCCACTTGTTGAGATCATCCTCGGTGAGTTTGCTCAGCGGAATTGAAGGCAGCGTGTCGTCCTTGAGGAGGTGTCTAGTCAGTTTCCGGCTCGCATCTGACCTGACTTTGCGGCCTTCCCAGGTCGTCATGCGCCGATCACGCTCCGCAATATATTCCTCGACGGCGGTCCGCACAGTCAGCCCCGTATCGGCATACGAGGTGGCTTCGATCTTCCGAGCTGCCTTCACTGCGGCCTTCGCCGCTTGGTGGGCAGCTTCGTAGCTTAAAGTACCGGCATCCAACGCGTCGTCCGCGACCCCAAGCGCCTCTTGCCGATACTTCTGATTGCCGGCGTACCAGCGCACGAGCCACCGGCCGCCCCTTGGCCCCTTTCGATAGCCAAGGTGAATTTCCGGATCTATTGCACGCCAGTGAAGTCCCGCGCATAATGCGGCTCGCGCGCTCCGGGTCGTCAATCGAGCCTCGGAAAGAACCTTTGCCATGCCGCCAAATCCATCAAATATTCGTCAAATATACCCGCCTGTACGCGGGTGGACGCTAATGGCAACTATAGCGCTATTTCGTAATTTTTTCAACAGTTTGACGGGACAGCGGTGGACACCTTTTCATCTATTTTGGACGACTTTCACGGCTGAAACACGGGTTCGATTCCCGTAGGGGTCACCAGCAGCATCGAGGGCTTAGCCGAAAGGCGGCCCGAGATGTCAAATATCCATCCCATTA